>Ga0265798_10005773_pt1 | contig 16494 bp, 17 predicted proteins | sample P3T30metagenome_FD_192430 | JGI IMG/M metagenome (GOLD analysis project Ga0265798, IMG submission 192430) | Plant litter microbial communities from East Loma Ridge, Irvine, California - P3 T30 | ecosystem: Environmental > Terrestrial > Plant litter > Unclassified | place: USA: California... | reverse complement strand
AGCCTGTCGTGTCCGCCGAGGCAGGCCGGGCACGAGCCACAGATGCCACTGACCCACTTGATGCCAACTCGGTCGCCGAGCTCGATGGCACCAGGCTCAACGCCAGGACCAAACTTGACGACTCTGCCGACACCCGCCTGAATGAGTGCTATGATCGAGTCAGTCAAGGTAGACGGACGAAGCCCTTGTGTTCCACGCAAGGCTCACAGGTCGACGAGAACTTCGCCCGGACCCGGCTCGGGCATGTCGAGACTGACGGCCTTGGTCGAGATTTTGCCCGGCTGGTCGTAGACGCAAGCCTTGTAAGTCCTCGGTAAGTCAACCATCGTGATAGGTTAGTGGTTTGGAAGAGCCAACTATGCTACGGGGGAGATTGCTGTATTTATACAGGAGCCAGGAGCGTTACCGGCGGACGAAGGCCGAGCACGGACGTCATGATGCGGAATCCATAAACGAGCTCTCATGGGCCCTCGTGTCATTAACTAGACGAAATATGGAGACGCCTTATGTTGTGTGTCGTCACGTCGAACCGAGTAAATTAGGCACACTTGTGCGCTTTCAAGCTTAGGAGCGACGCATAAAATGCCAAAGACGCCGGGAACGACACCGTCAATTAGTCCATGGGATGAGAAACGTCGGTTTGAGGGGTTCACTTCCTTCGGGATGCATAAGACTCTTTACATTACAAAGCGGCCGAACGGTCAAAGAAGTACCGCACAACAACGATACGCTCCCAACAGGTTCTTGCTCAGTGTACACAGCTTCATCGATCTCGCGCTAGCTTCAGTATTCCCTTTTTCGTGAACCCGCCAAAGCTGTCTGAGGAGAGTTTGACATGCAACGCACTCTTATCAGAAGAACCGCGAGGCACACATGTCGCTTTCCCTAGCCTTGACCTTCTTCGCCATTACATCTTTTGCAGATTGAACCTGGCCCGGTAGAGAAGACATCTTCCGCTTCCGGTTGTCCAACACCGCCAGCTCCATGGTCTCATGGCAAGGACAGCTGGCCCGCGGAGAGTGTTGAGCCGAGAAGACGTCGTACAGTCCCTGTTGCTCGCAGAACCAAGCAATGTTCTGAGGAAATCCCGATATTCGATGCTCACGGCCCCTCCCCAACTTGAGACATATGGCATGACAGTCGTCATGGCCGCTAACGCGGAATCGCACCTGCTGGCTGAACAGCTTGCACTGCGGGCAAATGCTGTCCATGATTTGAACTTCAGCCAGCTCTTCGCCCCCTCTGATAAATTCGGCGCATTCGCTGTTCGAAGTAGCAAGAAGCTCAAGGACGAGGTTGGGGTCCCCTCTGATTCGGATTGTTCCCTCGCACATGTAGAAGCCATCGCTACAGTACTTCGGCAAATGGCGGAGCTCGAAGAAGAATGAAGAGGCAAGCATGGCTATCTTCACGTCCGTCAATATCTTGTCGCAGGGATATGATTTCACATGTTCGCGCATATCATGTATGCTTTTGATGCCGTCTAATCTCGGAAGTCCGTCCCCAAACTCAGGGTTCCATCTGAAATATCTAGGGCCATCGTCTTTGTCCAGCGATCTCTGTACTCGTTCATCGATGTCCTCGGCATCGAGCGCTAACAACAGCTTTTCTTGAGACCAGTGCAAGAGTCTGGCTAGTACACCGTTGCGAATCCTACCTTCAGACGGCGGTGCGCTCGTGGCCTCCTTTCCTGGACCTTTTCCTGTGCCCAAAGAGAGTATGTAGTCGTTTCGAGTCCTGTGCCAGATTGCGCTGCCTTCTGCAATGAGAATGTCAGTTGTGTTCGGGTTCTTAAGACCGCCGTCTTGATGCATGCCGTCGTTGCCGACGGGGGCGGGCCCAAAGAATCTGCAGAAAACTGTCAGTACAACACGGGTAGGCTATCAAGCACTTCCACTCAAGGATGAACGCACGGTGGAGCAGCTGACGTAGCCCTCGCTCTGGGAATGCATCTGTCAGTTGATGTCCTTGCAGAAATGGAAAACGACGCTGTGCACTTCTACTCACATTTCCCACAAGAATGGCTCTTCATCTACGTTGGATCTTGCATACCGCCGATAAGAAGTAAGAGGCAGTTTTCCCGAGTGCTCCGGGGTTTGGGATCCCTCAACTGCTTCTTTCATTGGGCGGTCTAAGGCGTCTGAGTCAGTCAAGTTGTAGTTCGAGAACACAACTGCGGTTGTGGCGTTGACTCTTGTTGTGGTAACGCCATACTTGCAGCGAGAAACATTCTTGACGGGCTGGTCGAAAATGCGTGAAGTCATCCCCAGACTATCCTGGAACGAGGAGATCACTGGTGCACTGCTATAGAGCCCGTCGTGTAGGAGACAATGGGCCAGGGTGTGTGCCATGCCGAGCATTCCCTTTGACTGCACAGCAGCGGGCACGAAGATACGGTGCGCGAATCCGCAAAACGACTCCATACATTGCGATAAATCCCACCCCTTCGCGAACATGCCTAGCACCACGAGACCGCCTGGTAGTTGTCAGTACATCACAAGAGAAGAAGAGATGGGGAAAGGGATAGGGTGAGAGGTGGAGGAACCCAAAGGAGCAAAGAAGGGCAGTATGACAACAAGATTTCAACGTACCCGCACTGGTACCGAAGGCGATGTCGAAGAAGTCTTGTATGCGAGCTCTAGGCCCAAGCTCTTTCTGCAATCTTGTCAAGAACTCGAGAGGTACAACACCGCGAACGCCCCCTCCGTCGATGTTGAGCATACGTACCCCAGCGGTTGCTGGTTTTAAGTGTATGGTGAGACCAGCACGAGTCTCGCAAATCGCACAGGTCTCCAACAAGTAGCATGATTCCTCGCCGCTCACTACGTTTGCAAACCGTCGCACACATAGGTCACACAAGGTGTGGCCGCATCCGAGGACGTGTTGCGGAGGTCCAGTCAAGCATGAGACGCAGACCTCGGCCGAGATGAGGACCTTTGGGTCGATGCGATACTGCAGCTCCTTCAGAATCTTCATGTGCTGCCGCAAAGCCCAGTCTTTCCTCCCGTCCTTCTTGCGCGCCGTTGCTGCGAGTTTGACGAACTTGACTAAGATCTTGAATCGGCCATCCACAACTGCAGAGCTTTGCAAACTCTTTTCACCAGGAAATAACAGAGCCGCATGGCCAGATTTGAGAGCTGTTTCGATGTGATTCGCGTAAAATCTTTCGAATAGGTCGCCGGCCCTAAATTCTGCTCGAGTCAGCCCGATACGACCGACGTCATCCTCACACAGTCGTCCACACATACCATGGCAAGAATCTGGGTATGCATCCAACAGTAAGCAAGAGCCAATCAGCGTGGCAACCTCGTCGAATGCAACTCTGTGCTTCGCTCGATTGCACAGGAGGGCTCGGACCTGTTCGGGGTAAGCGGATGGTACAGGACGATGAGTTCTGGAAGCTGCTATGAAACTGAATTTCCCGTCTCGATTGGCGGCGAGATGCAACGTCGCCTGGGAGAAGAAGTTGACAAGATGATCGGCGTTGAATTGAACTCGATGTTTCTCTTTAAGGATACGGGAGGTGTCGAGCTCGTTGACTAGCGAGAAGCGGAGGTTCTCATGGAAGTCTGAGTTATCGCCCGCGTCAAAACGTAGGATCTGGACGCTTGAGAAGTGGTAGGAATAATTGAATCTACCCAGACGGGCACACCATGCCTCGTCCTGGATCTGGGAACTAGGAGTGAGGGGCCCGGAAGTGATCACACAGACTCTGGGCAGGACCTGTCGTGCAAAATCCGCAAGATCTGTCGTAGGCTTCGCTGCAGACCAGATTTCGATCTTGTCCAGTACGGCGTCCACTCCACCAAGATCTTCCGCGAACAAGCACACTAGGCTGGAGAAAGGAAGGAGCAAGTGGGTCAGCACAGTATCGTGGATGTCTGGTTGTTTTAGAGGCCACGTATTGTGGACCGATTTCTTTTCGTGACACTTGAACCGTCTGCCCTCTGGTATTGTTCCCCCCAGTCGACAGTCGGCAAAGAAGACTGGATGTTCATTCTCGAACTGCGATTTGTCTAAGAAGATACTACTTAGACCAAAGGATGAGGGCGCTGCCACGTTTGAAGGTCTGGTTACACGTGACGGGCTGCGCTCCAATATAGCCTGTGTGACTAGCTTTCGCTTGTCGTCTTTCCCAATACATAGCACGATCTGGGGGAATTGTTGGGTAGTACGTTTCAGTTTTCCGACCAAGCGATCGAAGCGGCCCGGGTCGGACAGCCGTATGTGGCGTGAGCTGCAGGAGACTTCAACCCAGTCAGTGTGCCGGCAGCTTGCCATCGTCTATGTTAGTGAAAAGTCGCTTCTTCACAGAATCCGAAGACAACGTCTACGACGGAAGAAGTGCTCAGTAGGTATATGCCGGAAGCCACAGCACGGTGGCCGCGGCTCACATATATGGCGCAGTCCAAGGTGCAGGGGGGAGGGAGGGGGAATCGACGCACTGTAATAAGGATCCCCAAACAGGTACCACTCGCTCCAAATAACAGCAGGTCGCTTTGATGCCGATCGACATCTTTTGCGTGTGGGCCATGGAGTGGGAACGCAGCGTTTCATGTCCCCCCTCTTCCCCTCTCCTTCCAGCCCAGTGAGTTCGTTCTCGTGTCTGGTGCATGTTGCTCGTCGCACGTGAGCACGTGAGGCGAGGGATGAAACCCAGATGAAACACTGGTAATACACGAGGAGTGAATAGAGCGCTCCGATCTCTTTTAATAGCTAAATTACACCGAGGGCGAGTCGATCTATTCTTGTGCACCAGGAAGGCCGCAGCCAAAGGAACTTACTATCTATATAGCTGTATAGGTAGAGGTGGCGGACAGATGAGATCGGCCGTTGCATTAGAAGGTCGAAACCCGCGAGCCTCACTCTTCACAAAATGAATGGAATTGACCTGCCCTCTTCGATCTACCCGCCCAGCGAACAAGACTATGGGTTTTTGTCAGACAATATGTTCTCAATGGCGCAAGCCGATGGCGAGACCGAACAACAGAGTATGGGGAGCTACATCCCGTTCTCTGATGGCTTGAACCTCAGCGCATACGACGAATCCCAACTGTTGTCCGATTTCAGTGGTTCCGCGGCGACCTGGGATGGAACGCCGATGTCAGTGGCGTACGACATGTCAGGAATACAGTCCGCTCAAGATGAGGCGTGCCGGTAAATTCACGACCCCGTCTTGTCCACTGATCGGTCGAGATTGACGTAAAGGCAGGCTCCGGGCGGAAAATGCAGAACTCAGGAAATCGGTAGAGAACAACGAGAAGTCAGTCAAGGGTATCAAAGCGACTTTGAGCATTGCTGATATCGAATGTAGGCGGATTAGAGAAGTGGAAACGCAGTTCAACGCCTTCCAGCAGTGGACAGTGGTGGTGTCTTCCGTCTTGAACGACGTCCAGCTCAAGCAGCAAGGACTGTCACCACTACAAAAACAGTTTGGCCGCATCTTGGGACCACCACCAACAAAGAAGAGAAGAACAAGGGCTCAGGAGAACAAACGGGAAGTCGATGGAGCCAAGGCAAAGGGGAGCGCAGAGCAAATACAACGACCAACGTAGAACGGCACAGTACGGAATGTATGGTAGTGCTCTGCTCAATTGCTGTAATGTGACGTTTGGTACTCGGTGCCTAGCCAGTAAATCTTGGTGAGCCTCAAAAGTAAACGTTAGGGTCCGGCGATGTACACAACGATCGTTGTAACGTTAACACTCTACAGGACACATGCTCTTCTTTTCGGCAACTCTTCTCCTGCATTCACATGTGTACACGGTCAACAACACTTGGCTTGCGAACGGTTAGTTTGGCTCGGCGGACGACGTGACTCTTGTCATGTGCAAGTGGGAATTTGTATCCACTCGATCCCAACCAATGTCAAGATCATCATTTAGCTTAGGACAAGTGACTTGCCCTCCGACAGTCATCACATGATGTGCCGAGATTATGGGTTCCGAGACTTCGATGGCTTTATATAGCTCAAGCATTCACCGAACGATCTTTGTCAAGCACCGTTTCTGCTCCCGAGCCACTCGCCCCCTCCCAACAACATGGAACCTCTCGCTTCGGACTTCTGGGCAAGCGATACGGCCGATGATCAGGCGGAACATTACGGGAGCGTTTCTTTCGTCTGTGAGGATACGTTTTGCACCGGCTCATTCAGTCCACTGTGGTATTGCGGGAAATGCTCTTGCACATATTGCGGGTAGGTTCACCTGGACCTCTCCAGATTCTGGCAGTCTCGACGAAAACGCACTGACACTGTTCAAGCGTGTGCTGGGATCGACAAGTACCCCACAAGCCCGGTAAGAAAGGGAAAGACGGTATACCGCACGAACAAGTAGACCCAAGCATCGCCCGGAGGGTAGAAAACATCTTTGACTCGACCAAGAGCGGCAGCGATATCGAGAGGCTGCATTGCAAAGACCGACAGTCAAAGTGGTTCAGCGTCGTGCGCGACAGATACGGAAAGCCAGCGCTGGAAGACTACGGACGTTACGACACCCTCGCTGCGCAAAGCATAAGCAAGTCTGGACGTGATCAACTTCGATTCCCTCAACTCGTATCGTTCATCGGGGTGACGAATTCTGGAAAATCCGCCCTCGTCAATTTGCTGATATCTCTCGTCAAGGGACAGCACGAGTCTGACGAGTTTCCCGCGCCCGTCGTTGGTGCCATCGCAAACGAAAGCGTCCCTACCTCCGATGGCGTTAGCATGTACTCGGATCCGGCCACCAGCGAAGACCGTTACCCGATCATGTACATAGATTGTGAAGGGTTCGAAGGGGGGGAGAAGACTCCCCTTGGATCGCAGGCTCGTCGCCACGACCTGGCCCCGGATGACCATGAAGCGCAAGGCGAGACCTCGGCGCGGACTCGCTCGATCAAATGGGCGACGACGGAAGAGTCTCGACGGCGAGAGTATGCGGTCACCAAGCTGTACCCGCGTATATTGTACACCTTCTCCGACTGCGTGGTCTTCGTCTTGCGCAACCCTAAGACCTTCCAATCATCCGTGTTGACGAAACTCATCGACTGGGGAGCAGCCGCTCTGGAGCGGTCTGTCAATCAGCCCACCTTGCCTCATTGTATCGTGACGCTCAACTGCAGCGAGGCTGCCATCGATCCTACGCAATGGGACAGCGACCGCGCCACCCAAGTTTTGTTGTCCTCGGTACGAGGTGCCATCAACTACGCCGAAGGTGTCCCACGCTTCCGAGCGTTGGCGGACCACTGGCGCAAACTGGGGAGAGACGTGTGTACGATCGAAGATCTTATACTCTGCTACTACAGCTCATTCAGAGTCGTTCGGTTGCCGACAGGATCTCAGATCAATCGGATGCACGAGCAGATCTCGCAGCTCCGCCAGGCGATCAAACGGTGTTGTCAAAAGTCGTCCGAGGCAAAGCAGCGCACGCGCATGCAGACCGACTCGGTGGAGCTCGGTACATACCTGCAGAGCGGCTTTGACCACTTCACATCGCACTTAGACTTGCCATTCGATTTCATGCAGGTCTCTCTCGCACACAACCCCATCCCTCACAATTTCGGCGATCACATTCTGCAGCTGTGTCTAGCGATTCAGCGGCTGTGTCTGGGGGAGCAGGACAGGACGCGACGTCTGCTTGAGCGTATGGGCTCTTTCGTCGCGTCCTGCGTCCTACTCGACTGCGCTCGGTATCGCAAAGGACGCCTGGAAACGCTTTCGATTCCGTACGTAAAATTCTTCGAGAGCGCTGTCGGCGAGTACTTGTCTCTTCACGTACGATGTGCATACTCCAACTCTAACGGCACACGTCGCTGCAATGTCGTCCAGGCACGACACAACGTCAAGGGTCACCAAGACCAGCGCGGGGTCATCACTTCGGGCGATTTTGTCCCACCGTTCGGCGAGGCTTTTGCGAGCCAGTGGACGAAACAACTCAAGGAAGCTATGTCTCAGCTAGAGATCGACTTCTGTTATCGGAGGGAACAAACTGGTTTGACGACATCAGATCGGCGTATCGCCTGGGAGCTGCATCTGGAGTCTGCGGATGACTTCTACGGCAACATCGGTGCGTCGGCGACCATGGTTCGAAGCCATGCCACATGTCTGTGCTGCTTGAAAGAGAGTCCTCAATGCGTCTTGCCTTGCGGCCACGTCCTGTGCGAGCAGTGCGCTCGAGCTTGTGGACGGCGGAGCGAGCTGTCGCTGATGATAGATTGTTGCCCGCTCCATCGCGCCGATAGTCGCTGGGAGAAGCCAACGACTCTCAGACTCAAGGCACCCGAGGCTGGCGCCTGTACGCTCAGCCTCGACGGCGGAGGCATTCGGGGTATTGTTCAACTCGAGACGCTGCGGGCGATTGGGCAAGCTCTTGGGGACCATATTCCAGTGCACAAGTTCTTCGACCTGGTTGTCGGCGCTGGTACGGGAGGATTGATCGCCGTGTCTCTTGTCGCGGGAGGCCGGTCTATCGATCAGTGCCTCGACCTGTTCTTGGCCACGTGTGACCATGCATACGCTACGGGCGGGGAAGGTAAGTCGCTAGCGGAGAGAATTTCCAGGCTTACGACAGACAAGCGCAAGACGAAAACTTCAGGCCTCCACAGCGCACTCCGAGATGCGTTCACCAGCTATCGTGGGTTTTTCGGGGAGGTAGATCAATTCTCCCCAGACATCAGAGTCGCCTTGACTTCCGCCAGTGAGAATGACGGCAAGAGGCTTCTTCTGGCGAACTACAGACGACCGGCATCAGAAAAAGATTCGGGATACACGTTCCTGACAACGACGGAGCCAGACGCAGAGCCCCGGACGTGGCAGGCTGTAGGCGCCACGATGGCAGACGCCATCAATTTCAAGCCTGTGAAAATCGGTGACCGGAAGTTCGCCAGTAACGAGATGTGCAATAGCACTCCATTTGACGTGGCCGCGGAAGAAGTGCGTCGCATGTGGCCCGCCGCGCACAGCTCTATGGTTTGTCTCTCACTCGGCACAGGCCAGAATTGGAAGAGGATCTCAGCAAGTCTCCAAGCCGAAAGCGTGCGGCGTAACACGAGCACATCCGATTGCGGGTCCGCCGAGACGCCGACTTTGACCCGGCCTCGCCTCTTTGCACGACGCCGGACTGTCGACCGAGACGAAGTCCTGATTGCGGAGCGGGAGTGGCAGAGGTTCAGACTTGCAACTTCGCAGTCACAACTGCACGCGAAAGGGCACGGTCTCATTCGCTTGAACCCGGATCTCGGCGTCGACAGCGAGCCGCCGCGCGACAACGACCACACGTCGCTGAGGAGACTGCAGGCCTCCACTCGGGACACACTGGGCAGACCGAGCGAGCGAGAAGTTGTGAGAAGGGCGGCCAACCGACTCGTGGCGACATCCTTCTACTTGAGCACGGGGGAGATTGTCACTTCCGAGAAGGACACGCATATGGTCAGCGGGCACATCGCCTGCCGCTTCGAAGAAGACGTTGACATGATCAAAGGACTGGGCCAGATTATGAGGGACCAGTTCCGGGACAGTTTCGAGCCGTACTTTGAAATTCGTCCGGTGGCGGACTCGGCGCACGTTTCGACTAGGGTCAGCATGACCGCCCGTAGGGTCGCAAAAATGGTCGAGTACGGCATTTTCGAGCGACCCAAGACCAGAATCTGGTTGGATCGATCATCGGCGAAGCCTTCGTCCATCCAACTGTTCTTCGCCCCCTCGACTGGATACCTAGCCCATGGCTACCCGCTCGGTGGCCTACCTCGGATCCTGGTAGATCGCCGTTCGTCGGTAGTCCAACGGCGTACCTCCCGACGACCTACAAGTACCACGTCAGTCGTGGGCAAGGACAACGGCTCGAATGAGTCCATCTGGGAGTCTTGTCTGTTCAGAAGGCCATCAAAGCAGTCATCTCAGTCGAATGGCGGCGACCGCACTCGACCCAGTAGCATCCACGCGTCTAGTTTCGCTCACTGGCCGGCTGGTGGAGGAGCTCCGACGCAAAGTTTGACACACTGTCCCGACTTGGATCGCGCCGAATCTTACAGGCTGAGTGCTCTGAGCAGTGCTAAGGTCGTCCAGGAGGACACATTGTTCTTCCCCCGCGGACTGGCTGTGCAAAAGTCTGGTCGGAAATCCTTTAGAGAGCATAGCGTCCTGCTTCCAGCTCCAGTGACTTTGTTTGGACGACCACTCAAACGTGATCCCCGCGCGAACCCTCGACATCGAGAACATCTGGAGACGGCCATGTTACCCACCAACCATCCGATCTGCACTGATCTGGAAAGTCCAGTCACTACTGCCAGTCCAGACGGGTCGGACCGGGACGAATCGACATGGACATCCTTCTCTCTTGATGAGAGAGACAATAGCCCAGAGAGTGGGGCATCTGAGGTATGCATATCCCCGAACCCCACCAGAGTCTACCCTACGCTCCCCATGCATTAACGATCGAACAGTAGTTGCTGACTTTGTGTCAGAAGATTCCACCTCCTCCCTATGTCGCAACAAAACGCCTTGCTCGGTGATCGGCATTTTAGCATGATGTGAAGCTGGGAGATGATGTCATGTGCAGGCATTGGGGGATCGCTGTCCCAGAAATCGAAAGTGAAGTACTGTGGCTCGATGTCCGCTGTTGAAATTGTCGGACTTTGAATGAGTCCTGACTTGAAAGATTGGTCGAGAGATGATAAATTACTGTAAATTAGACAATCTTCCAACATCTCGAGCTTCACTCGAACCTTGCCGCGAGAGTTCCAAGGACTGGGGAAGCGTGCGCCGTCCCCGATCCGTTGTTGGCACCGCTTTGGATCGAACTCTGGCCAGAGCGGCTGTCTTGCACTGTCGCGTGTTGCAGTTTCTCGGATGTGATTCGGAAATGCTGCTTGACCCATGGGGAGAGCTGGGATGTGTACCTGCAACGGTGCTTTACTGATTCAGCGTACCATGTCTTCTGCAAAAGTATATACAGTTTACGACAAGGAGGCAGATCAAAACTGCGGACTGCGGTTGAGGCCGCGGGTCGACAAAGCAAGGATCTCGAAAGGGAAGCGCGTCACTGAGACTCGACGTCTTGTGTTTTCGTGCGATGGACCTCAGCATCAGAAATACCTCTCCCCAAGTAAAGCCCTTTATCTTCCTCGTCTGAGTGTCACACTTTCGTTGAGATTCCCATGTTATGATGGTCACTGAACGACCCTCCCCCGCGCTGATCTAATGGTTGTAACGGCACCTCGTCGCTAGTACCGTAACCCAGGCTAGTACATCTAGAATTGTTTCTGACCGCCGGAGTCCGCTTATCGAGACCGCTGTTGAACGTGTTCGAGTAGTTCTTGCCTCTGGAGATAGCTCTCGAGCTTACATGTCTGCTAGAGGCGAGAACCTCGCGAAATAGTGGACGGAGAACTGCGCCGCAAGCAGCTGTGATTGCTAGACCCGTCTCGCTGCAGGACCATATCGCGACGTCGGTTGTCGCGTAGAGAAAGTCTTGCTCATCACCGAGTGTGTGGACGTAAGGGATTCGGATGATAGTGGCGATAGAGGCTCTACGCATGGTCAGTACCAACATTGATTGTCTTTCTCTCATACTACTTGTCAATACTGCGCTGATGTCAAGCGGATAGGGCGTGCACTTTCTGATTGCAAGTGGGGAGAACTCACATTGCGCCTAATGCTAGGACTGCGGCGACGGCTATCTTCTCCTTGCCACCCATCTGCAAAGACCACACGAGCGATACCGGAAGGAGAGCAAAGATCAGATCACCCACGCAACTGATCGCCGAATATCCATAGGTGGCAGCGACAACAATCGAGGTATCGAGACAACTACCCGTTCCACCAGTATAACGTGTCCAGAAGTATTCGGTCGTGATGCATTGAAAGACGAAGATGAAAAAGAAGAAGGCGCTGTAGGTTTCGACCACCACAAGCGTGATCCAAAGGATGCATTTGTGTATGGAGAGAACACTGAGTCGAAGCAGCATCAAAGCGATGCCGGCTTTGACGGCCATGTTGGCGAGGACGTAGAAAGGCTCGCAAAGCCACCAGTTCTAGCAAACGTCAGCTGTGTACAGTACAACACGAGGATTAGTCTGCTGTTAATGTGCATGACTATCTTAGAGCGCATACTTTCAAGCCGATAGGGACCTCGGTGGCGGGTTGGATGTCCCAAGTATGTTGTCCGGTGCCATGGTATACACCAGTAATGGCAAACGCAACGTACAGAACGAACATCACCTATCGTTGATTAACGTTATGCAACATGTCTCAATGGTTTACCGGAAATTTACCCAGGCAGCAGCCGCGAAGCCGTCATCCCACCCGAATGCTTTTTGTATGTACAGACGACAGTACATCCGTAATGAAACAAAGATCGTCGTCAAGACCAGAAAAAGCGAGTAAACAGCGAGAACTTCAGAGCCACGGCCGCCGGGTGAGATGGCCATCCTGTTGCTTTTGCCACTCGGACTATTTGCGAACACCTGCTGAGGGTACTGGACCCATCGGCGCGGTCGTGCTCTGTATTATAGCGATAGAGCCTGTAACAAAGGGGCTGGTAGCTGTGTGAAGCCTGCAGATCGCGTTCGTTAGGTTGCACGGCAATTGTATACGGCATGTCGATCAGCCCTAGATTACAATGTCTTCCGTCTCGGCCCGGAACTTGTTGAGTTGTGGCGCTTGCGAAGAGGGTCGTTCTTATATGATTACCGCACATCGAATTTATAGCGTTGCAAGGGTGCACCCAGCTGCAACGTCACATTGCTCCAGTGTGTAGCACTCGAGGCGCTAATTGCGATTGACATGAACATACATCGGTTTTTTGACGCATTTGATCAGACAACGTTGTAGGACATCAAGCATATTGCGTGTGAGTAAGCTGCGCTAGAATTGCATGCATGAGGGCTAGATATAAACGTGTCAGGTACATGTACCTGATAAAAGTTTTCGTGGCAGCCCTAAGGGAAGACCCCATTTCGGCCAAGCGCTGGCTGTCGATCTTCACAAGCGAAATGGTCTGCTTCCCAAAATAATCACACCTTCCATTCTAGGAACAGTGTCGCTTATCAAGACTCACTGCAATAACTGTTGTTTATCTGAACCGATCGCCGCAACTCGGACTAGTTGGTTGTCGTATAGATGAAAGATCATCTAAACAATTGGGCAGACCAAAGACAGCCGTGCATGTCAACAAGTCCAAAGAAGTGAAATATAATTGGCGATGTCCGTTACTATTTGATCATGCAACTAATGCTAGAATTAGGGTTTGGACTTGGTCGGGGTCCTCATCTCACAGATTGTGTTGCGCAAGTCGATCCTGGCCGTGTCGCACGTGCCGAGTGGACACAATTTATGTTCCAGCGGGAGAGAAGGATTCCACATCGAGCAGCATCTTTGGGGGGATGCAAAGACACAGGTCTCCAGCAACTAAGCCCAATGGAGGTCCCAAGCAAGCGGTCAGGAATGCTTGGTCACGCTTGATATACCTCGCACACTGACGAGGACGCCCGACCACGACACCGCTCTGCCCTGTAGTAGTCGTTTGGATGGCGCGAAGTTGCGCCGCGCAGATACCGTGCTCAGGAGTGAGCGGGTGAGACTTGATGAGCTTTCTTCAGCGATACATCGAACGGATGACCCGTGCGCTGGACATGGGCCGGAGCGAGCTTGTAACACTTCGCAAGCGACTTGTAGCTCAAAGAGAAGCTACTCTATACCCGCCGTAATCGGCAAAAAGGTGAGCGGACCGCACTAAAGGGCAATTCCGTGCTCGGCACAGTTGAAGTGTTAAAGATCGCGGGAGAGACGGAGGCGAGCGCTGCGAAGAAACAACGTTCTCTGCGATAAAGGTCATTCTTATTGTTTGATTGAGAGGAGAACGTCACGTGTGCGCACCTAAAAGCCGGTGTCTTGCCATCCAGCACTAGTCAGGTCTACTCAAAGGCAGATCTATATTTATCTAGCGAATCTGACACTCGCCATCGAACGGATCTCTATCGAGATATCGGTTTGGTGAACCTCCACGATCAATCGCGTTTCCACACGAGAATAACCCAGGCAAGTAAGCGGTAAGCGAAGATGATCGCAACCATCACGAAGACAGAGTACGTTGCAGGCGCGTCTCCGAGACCGTAGCTCGCCGGTACGACGTCACCTTTGATCAAGCACTCACTTTTCAGGGTAGTGTCGTAGGCGCATTCGCACTGGCCCTCGGCTAACGGACGGCAGGTGAAGTTGCGTTGATTGAACTCGTTGTGCATCATGCCCTGGAAAACGTAGGACTGGTAGTCGATATAGTGGAACACGTAGCGCCAAAAAGGATTGAGACCATCGACAGGTCGTAGAGAGCCTCCGACACACATCCAAAGCCCGTTTGCGAACGCCGTGCCGGCGAGTGCGACGACAAAGATTGGCACTAGCGACGTCACCAGCACCACGAGCGATTCAGCGGCGACCAGGTCCAGAAAGAGCCACATGACCCACGTAAAGAAACCGTCGGCGGCGGGTCGGAAGTTTGAAAGCCAGTATTCGACGAGCGAGAACACCAGCGTGATGCAAAAGAGATACGGTACGCTGACCAGGAAGTTTGCCACCAGGAACGGGGTTGGGCCATAGAGACCGTTCGCGCGCTCGACCCGAAAAGTATTGAAGTCTTCTAGGAAGGCAGGGATGTAAGCCACGGCCATGAAAGACATGAAGGCGCCCCCGAAGAAGATGGCGCTCACAAAGGCCGGTATGTTGCTCTGGGTCGGCTCCAAGCGTAGCCAGACCGTGCCCATCAGCAGAGCCAAGCCCAGATACATCGCGACTCTGATGCCGTACACAACGACATCTCTGTACGACTTGAGGAAGGCCCGATGGACGAGGCTTGCGGTCAGGCTCATGACGGATGGCTGCGAGGCGTATATCGTGTCGACAATTATCTCGACACCCATAGAATTACGCACCAGCTCGTCACTCAGTTCACCGTCTGTTACTTTCTTCTGATCCGACGGATGCCACGAAGACGTCACTTCGCCGAGCTGCTGTTCCACATCCTCTTTGGTTTGCGCGAAGTCGGTGTTGACGAAGTCCAGTACGTACTCGGCAGGGTTCATCATCGGTGGTATGGGAAGGCCGCTTGCGTGGAAGTGTCCGGCTATCCTATCGACTGGTCCGTTGTATGCAGTGCGACCTTGACAGAGTAGTAGTAGCCTGTCGCACATCATAAAGGTGGAGGTTGCAGGCTGGTGGATAGAGGCGACTACGATCAGCTGTTGCGTTGTCAGCACATCTTTCGGTCGTCGAGTCTGGGGGCAACCTACGCGATACTTTTGGGCGACACTCTTGAGGAAGGAAATCACTTCAAAAGCGGCCGCGGAGTCGAGGCCGGAAGTTGGCTCGTCCAAGAAGAGCAGGCGAGGCCCTGTTACCAACTGCGCCGCGACGCTGACACGTCGCTTCTGGCCGCCCGACACGCCTTTCTTCATGGCCGTCCCGATGAGGTCGTTCGCCAGGTCAGACAAGCCGAAGGCGGCGAGGAGCGTTTTTATGCGTGTGAGACGCTCTGTCCTGCTCGTGGATGGTGTAGAAAGGCGGGCTGCGAAGTCGAGCGTCTCGCTGACGGTCAAAGAGCCGATCAGAGCGTCTTCCTGCTCTACATACGCGCAGACTCGACGAAACTGCTGTGCGACGATCGGTACGCCGTTTAGGTAGAGCAAGCCTTCGGTAGATACCGTTGGAAAATGACTTCGATGCGCGAGCGCATGGAGCAAAGTAGATTTGCCGGAGCCACTGGAGTCGTTCGAGTGAGTAAATCGTCCTGAGTATTGACCTCGAAGGCTCGCTTACGATGGTCCCATCACAGCCATCAACTCCCCTTGTTTAACCATCCCATCGATATTTGACAAAATGGTCTTGTGCTGCTTCGACTGTCGGTCCTTCACCGTGACAGTGATACCCGTCCACAGAAAGCTTCGAATGCCTCTGTTGTGGAAGTGGTCATCGGAACCGTTCTCTACATCGGGTTGAACGACGGTCATACTGCTTGACCACGGTGAACGTAAGCACAGTAGATGTTTTCACAATAAGCGCAACGTCGAGTCGCTTGCAATGATTGTGTGGGAATGCCTGTCGTCATTCGAGCACCAGGGACGATATGATGTTTATGTACTCGAGACAAGCCTCCAAACATATCACGAGATACGTCGCGCCGAGACTTCCAGCTGGTTTCGCCAGTCCAGAGTTCTGTGGCGCCTGACATCACTAGAGAGGACGGCCCGAAGAGCTTGGAAAAGGAACATATGCTGGTTGGTCGATACCATACAGTACCCACTAGCGTGCAAGCGTCGGGAGTGAGCAAACTGAGTCCACCTGTTTGGGGATCGGGAGAAGAATATCACTGCCATCACTGCCATCACTGCCATCACTGGCATCACTGCCACCACTGCCACCACTGTCAACCACTGCTATCGAGGACCCATACACCCTGGAGGGACATCTTCCCAAAAGCTTCCGAGGAGTCCTCGGGACCGAGTCTGTTGGATCGGCTACTCACC
>Ga0265798_10005771_pt1 | contig 16495 bp, 13 predicted proteins | sample P3T30metagenome_FD_192430 | JGI IMG/M metagenome (GOLD analysis project Ga0265798, IMG submission 192430) | Plant litter microbial communities from East Loma Ridge, Irvine, California - P3 T30 | ecosystem: Environmental > Terrestrial > Plant litter > Unclassified | place: USA: California... | reverse complement strand
GAGGCGGCCGATGTCGGGCAGGAAGTTGTTTTGCGGGTCTTCGGCGTATACCCGTAGTTCCAGGGCGTGGCCGTTTATCGCCAAATCTTCCTGGCGGAAGGGCAGGGGCTGGCCCTCGGCCACCCGAATCTGCTCTTTTACCAAGTCGAGGCCCGTTATCATTTCCGTGACCGGGTGCTCCACTTGCAGGCGGGTGTTCATTTCGAGGAAGTAGAAGCGGTGCTGGTCATCGAGCAAAAACTCGACCGTGCCGGCCCCGGCGTACTGGCAGGCGCGGGCCACTTCCACGGCGCAGCGGCCCATTTCGGCCCGCAGCTCGGGCGTGAGTACTGACGAAGGCGCTTCCTCAATCACCTTTTGGTGGCGGCGCTGAATTGAGCACTCGCGCTCAAATAAGTGCACGATGTTGCCGTGCTCGTCACCTAGGACCTGAATTTCGATGTGGCGCGGGCCTGTCACGAACTTCTCAATAAACACCGCTCCGTCGCCAAATGCCGAAACGGCCTCGTTGATGGCCAACTGCATCTGCTCCTCAAACTCGTCGGCGCCGTGCACCAGGCGCATACCCTTGCCGCCGCCGCCGGCCGAGGCTTTTATCAGGATGGGAAAGCCGACTTCCTGGGCAATTTGCTTGGCCGCTTCTACGTCGGAAATGGCCTCATCGGTGCCTGGCACCAGCGGAATATTGTAGGCCTTCACGGTTTGCTTGGCCGAAAGCTTGTCGCCCATCAGCTCCATCGCCTCGGGCGAGGGGCCCACGAAAATCAGCCCCGCCTCGCGCACGGCGCGGGCAAAGCCGGCATTTTCGGATAGAAAGCCGTAGCCGGGGTGAATGGCATCGACGCCCAAATCGTGGCAAATGGCAATGATTTTGTCGCCCCGCAGGTAGCTCTGGGCCGAAGCGGGTGGGCCTACGCACACGGCCTCGTCGGCGTAGCGCACGTGCGGCGAGAGGCGGTCGGCCTCCGAATAGATGGCCACCGTGGCGATGCCCATTTCTTTGGCCGAGCGCAGCACGCGCAGGGCGATTTCGCCGCGATTGGCAACCAGGAGCTTAGCTATTTTTTTCATGGGTGGGCGGTGTAAAACGGAGTGGCACTCCGTTTGGCGTCAGGATGTAGCGCAGAATAACAAACCAAAACAAGCGCGAAACGGAGTGCCACTCCGTTTTACAAATGCAAAGAAAACCTTGCAACCCGGCCTTGCACTAAAAGCCCGCCCGCCACGCCCAAATTATGTACAAAGCCAGGGGCGGCTTATCTTTGTCAATTGACCAATTAACCGGCTAGCTCGCCTGGGCTCGTCAGTTTCGCTCTTTTTACCCTATTCCCCAAGTTTTTCAGTGGATATTTTTGACCGCGTTTCCGCCAATCGGGGCCCACTGGGCTCGCACTCGCACTACGCACACGGTTACTTCGCGTTTCCCAAGCTCGAAGGCGAGATTAAGCCCCGCATGATGTTTCGCGGAAAAGAAGTACTGACCTGGAGCCTGAATAATTACCTGGGCCTGGCCAACCACCCCGAGGTGCGCCAGGCCGATACCGATGGTGCTGCCGAGTACGGCATGGCCTACCCCATGGGCGCCCGCATTATGAGCGGCAACTCGACGCTGCACGAGCAGCTCGAAAACGAGTTGGCCGACTTCGTGAACAAGCCCAGCGCGCTGCTCCTAAACTTTGGCTATCAGGGCGTGGTGAGCATCATCGACGCGCTGGTGAACCGCCACGATGCCATCGTGTACGACGCCGAGTCGCATGCCTGCATCATCGACGGCGTGCGCCTGCATCAGGGCAAGCGTTTCGTGTTTCCGCACAACGATATTGAGAACCTCGAAAAGCAGCTGGAGCGCGCCAAGCGCCTCACCGACGAAACCGGCGGCGGCATCTTGGTCATTACCGAAGGCATGTTTGGCATGTCGGGCAACCTCGGCAAGCTGCGCGAAATCGTGAAGCTGAAGGAGAAATACAACTTCCGCATCTTCGTGGATGACGCGCACGGCTTCGGTACTCTGGGGCCTACCGGTGCGGGCACGGCTGAACATTTGGGCGTGCAAGAGGGTGTAGACCTGATTTTTTACACCTTTGCCAAGAGCATGGCCAGCATCGGCGCGTTCGTGGCCGGGCAAGAAGGCGTTATTGAATATTTGCGTTATAACATGCGCAGCCAGATTTTTGCCAAATCGCTGCCCATGCCGCTCGTAATTGGCGCGCTCAAGCGCCTAGAGCTGATTCGCAACCACCCCGAATACCGCGAAAGCCTCTGGACCATCGTGCGCGCCCTGCAAAGCGGCCTGCGCGAAAAAGGCTTCAACATCGGTACCACGCAGTCGCCGGTGACGCCGGTGCTTCTCAACGGCCAAATCTCGGATGCTACGGCCCTCACGTTCGATTTGCGTGAGAATCACGGCATTTTCTGCTCCATTGTCGTTTATCCAGTGGTGCCCAAGGGCGTGATTATGCTGCGCCTCATTCCGACGGCCATGCACACGCTGGCCGACGTGGATGCCACAATTACGGCCTTCGAGGCCATTGCGGCTAAACTTGACAAGGGCCTGTATAGCAAGCAGCCCGCTACTACCTAAGGCGGTAGCTACGGTCGCGTTTTAAGCCTAGCGCCGGTTGTTCGAGAGAGCAGCCGGCGCTTTCGTTTGGTACTTTTCTAAGGGAAATTTTGACGCCGCAGTTCATTTTCGCCTCACAAGAATTTAAAAAATGGCCTTAGCAAGCTAGAAAGGCGGTTTTAAGAAAAACCACAAAAGCTTGCCCACGTAGAAAGTCCCTGTATATTAGGGCCGCGTAAGCACAATTTTCCCTTCTCACCCAAACTCCAACCAACATTCATGGCTAATCCTTTCAACAAACTCAAGGACCTTGTTACCTCGCTGGAAGACGATTTCGAAAAGTCGTACGATAAAGGCAATGCCGCCGCTGGTACCCGCGTGCGCAAGGGGATGCAGGACCTGAAAAACATGGCCCAGGAAATCCGCCTCGAAGTTCAGAACCAAAAGAATTCTTCGAAGGATGGCGCTGCTGAAGCCCCCGCTGCTAAGAAAGCCGCTCCGGCCAAAGCTGCCCCGGCTGCCAAAAAAGCCGCTCCTGCTAAGAAGAAATAAGTTATCTGGACCACGGATTCGGCGGGTTCATCGGATTTCGTGGTCGGATATTACCTAAAAAAGCCCCGCTATGCAGCGGGGCTTTTTTGTGGGCAGTAGCGCGGAATTTCAGTAGGCGAGTGGGTGCGCTAAAGCGATTTCGGAATCAGTAGACAGGTTGTAGAGACGCAATACGTTGCGTCTTGCGCTAGCATGCGCCCTGAATGACGTAAGACGCAACGTATTGCGTCTCTACGCTCTTCAACGATTACACGCTGGTCCCGAAACTGTTGTTATGTCAGCTCGACCAAATAGTAGTTGCTTTTGCCTTTCTTCACTACCAGGTACTTGTCGTGTAACAGTGGCAACTCCGACACCAGCGTGTCGGGCGAGGTGAGCTTGGCGCCGTTTACTGACAAGCCATTGGCTTTAACCAGCTTGCGTACCTCGCCCCGCGAAGGGAGAATCTGCTGGCCGGTGGTTTCGCTGAAGAGCACAGCCACGTTGAGGTCGGTGGTTTCGGTACTGGGCACGCGCAGGTGCGGCAGGCCGGTAAACACGCCCACTAGCGTGGCTTCATCGAGGGCCGCCAGGTCGCCGCCGCCGAACAGCACTTCGGAGGTAGCCACGGCTATTTTGTACGCTTCTTCGGAGTGCACCCGGATGGTTACGTCTTTGGCAAGCGCCTTTTGTAGGGTGTTGAGGCCGGGATTGAGGTTGTGCTCGGCTTCGATGGCCTTAATTTCTTCCTCAGTAAGCAGCGTGAAGACGCGAATAAGGCGCGGGGCATCAGCATCTTCGGCGCGCAGGAAAAACTGGTAGAACTGGTAGGGCGAGGTCAGGGCCGGGTCGAGCCACACGGTGCCGGTTTCCGACTTGCCGTACTTGGTGCCATCGGCCTTGGTGATAAGCTGGCCGGTGAGGGCGTAGGCCTTGTCGTCGGGGCCGCCGAGGCGGCGGATAAGCTCGGTGCCGGTGGTGATGTTGCCCCACTGGTCGCTGGCGCCCATTTGCAGGGTGCAGTTCAGATTTTTGTAGAGGTGGAAGAAGTCGTAGCCTTGTAGTAGCTGGTAGCTAAACTCGGTGTAGCTGATGCCGTCGGAGCCGGTATCTTCATTGCCGCTGATGCGGCGCTTCACCGAGTCTTTAGCCATCATGTAGTTCACGGTGAGGTGCTTGCCCACATCGCGCAGAAAGCCCAGGAAGCTAAAGTCCTTGAACCAGTCGTAGTTATTGACGAGCACCGCGCCAGTGGGCGAGTCGTTGAACTCCAGAAACTTCTCTAGCTGCGCCCGAATACCGGCCTGGTTGGCGCGTAGGGTGGCTTCGTCCAATAAGTTGCGCTCGGCCGACTTGCCGCTGGGGTCGCCAATCATGCCGGTGGCGCCGCCCACCAGCGCCACCGGGCGGTGGCCAGCGCGCTGCAAGTGCACGAGCAGCATAATGGTAGCCAGGTTGCCGATGTGCAGCGAGGCCGCCGTGGGGTCGAAGCCGATGTAGCCCGACACGGGCGCGGCGTTGGCCAGGTGCTCGGCGGTGCCGGGCATGGCATCGTGGTACATGCCGCGCCACTTTAGTTCGGCTAGCAAATCGGTAGGGGAGGGCGAGGGGTTGATTTCAGAAGACATACGCAAAAACGCAGCGGCCCGAAGCCGCCGTAAAACAGTCGGCAAAGGTAGCCGGGCGGTAGCTTTGTAACGTGCGGGGCAGGTTCCCGCCCAGGCGTTTGTTTCGTTGCCCAGGCACTGTTTCACGACGGGCGGGGGCCAGCCCCGCACCTTATTATGGCTACCAGTACTTCCGAAGATATTCTCAAACAGATTCAGCAGCGGCAGTTTCAGCCGGTGTATTTTTTGCAGGGCGAGGAGCCGTATTTTATTGATACGGTAGCCGATGCGCTCGAAAGCTCGGTGCTGCCTGAGAGCGAGCGCAGCTTCAACCAGACCGTGCTGTATGGCAAGGACACCGACGCGGCGGGCATTTTGGGGCAGGCCAAGCGCTTCCCGATGATGAGCGACTACTCGGTGGTTATCGTGAAAGAGGCGCAGGCCGTGGCCGATTTGGAAACCGAAAAAGCCTGGCCGTTTCTCGAAGCCTACCTCAAAAACCCGCTCGCCAGCACCGTGCTGGTGCTCTGCTACAAGCACAAAACCCTGGACTCGCGCAAGAAGCTCGGCAAGCTGCTGGCGGGCAAAGATGCCCCCGGCGTGGCCCTGATGACCAGCAAAAAGCTGTACGACAACCAGGTGCCACAGTGGCTGACGGGCTACGTGCGCAGCCGCAAGCAGCAGATTACGCCCGGGGCTACTGCGCTGCTGGCCGAGTACATCGGGGCCGACCTGGGCCGCTTGGCCAATGAGGTAAACAAGCTGCTGCTCAACGTGAAGCAGGGCCAGGCCATCGACGAGGACCTGGTGCAGCGGATGGTGGGTATTAGTAAGGAGTACAATATTTTTGAGTTGCAGCGGGCGCTGGTGCAGCGCGATGTGCTGAAGGCCAACCGCATTCTGACACACTTTGCGGCCAACCCCAAGGCCAACCCGCTCATCCCGAACCTGACGCTGCTCTTCAACTTCTTCACCCGCTTGCTGATGCTGCATCAGGCCGGTAACAACCCGTCGGACAGCGACTTGCAGAAAATGGGCATTAACAAGTTTGCCCAGAAGGAGTATCAGCTGGCGCAGCGGCAGTTCAGCCCCGAGCGCACGATGGATTTGATTCACCTCATCCGGCGGGCCGATGCGCAGAGCAAGGGTATCGAGAGCGGTAGCATGGACGAGGGCGAAATCCTGCGCGAGCTGGTCTGGCTTATTCTGCACCCCGTGCCGGTGGCGGCGGTGGGATAACGCAAACGGCTCTAGGTGCGTAAAAAGCCCACATTCACCCTAAACCTGCTTTCACTCATGAGCGATAACCAACCAAGCGGCACCCTAGGGGGCCTGCTCTCCAGCCTATTTGGCCGCCGCAATGCCGAAGACAATACCGAAAACCGCAGCTTTTCCTCCAAGCACAAAATCCTGAGCGGTGCCCTGCTGGCCGCCGGCGCTGCTTATCTCTACAAGCGCGCGAAGAACAAGAAAACCATGCTTGGGTAGTAGCTAACGTAGCTTGCAGAAAGCCCCGCCGGGCGCGCCTTTTTGGAGGTGCGCCCGGCGGGGCTTTCTGCTGGTGCATTTTTGCGGCCACGTAACCCCGTTCCTATGCGCGCCCACATTCACTTCGACCGCCACGGCTGGCCCCAGAGCGTCAATAACTACCTGGCCATGGAAGGCTTTCAGCAAATGGGCTGGGAAATAGTGCCTTATACCGATGCCGAACCGGTGCGCGACCACGCGCCCGACGAAATCGTGGTGGGCCACATCGCGGCGGTGCGGGCCGGGCTGCGGGCGCTGGGCCTGGCGGTGCCCGCTGAGCTGGGCTACCCCGAGGCGTTGCACCCTTACCTAGGGCGGCGCCTGTGGCCGAGCACCATCAATGCCGTGGCAGCGCACCCCGAAAGCTGGCCGGTATTTGTAAAGCCCATGCACGACGCCAAGAAATTTACGGGTGTGCTGGTGCGGCGAGTAGGCGACCTCGTGGGCTGCGGCGACCAGTACCAGGACACGCCCGTGTGGTGCGCCGAGCCGGTGCAGTTTCAAGCCGAATGGCGCTGCTTTGTGCGCTACGGCCGTATTTTGGATGCCCGGCCTTACAAGGGCGATTGGCGGGCGCACTTCGACCCGGCGGTGGTAGAAACGGCGCTGGCCGCCTATTTGCCGGAGGCACCGGCCGCCTTTTCGCTCGATGTGGGCGTGACTGCGGCTGGTGCCACGCTGGTAGTGGAGGTCAACGATGGCTACGCCCTGGGGGCCTACGGCCTGATGCCGGTGGCCTACGCCAAGTTCTTATCGGCGCGCTGGGCGCAGTTGGCTGGTACCGAAGACTATTGCAACTTTTGAGCAGGCTGGGGGATAGGCGAGTGGCATGAGCTGAAAATGAATTAGTAAAGAATTCAGCGAAAAGCCAATAAATTACCAACATGCGGATATTACTTGCCGTAAAAGCAGGGGTATTACCCAACCTGACACCTAGTACCATGAAATCACCCGAATTCGCTTCCGACGCGGCCGATAAAGCCAAAGACCTCTACACCGAAGCTGCTGACAAAGCAAAAGACGTATACAGCGACACCGCCGACAAGGCCAAAGACCTGTATGGCAACGCGGCCGACAAGGCTAAAGACATGTACGACATCGCCGCCGACAAAGCCAAAGGCTTGACTGGCAAAGCGAAAGACCTTTACGCGGAAGCGGCTGATAAAAGCAAGGAGCTGATTGGCCAGGTGCCCGACACCATCAAGGAGGCCAGCGACAAAACGGTGGACGCCTACAAAAAGCTGAGCACTACCCAGAAAGTGGTGGGCGGCGCGCTGATTGTAGCGGGCCTAGCCCTGCTCATCGCTCCAAAAAAAAAAGGTAAGGCCAAACGAGCTGCTAAAGCGCTTGACGAACTGGTGCTCTTCGTAAACGACCGCATCGAGGGCTACAAGCGCGCCGTGGCCGAAAGCAAAGACACCCAGCTGAAGAGCTACTACCAGCAGCTGGTGGGCCAAAGCCAGCAGTTTGCCAGCACCCTCAACGGCTACCTCGCCCAAAAAGGCGGCCATACCGAAAAAGGTACTACGCTGAAAGGCAAGCTCTACCGCAAGCTGATGGATGCCTCGGCTACCGTGACGGGCCACAACGAAAAGGCTATTTTGGCCGCTAACATCTACGGCGAGCGCTGGGCCATCAAAGCCTACAAAAAGACGTTGCGCCGCTCGGCCCTCAAAGGTGCCATCCGTGAGGCAGTGCAGAAGCAGCTGGCTCAGTCGAAGCAGACCTATAAGCGCTTAAAGGAGCTAGTAGGCGAGCAGAAATAAGCGTTTGCGCTTTGTGAAAAGTCCCGCTGGGAGTGGCTGTCGGCCACGCTCAGTGGGACTTTTTTTGTGCGTAAGCGTCGGGTTTATAAGTAAGCTCCACCTAACATGTTGGTTGTAAGAGGCGTAAGGGCTGGGTAAATTTCCTGTTTTTTCCTTTCACCAATGAGTAAGTCCAAAATTCCTTCCGCCGCCGCTGTCCAAACTCCAACCGTAGCTAGTCAGACCAAGCCGGCCGGCGGCACCGTGGGCGACCTGCTAAGCAAAGTGCCCGCCACTGTTAAGAAATCCAGCACCACCCAAAAAGTGGTGGGCGGTGCGCTGCTGGCGCTGGGCGTGGCTTTCCTGGCCACCCGCTCCAAAAAGGCCAAGCCCAGCCCCGAAGCCGCCACGCTTGATGAGCTGCTGTACTTCGTGAACGACCGCATCGAGGGCTACCAGCGGGCCGTGGCCGAAAGCCAGGATGCCGAACTGCGCGGCTACTACAAGCAGCTGGTGAGCCAAAGCCAGCAGTTTGCCACTGACCTCAACACCTACCTGACCCGCGAAGGCGGCGAGCGTGAAGAGTCTACTACCCTGAAAGGCAAGCTCTACCGCGCCTGGATGGACGCCAAAGCTCTCGTGACCGAGCGCGACGAAAAGACCATCCTCGGCTCCAATATCTACGGCGAGGAGTGGGCCCTGAAAGCCTATCAAGAAGCATTGGCCGACCAGACCCTGACCGGTGCCATGCGCCAAGCCGTAGAGCGCCAATATGCGCTGTCGCAAAAGACCTACGACCGCCTGAAGAAGCTAGAGGAAAACCAAGCCTAGGTGACCGTAGCCCGCAGTTGTGCGGACTTTGTAGTCCGCGTGCGTCTGGCTGCACGCTTATAAACGCGGACTACAAAGTCCGCGCAACTGGGAAGTCCCGCCGCGAGGTCCACTCGCGGCGGGGCTTTTTGCTTGATGGCTACCTTCGCGGCCGGGCTCTTAGCTCCGCCCACCACCTTATGAAGTACCTGGCGACGCTGCTTTTTTGCGGCTTTTCCCTCTCTACCCTGGCGCAGCAGCGTCAATTTGATGTGCATAAATTGTCGTTGCCCAAGGAGTTGGAGTACTACGACAACCAGTTTTCGGGCCTGGCCATTGCGCAGGATAAGCTATTTTTGCTTTCCGAAAGCCGCCTGCAAGACAAGGCCGAGGCCAAGCTCTACACCGTGGCGCTCGCCGACCTCGACCGCCAGCTCGCGGACACAGCCTACGTCTTGCCCTACCAAAAGCTGCCGCTCGCCAATCTAGACCGGATGCGGGCCAAAATGACGGCCCTAGGGCAGAGCTACGAAGGCCTGGAGGCTTTGCTGCTCACCAAAGACGCGGCCTATTTCTCGGTCGAAACTGCCACGCCTTCGGCCAACTGCTACCTGCTGAAAGGCCGCTTAGGAGCCACGGCCGTGGAGCTGGATACCACTTTCTTGGTCACCATGCCCAAGCCCGTGGCACCCGATGGCTCGCACATCTACAATGCGGGCTTTGAGGCGCTGGCCAGCGCCAATGACCACGTGGTGGCCTTCTTTGAGTATAATTTCTTTCCTAAGAACTACGCCTACGAAGTACCCAGTGCAGCCGGCAGCGGCCGAAATCAGCTTCGCCCGCTGCCCTTCAGCCCGCTGCCTTTTCGCCTCACCGACCTTACAGCCACAGAAAGCCACCACTTCACGGGCATCGACTACTTTTTTAAGGGCGAAGGCGACGATACGATATACCGCCTGCCCGCTACCGACGTGCCGAATAGCAAGCTCATCGCGGAGAATGGCGTATTTAAAAACTACTGCCGGCTGGTTGATATCGAGCTGAAGGGCAATAAGGTTAGCTGGAAGCCGCTGTGGGAATTCCCGGTGCCCTACCGCAGCTACAACTGGGAAGGTATTGCGGCTTACAAGGGCGGCTATTTCATCATCAACGACAAGTACACACCCGCCCGCCCGTACAAAACCACGCTACTGTACTTGCAAAAGCGTAAGTAGCGCCCGCTGCAAGGAGCGTCGAAACAAGATGGCCCCTAGATGGGCTTCGCACTGTTTTATGGTGCGAAGCCTACCTAGGGGCCATTTGCTACTTAGAATTTTTTAAAGTATTACGGTCGTCATGCTGAAAGCAGTGAAGCATCTCTACCGCTTCGTTGCACAGTTTAGATGAAGCGGTAGAGATGCTTCACTGCGTTCAGCATGACGTTACTTTTTGGGTAAGCTTATAGGTACTGGACTACTGTGGGCGGCTTTTCAGACGCACGGCCCGGAACTCAGACGTGGGTTGCCACTGCGGGAAAGTGGTTTCGCTGGCCAGTTTTTGGCCGATGCGGAAGAGCAGGCGGGCGTCCTGGGCGGCGCCGCGCAGGTCCCATTTGGGGTTGTACTCGTCGGAGGGCTGGTGGTAGTTTTTGGCTTCGAAGTCTTCGCGCTCCTTTTCGGCGAAGGCTTTGCCGTGCAGGCGGCTTTCGAAGGCGCCGCTGGCGTAGAGCGCCGGGATGCCCACCTTGGCAAAGCTGAAATGGTCAGAGCGGTAAAAGCTGCCCGTTTCGGGGTGCTGGTAGGGAATGACGTAGCGGTTCTGCTCCTTGGCCGCGGTGCGGGCGTAGTCATCCAGCTCCGACTGCCCGTAGCCCGTGATGGTGAGGTCGCGCATCGGGCCGAAGGCCAGCAACTCGTCCATGTTGATGTCGGCCACCGTGTTTTTGACCGGGTACAGCGGGTGCTGCGCGTAGTAATCGGAGCCTAGGAGGCCCTGCTCTTCGCCCGTCACGGCCAAGAAGACGATGCTGCGCTGCGGCTTTTCCTTGGCTTGCTGGAAGGCGGTGGCGATGGCCAGCAGGCCGGCGCAGCCGCTGGCGTTGTCGAGGGCGCCATTATAAATTGAGTCGCCGGCCACGGCTGGGCCGATGCCGAGGTGGTCCCAGTGCGCCGAGTAGAGGATATACTCCTCGGGCCGGGTGGTGCCGGGCAGCACGGCCACCACATTTTTGGAGGTCTTGTAGGTGATTTTGTTGTGCAGCGTGGTGGTCAGATTCAGCCCGAGGTCTTGGCCTTTGAAGCCGGGCTTGTTGGCGGCGGCGTAGAGGGCGTCGTAGTTCTGGCCGGCGGCCTCAAATAGCTTTTTGGCTGCGTCGAGGGTCATCCAGCCTTCGAGAGCCACTTTGCTCGCGCCGTGGTCGGGGGTGGTGGGGTGCAGCTTGGCGCCGCCGTTGCTGCTTTGCACCACCGTCCAGGGGTAGGCAGCGGGCTTGGTGTCGTGGATGATGATGAGGCCGGTGGCGCCGTGGCGGGCAGCCTCCTCATATTTGTACATCCAGCGGCCGTAGTAAGTCATTTCGCGGCCCTTGAACATGGTGGTGTCGTTGCCTACGTTGCCGGGGTCGTTGATGAGCACCACCACGGTCTTGCCCTTCACGTCGAGGCCGGCGTAGTCGTCCCACTTGTACTCGGGCGCGGTCACGCCGTAGCCGGCAAATACCAGCGGTGAATTCTTGATTTCGACTGTCGGCTTTTCGCGCTCGGTCAGGAACATGTAGTCGGCGCGGTACTTCAGGGTCAAGCTTTTGCCCTTGCCCGCAATGGTCGCCGTCGAGTCGGGCGTACCGGCAATTTCCACCAGCGGCACCGGCTGGAAGTAGCTGCCGCCGGGGCCGGGTTTCAGGCCCAGCTTCTTAAACTCGGCGGCCAGGTAGGCCGTGGCCTTTTCCTCGCCCTTCGTAAATGGCCGCCGCCCCTCAAACTCATCCGAGGCCAGCACCTTGATGTGCTGGGCCAGCAGCGTGGGCGTAATGCCATCGTTGGGCGTGGCCACGCTGGCCGTGTCGGTGGGCGCGGCCTCAGCGGGTTGGCCGGTGGCGGTGGTTTCGGAGGTGCTGGTGTTGCCCTGGCAGCTGGCGAGCAGCAGGGCAGCTGCGGCCGGGGCGAGGTAGTGGCGGAGGCGAAGTAGGTGCATCAAGAAATAGGTTGTAAGGAGTTTGCCGGATTTGCGAAGCTGCGCAGTGGCTACTCAGGAAGCTGTAGTTGCGAAGGTAGGGCTGAGGGCCAAGTAGGGTGCGGGGCTTGCCCCCGCCCGACGTTGTTCGGTTTCATTAACATGCCATAGTAACGCCGGGCTAGTGCCAGCCTCGCACCCTACTTGGTTATGGCTAATGTCAGACGAGTGTTTGAGTCAGAATCCTGAAAATCAATTTACTACTCTTAATGCTTGGTAGGTAATTAATCTTGTCTAAAGTCTGACGAAATAAAAAATGAGCTTTCTACCCCTTGGCGGGACGGTCTACCTTTGAGCCATACTTCAAGCCCAACCAACCATGACCCCTGCTGCCGTAACCACCGCCCGTCCTTCCGCCGCCTTCATCGCCGCCTCGTGGCTCGCCCTGCTCATGGGTATGGCCGGCTTCATCGTCGGCCTCTGGAACGCTACCATGGCGCTCAACGAAAAAGGCTACTACTTCACCGTCCTGATGTTCGGCCTGTTCGCCGCCATATCCCTCCAAAAAACGGTGCGCGACCAAATCGAGAAAATCCCCGTTACGGGCCTCTACTACGGCCTGGCCTGGTTTTCTACGCTGCTGGCCGTGCTGCTGCTGCTAGTCGGCCTCTGGAACGCCGCCCTCACGCTCAGCGAAAAAGGCTTCTACGGCATGGCGTTTCTGCTGGCCCTATTTGGCGCCATCGCTGTACAAAAAAACACCCGAGATACGCGTTCGGTAACGGGCGGCGCGACTGTGACCGCCGATAATGAATAGTATTTGACCGTCTTTCTGAGTGCGTGAAAACGGAAAAGCCACAGTTTTAAACCGTGGCTTTTTCTGTTTTTATATGTGTAAGCGACTGCGTAGAATTATCGCGATTCGGTGCCCTCCGTGTATCACTAGGCTAATTTCTATTGACGAAAGGCCCTCGCCCAACAGCGTGCCCGTGTAACCTCCGTGTATCACTAGGCTAATTTCTATTGACCAAAGCTCATTTGAAGCGGTCGAGATGCTCAGGTAGGTCTTCGGTTTGTGTAACGTCAGTAGCAACTGGATGAAGGGTATGCACCCGAGCATGCGCCACATGGCTGTAGCGGCTGACACGTTGAACTTAGTCGGCGAAGTAGGCAAACTCGCGCTGGAAATGCTGAGGTTGTGCTGACAATACTTAGCTGCGGAACCTATTGTCTGATTGACTAGGCAAGAAGTTGTATGTTTGATAGCGGGCCGCTCGAACTCATTGATTCAGGGAGTTGAGCTGTTGCTACTGTAAAATATCTATGACGAACGTTGCAAAAGCAATTCGGCCTGTCGCTGATACGGCTACTGTAGAAGATTTGGTGACTCGCGCGAAAAGAGGCTTAGTTAGAATTCCTGCATTTCAGCGGCCGCTGAACTGGGAGGCTAAGCAAGTAATTGACTTGTTCGATAGTATCTACAAAGGCTATCCGATTGGGTCACTACTGCTACAAAAGAGCGATGCTACAGCTGAAAAAATTAAAATTGGTCCTTTAACTATTGATGCGCCTAATACACATGAAGCGCTTTGGGTAGTAGATGGGCAACAACGTTTAACTGCACTAACCGCCGGGTTAGCCCGCTCTATTCCTGTACCTGTCAAATGGTTATCTGAAGACCCTTTCGTTGTCTATTTTGACGTGTTAACCAAGCAATTTGAAGAGCCACCTAAAAACGGTGTTGTGCCCGATACGTGGGTTCCAGTAGCTCAACTATTAGATAATTCAGGCCTGAACGAGTGGGTTTTCAATTGGGAGCATGGACAGAATGCTGACCTACGCGGGATTGTGTTCGATGCTGGGACAAGAATTAGGACTTACAGTATGCCCCTGTATATTGTTGATACAAAAGACGAACGGGTACTACAAGATATCTTTTATCGGACGAATACAGCTGGTAAGCCATTGCAATGGAAAGATGTGCATGATGCATTATTTGGTAAGCCTGGGGAGTCACCTTCTACATTAAAAGAATTAGCTGATGACCTTAGCCAGCTTGGAATGGGCCGACCTAGTGAAAATCAGCTTTTGTCTTGTCTAATGGCTTATCAGGGCCTAGACGTAACCCTTAATATTTCGGAGCACTATCGCAAAAATCCTGATGTACTACGCGATGCCGTACAGCATGCGCTGCCTACCCTGCGTAATGTACTATCATTTTTTCGGCGTGAGGCTGAAATACCCCATTTGCGGCTGTTGCCTCGCGCCGAGCCTTTAGTCGTATTAACCCGTTTCTTTCGGCATTTCCCCGAACCCAATGCCCGTACTCTACAACTATTGGTACGGTGGGCTTGGCGAGCTTTTCTTGGTAAAGCTCTATTTAATGAACATACCTTATTGCGACACGGTGTTACAGCAATAGATGGGCTTAACGCTGAAGAGAATGTGCAGGCCCTGCTAGAGTTAGTACCTGCATCTTTGCCCGTAGAACTATACTTCAAACTGCCTAATCGATTCGATGCACGAGCTGCTGCTAGTCGAATGGCAGCATTAGGCCTAACCTCGCTTAGGCCATTACAGTTTGATAATCAGCAACCTGTTGAAGTAGCAAACCTATTGGAGCAGCAGGATGTGAGCGCATTTCGGGTCATCATCCCAAGTAGTGCACCGAGCCCGTGGATACATAGCCCAGCAAATCGAATGTTATTGCCGGGACAAGGCTCTATGCGCCAAGAACTAATTCGACAATCATATCCGGCACAGGAAGCGGTTTTTGCCTCTCATGGTATTGATGCCGAATCAATTCAAGCTTTGAAAGAAGGAGATGTAGCTAAATTCTTGGAAAGGCGCCAGATGGTGCTTGAGCAAGCAGTTTTACGAATGGGTGCCCGGCTGGCTGGCTGGGGACGGTCAGACCGGCCTTCTATACACCACCTCTTAACTCAGGTTTCCGCGCTATGATAGCCCAGACGTATCAGGTTCTAATTGCGGGCACTTTGGCAGGCTACTTGACCCGTAATGCTAAAGGAAGTATAGCGTTTCGTTTCGTAGATGCTTATCGACTACTGGTTAACCGGCCGGTTTTGAGTCAGTCTTTCGAAGATGATTTAGAAAAAACTTATACTGGCAAAGGAAATGCCCTACCACCTTTCTTTGCTAATCTGGTACCGGAAAGCAGCTTGCGCGAGTTGCTGGAGAATTCTCTGCAACTGCCACCCGGCGACGACTTAGCCCTACTAAGTGCGGTTGGGCAGGATTTACCGGGCGCAGTAGAAATATTGCCTGGTGACGAGTCGCTGAATTTAGTAGTAACAGGTAGTGCGGAAGAAGGTGACGGAGAAGAATTGGAAGGAATAGAGGGTGATTCGGTATTTAGGTTCTCGCTGGCCGGAGTACAACTGAAATTTTCAATTTTAAAGGAAGACGAGCGGCTCACTATTCCTAGCCACGGGGAATTAGGAGATTGGATTGTGAAGCTAGACTCATTACGGTTTCCTCAACTGACAGAAAATGAATTTGCGACTATGGAGTGGGCGCGTATCGCTGGCTTTGACGTCCCCGAGTGTAAGTTATTGCCTGTTAATAGCCTGCCAATAGCCTTGCGTGCCCGTGCACCGCAAAACAGCCAGATATTCCTAATTCAACGTTATGACCGTCATGCAGGGCAGCGCATCCATCAGGAGGATTTTGCGCAGGCTTTGGGGATGTATCCCGAATCAAAGTATAAGCAGATTACCTACGAGCAATGTGCTCGTATAGTGCTAGCGCTTTGTGGGTTGGCAGGCTACTATGAGTTCATCCGCCGGCTGGTATTTATGGTTGCTTCTGGCAATGCAGATGCTCACTTAAAAAACTGGTCTTTCCTGTATCCAGATGGTTATAAAGCCCAACTAACACCTCTCTATGACCAAGTGGCAGTTATCACCTGGCCCTTAGAGAAAGGCCTAGCATGGGAATGGGCGTTAAAATTTATGGGTACTAGAATTTTAAATGTCATTGATGAAACAACCTTTCAGCGGTTAGCTGACCGGATTGGCATGGACGCTAAAGAAACACTTCGGGTAGTAAGGGAAACCCTTTTGCAAATAGCAAATGCGTGGCACCAGTCAGTTGCACCTGATGTAATGCCAGCGGCGCATTTAAACTTATTGCAAAAGCATTGGGAAAGGGTGCCGCTTCTCAAAGGCTACGCGCATTTAATCAGCCCACGTCAGGATTTATTTTCTGACTAATGCCTCGCGTTTCATGAGAATTATTTGCGGCTAGGCTTACTGCCCATCACAAATTCCAACGTGCCGCCCTGGCGCACCTCGTTTACGGGCAGAAACGGCCGCGCCAGCAGCTTGCCATTAAGTTTGGCGGACTGCACGTAGACGTTCTTATCGGACTGGTTTTTTACCGTTACGGTGAAGGTTTTGCCCTCGCCGACCTGTAGCACGGCGCCGTGCACGGCGGGGCTACCTAGGGCGTACTCGCCCGAGGCGGGGGCCACGGGGTAGAAGCCCAGGGCCGAGAAGATGTACCAAGCCGACATCTGGCCGCAGTCGTCGTTGCCGCCGAGGCCG
>Ga0265798_10005770_pt1 | contig 16495 bp, 25 predicted proteins | sample P3T30metagenome_FD_192430 | JGI IMG/M metagenome (GOLD analysis project Ga0265798, IMG submission 192430) | Plant litter microbial communities from East Loma Ridge, Irvine, California - P3 T30 | ecosystem: Environmental > Terrestrial > Plant litter > Unclassified | place: USA: California... | reverse complement strand
CTGCAGGTCAGCGGAACTTCAAGCTCAAGACCATTTAGACATACGCTTTCAGAAGTGGAACATCATCCGCCACCAGCTTTGGCACGATCGTCTCGGTCACACTCTGAATCATCACTTGTTGCTCCAATGTCGCTTCCTCGAGGTCGCCAGACTCGGCATGTCGATCCCGCTTGATTATACCGGCCGAGGCGAGAACAGCCTTGAGGGCACGAAGACCAAAATCATAGTGCGGCTGAGGTGAAAGTTGCTCGCCACATAAATTGAAGAACGGGACAATTTTGGAAGCCAAGGTCTCGGCTGCTCGGAAGCCTTTTGAGAACAGCAAGACTTGAGCGATGAGCTCCTGATCGGGTCGGGTCATGGACATGCTTCGGAACAGCTTCTTCAGATTATCGGGCAAATTAGATCGACCAGCGTATCCAGGGTTCATGGTGATGAAGATTCCGGTCCTCGTGTTGATCTTGAGCTTCTTACCGACCAACTCGACTTCGGCATTGGGATCGGAAGCTGCGGCAGCCAGACCTTGCTGAATGCTCTGCACTTGCTGCGAGACTGCCGAGAGGATTCGCTCTTCTAGCCTGTTGAACTCGTCAAAGCAACCCCAAGCGCCAACTTGGCAAAGACCGATGAAGATACGGCCCATCGCCTGGAAATCGAATGTCTCGTCGCAGCAAAAGACAAGCACAAATCGACCAAGTTGGACTCCTAGAGCCTTGACTGACTCGGTCTTTCCCGTTCCGGCTGGGCCGAATGGGGAGCCACCAAGCTGATGATCGAGAGCTTGAGTGAGTGTGAGGTAACAACGGTCGGTAAGAGGTGTCTGGACGAGTCGATCGGGTATACCTAGGTATTCGTATCCATATGGGAAGACGGCATCGGCCATTCGGACTTGAAGGCGGAGAAGTGGATCCTCGATGCTGTCGTTGAGATAGAATCGCATGTAGTACAGCCACGAGAAATCGGTGGCATTGCGAGTCCCAGACGAGATAAGCGATCGGATGACGTCTCGTTGATGGACCAGCTCGGTTATCAGATGTTCGCATTTCCGTCTCTCAAGGACTGGAATATCGCGAAGTACATTGTCGGCGAGCATATCCAAATTCCTGATCACCAAAGCGAGGACGTCGGTCAACTGGTTGTGAGGTATTGCGTGCTCGACGAGATCAGTCCAAACGGTCTGAACCGCCAACACGACTAGCTGGGCGGGGTAGCAGCTGATCCAGTCGAGAAGTCCGGTCAGGGCGTCGGTGTCTGCCTTTGGTAGAAAGATAGCTTTCAGCCTCGCGACTGCTTGGGACAGCAGATGAGCTAGAGACAATCGCATTTCCGACTCCACCTTTGCCAACCAATCGTTAATTCTGGGGTAGTCTTTCAGCGTAATTGACGATCGGAACATGACCTCTTCTCCCTCTCGAGAAGCGAAACCGAGTAGTTGTGTATCGTCATCGTCAACAAGTAACGTTGAAATCCCGGCAAACATCTTCTTGAAATGCTTCATGACCCGACGGATATCCTTACTATTTCCGATGATTTCGAGTAGATCTTCGTCCCCTACAAAGTAGAACCGAGGGAAAGACGATCGCTCCTTTTCGAGGTACTCTCCAAGGGCCTTTTGAATCTTGGTCAGCAAATCGGCGAGTCGCTCAAGGTTCTTCTGAATACCGGCGATATTGAGGACATCGAGAACAAACGGCGACTTGTTGACCTTTTTCATGACGGTGAGGAACTCCGAGTTTATGTTCTGGAATCTTGCGCTTTCGACAGGGAGGAGGTGCTTGATATCCGCACTGCCCGAGAAGATCCCTTCGAGGTAGACCCATTGCCGTTGAACATCAATCCAGACATCTGACTTTTCAGCTAAATCATCATGAAGACTCGAAGAGACTGACCGAATAATACATGGATACGATTCAGCTTGTCCTCCCAGAAGGCGGCATCTTCTTCGAAAACTACGAGTCGTTAGCTCTGTGGCTCCACTTTCCATGTGAACCCACCTCGATAGTAGGGCGACAGCTTCATTGCCGCCAACGAGTTCAGATGTTCTCCACACTTGTTGAATAGATCATCCCATCCCCTGATGAGACGGCACTTGTTTTGATAGTTGATGAGGTCGAGGGAGTATGAAGTCCAAGTCTCTTTAACCTGCTTGACGAACTCTTCCAAAGCCATCTCGCCTTGCGCTTGCAGTACGACTTCTTTGATCAAGCTCTCGTTCCGCTTCAGATCAAGATCGTACACTTGGCCCAGGGACATGCTAAGGAGTGAGTTCGAGTGTGATCAAGGGTGGGCATGCGTACCTCGAGGCCTGATAGCCCGAAGGCATTTTGAGTGCTTTGTACAGTCTAGACCAATGTCTCTCTCGCAGACCCTCTGATTTGAGCTCACCCACCAAGACATTCGCCTTCAAAAGTGATTTGAGGTTTTCCTGCACAAACTCGAAAGCCGCATATTGTCGCATGCGACTGGGCATCTCTCGAGTGGACGCAAGTATGGCATCCAGCTCCTGTCGAATTTTGCGTGGCTGAACATAAGCTGGTGAACAAGTGACCGTCACGGCAACATACAATCACAGCGGACCAGAGGGTCTCTCTGAGCTGGTAGAGCCTAGCCCAAATACCGGACAAAGCCGTCCAGACAGCCTTGAGATCCCTCATTTCCTCAGTGACTGGTTCCAAGCGGTCGTCTTTGGTGTGCTCGAGATTCAATGCCTCCTTTGCCCGACAGACAAGAGTGTAATCCGCGGTCAGTCGAGTCAATCGACCCTCGAACACATTTAGCGTATTGATAGCACTCTCCGCTTTTATACCGCCTTGCAGAGGCCTGTCAGGTCAGCCTGTACAATGTGAAGTAGACATACTTGTTGGTGTCCCATTCAGAAAGGAAATCAGCGATTCTGCCATCGACAACCTTGTCTTCAGCAACGATTTTGAGCTGAAGGCCAGCTGAGAGGGTCAGCTTTGAAAGATTGGCAAAGTGGTCACTCACCGATCTGCTCCTTGATCGAGTCATCCTTGCGTTTCAAGATATCGGAGAACGCGCTCCATTCTCCTTGGATCTGGTCGACGAAAAGCCAGTCTTGCGGAAATGAGTACCGTTGTCGTTCAAGTGTCTTTTGGCCTCCAGAGAATTGCTGGATCTCGGGTCCCCACTGCTGGACTTTTCGCTTGAGATCTTGGACAAAAGTGATGAACGAGACAGCCTGTGCGGTGGACCCACTATCGATTGAGAGCGATTCGAGTTCGGTCCTGCCTTTGAGGATTGCCGAATAGACGTCTTTCATCGAAGTCCCCAACTTTGTACCGTATCGAGCCAGAAGATCTCGCTGCCATGAATCGTACTTCGCATTGACTTTACTTTGAGCATTGGCATAGTCGATGACACATATACCAAATTCCTTGCGCGTGTCGGTGGTATCGAAAGTAATTCTAGTCTGACGAATCTCGAAGAGGAGGTTACCCCAGCTCTCCAAAGAATCACCTAGTCGGGTGTAGACCGCATCTGCCTCTAGATCCCATAGAGCCTGAAATTGCAGCCATTTGTCGACATACTCGGATACTTCCTGTACTTTACGCTCGATTAAGGAAAGCGGTCGTGCGAGGGTCTCATCGTCGAACGAAGAGAGCTGAACTGTTAGCAAAGTATCATGCCAGACAATGCACTAACAATTCCAACGTATGTGGTCTCTTCTGCCGAGTCCTCGTTCACGAGCAGACTAATCTCGTATCTGGAGCTGCGGATCCTCGCAAGATCGCAGATGACGCTAAGAGAATCTTGGAATTGGACGAGCCATTCTTGTCGAGCAATCTCTATGGGCGGATCGAGGAAGATGACCTGATTACGAATCTTTATTTCATGAACGAGTTGCGGAATGCGCATCGTCGAGTGCTAGCATTGTCAGCTCTAGTTGAATGCTGGCATTTCTGTTGCTCACCTTCCTGTCGGACGTATGTGCGTATACATCCCCATTGACCATGCCTTCATCTGAGCTTACGAATTCGGCACACCAAGCTTCGATGGCTTGTATCAATCTTGATCGTAGAACCGCATCAATCTTCTCGTTGAGGTTGGCGACCCAGACATCCAGATTGCTGTAGTTCTCTAGGTTCAAATGGTCAATGACCTTCTGAACCTGGCTTAAAAGCTTGGTGAAGCTGGCAGAGTCAAAATCGCAAGTCTGCAGTTCTTCGACCGATCGATTGATCTCGTCAGAGATTTCGATTAGAGCCGTAGCCTTGTCTTGGAGTAACGAGATAACGCTCGCAAATTCTCGTACAAAGAGGAAGTGTCGATTCTCTCGGCCTTCTGTGACATTGCCGGGAAGGAGCCGATGACCCTCGTAGGCGTTGACCAAGTGATCCCATTGCATATTCAAGCCTTTGGAGATCATTTGTTGAGCATGTGATTGATAATTTGCCAGAAGAATGGAAATTTCCGGATGACTTTTGACGAGATCGAGAGTCTGAGTATATACTCGTACCGACTCCATCAAGCTCACTGCATGAGGATAGACCCTTTTGGCGTCCTTGGCTCGATGACTGATGGTCAAGGGAACCGGGAATCCCAGCCAAATCAGAGCGCGAACTTCTTTGAACAGCGCGATGACCTGAGGGTCGAATTGAACGACCAGCTGTAGATCCCCGAGCTCGTTGGTGGCGGTTGCCCTTCCGCGAATCACTTCAAAGAGTCGACCATCGACCGTCAAATTGCCTCGCCTGGTGATTTCTGCGACCCAAGCCTCATAGAGCGGTCTCGTGTCGAGCTTGGCTCGGAAGGCAGCGCTTTCGACCTGCAGCTTATGACCTTCAGCATAGCTTTCCCAGCCTTTACCGAGTACGTCCTCGACCCTCTGCATGTATGTCAACAGCTGTCGCTCAATCTGTCGAGCCCAGATTATAGCAGACGAGACTGAAGGGAGATCTCGCATTTGAGACATGTGAAATGCCTGCGAATTTCGGTAATTGGCCGTGAACTTCTGGCGAAGCATTCGGATGTCCTCCTTGACTGAATCGATGAGACGGGTTTGGTACTCTTGAATCGCTCCTCGGATCTTGGGTCGAACAAAGAGCGCATTGAATTTGGAGAAGACTCGGAACATCTCTTGAGCATTTCTTGCCGTAGCCAGCTTGTCACGAAGCCGAGATATAATCTGATTCTCGATTCGGGCGACTCGGTCGTTGTAGGCCATTTCGGCAGTGTACCAGATCTCGGTTCCTTCAGTGGAGACGTCAAACACATCCACGTTCTTCACACTCTCGTAGCTGAGTCTGACCTCGTCCTCCATGTCCAGCTCGAAAGGTGCTTCGGTACCGAGACCGCTGAAATTTCTTGTCGAGCTAGTCATGACCCTCAATTGCTCGTGGGATCTTCGAAATGCGCGCAAATATGCGATGCGCTCCTGCAGCTTCGAATGAGCGGGATTGATTCGAATCGAAATGAACTTTTCGGACCGTTTTCGCGAGACTTCTCTGGCAACATTGGTGAAATCCTTCATGTTCTCGTCCCAAACGGTGAAGACGCTCGACGCGACGGACATCACTTCTTCGAATTTGCCATAGTCCATGTACATCAGGCGTTGGCTGCCCATGACTCGTAGGAGCTGATCATTGAAGTCCTGAGAGATAGCTTCAATAAGCGGCAGAGTTCGACGGATAGGGTATGGGCTGTATCATTTAGCTTTCAACTGAAATGAATCTGGGCCGACCAGATCAGACTTACGAGAGCTTGAGCTTCTTGTTCACATGGGCGAATATCAAGACCACCGCTTCTTCAACCTTCTCGAGGTCAGTAGCAGCCAAGAGTTCGTCAAGGGGAAAGTCCTTCATGAGGATATTGTGCTTGTACACTGCTGATGAGCTGTCGACCTACATGCCTCACAGGCTAGCTCACCTATATCGGTCGCCTCCTTGAGACCAGTATCTGCGATGAAGCTAACGGTTGCGTGGAATCGCTTAGCATGCTTCAACACGTCCATTGCCAGGTTCACCTCCTCGCCTTTGAGCTGCGCATCGATGCTCTCGAGCGCATTTTCCATACTGAGCCAGAAATTGATTTCTTGCGATGCTGTACCGGACGAGACATCCCTCGACAGCTTGGTTACTGCTTGAATTTCTTTAATCCACGAGTTGACATCCGCTTGAAGCTTGTTGAGGAAGAGGGAATCGGCGAGAAGAGACTGTGGTTCGATTGCATCGACCGATACTCGATTACCATTAGCATGGCACTAATGGTCAGCTGAGATCCCGCTCCAGATTGGCAGACTTACTTGAGCCACAGCCCTCCTGACGGCTGGATGCACAGTCAAACGAGCCTCTGGGATCTCTACATTCTGCTTGAGGTGCAATAGTGACAGCTCCAGTTCCGCAAATCGCTTCTTGGTGACGGGAATACCTGAATCTCAGTCCTCGTCCATTGCTTGCAAACTTACCCATCTGCGCTTCGTTTCCTTTCTTTGCCGGTGCTACCTCGTTCAAGCCCTGCTTTGAGGTGACATATGAATCGAACCAAGGTGCGACTCCCCAGTGCACAAGACTGTGAAGACCGTCGTATGGCGTAGCTTGGGCCAATGGGGTCGTGACTACAGTCGAAGCTCCGGATGTTACCCCATCATCCTGAACCAAGACAGGCGCAGATGAAGATGAAGACAGTAAGACAAAATGAAGCTGAGCACCCAAGGGTAGGAGAGAGTCGAGTATTGGTGACGTCTTGATGAGTGCTAGAGTCGATAGAGTCGAAGGCGAGTGAGGGGGTGTAGGGGGAAGATGGAGGCGATAGGTAATGCCTGCTATTGAGTTGCCTGGCGTCGTCAGCTCGGATCGTCATGTAAAGCTTACCGTCTTCGTCGACATCACCAAAAGTCTCTTTTGTTATATAGACGACTTGACATCCCGCATCCAACGCAAAGCGTGTCACCTTCTCCTCGAAACTGGCGTCTTCGAATAGACTGTCCTCGAGCTCTTCTATCGAGGCAGACATGACTACCGATCAGCATACACGTGAGTATCATAAGATAAGAACAGTACAGACTCACCAGGAAGCAGCAAGGACGAGAGGTAGGTCCTGAAGGATCCCACATCAAAAGATGATTCAGCGTTGGGTGGGGGAGGACCTAAGCCCTCCATGACTGCTGATGCCATCTCACCAGTATCGTAGGTCACTGATGGTCTTTAGCAAATGATACTACAGGCAGTGAATGGCCGCAAGAGGTATCAAAGTGCTATCAGATGATGTACGATATGTAGTGTATGATGAGGTGAATTATGCAGAGGAGATTGAGCTTTGACCTTGACTTTTGTCGCGTCGCGTCGGAGACTCCACTCTACCAGCTCTGACCGGTCTATATCTACAGTACATGCATCTATACATCTACAATCATGCAGATCTTCCAAGCTCCCCAAGGACCCTCACGAATCCAGTAGGGTTGACAATCTCTGTACTTCCATATGTGATCTTCTTTCCACCTCCTCCACCTTCTCGCTGGCTTCTAGAAGCCCACTCCATCAAGTTACCGTATTCTACGTAACCTCCACCACCGACGACGAATACCACTGCCTCCTGGTATTGCTGCCTGCCTTTGCCCGCCTGAGCTGTCGGACGTCCACGAGTCGACTTGGGATCAAAGGTGAGATAGTCGTCCGTGTCCTGCAGAGCTTGAGTAGCTGCCGATGAAGGCTCCATGAGCGCCTGGACCAGTCGAGTGACGGGTAGCTCCTTTCGGGCTGGCAAGAAGTTCTTGACGCCGGAAATGATGTTGTCTAGTCCAACACCGGAGATACCGCCTTCACGTAGACGGTCGGTGATCTGTCTGTTCAGCTACAAATAAATCTCCAAAGTGGCAAAGATGACTGACTCTGCTGCCCAAAGCACTGAAGCCCTTGGTCCATTCTCCACCCTGGACCGCTGGTGCAGCAGCTACAGCTGGCTGACTAGCCATCATGGTCATTCTAGAGACCTCTCGGGTCTTCTTGACGTATTCGAGAGCAGCGGTATCGGCGCCATGTTCCTGAAGCAGCGTGGTCAATTCGCTGAGATCCTCCTTGGACAGTGTATGGTCCATCATGGAGAGATAGTAGATGATAACTAGTCGAAGCTGGTCTTCTGGTGTAGGATTGGCAGTTTGTCCAGGTTCATCTGTCTGGCCATTGAGCGTGTTGAGGATGATGGACTTTGGCTGTTTGCCCGCCGTCTCCTCGACCTGGAATAGATTATCGAGTCCGCGTTCTTTAATGGATTGCAGGAGCGCTGTGGCGATGTTCATATGTGTGTCGAGCGTGTTCTTTCGGGCAGTCAGTTCGGGTAGGGCAGTGATGGCAGTCTTTAGGTTGGCAGTGTTTGACGAAAAATCACTGCCGGATCAGCTAGCTATCGAAGTAAGAAGTAAGAGGGGGGTATGGTATTCACATTTGTGAGACGTCGTTGACATCCGAGATACCGGTGGAGCGAGTGATTTCTGCAGCGTCGGTCTTGTACCTGCTCAGTTCAGAGTCAATGTCTTCGGCGACATGCGGGAAAGGGTTCCCAGCATTCTTTGCCCAGAAGAAGTCTTTCGAGTCGATGTCGTAGGACTTCTTTTGCAGACGGCCGTTCTCGGGCGACTTGAGGGAATCAGCTCATTTCCACGACCAAGGGAGTTCGCCTGCTTACCTCGACGGTGACTCTGTTGAGCTTCATGTCCAGAACATCGTGAATTAGCGCTTGGTATGTCCAAGAGTGCGAGAGCATCGATGTCAAGTCGACATTTCGATCGAGGATGACGAGTACTGGAGATCAGCCAAGATCCACGCTCAATTGTGACGACTGACGAGGTCGTGTAAGACTGCTCAATCCATCACCACCGTATCCAGCGTCTCTGGCCCCGCGTTGTGATGTTGTCGAAGCAACATGATCTCGAAGTTTGGTCTCTAGCCGACGAGCCACCATCTCTGCTGCGTTCCCGCGAGGACATCTGATTATAGGTATGAAGCCTTCTCGTAAGCTACATCCTGGGCTCTTTACTCAGGCAGCTCACTCATCGTAACAATCACACTGAACAGCCCCCTAGCGACTCGGTCGATCTCCTCCTCAATATCCAGCTCATTTGCTTTTGGGTCGTTCAATACCACATAGCTCGCTCGTCCTTCGACCTCCTTCTCCTTCGACAGACTTCCCTTCTTCCCCACAGCACCATTCGTCTCTGGCTTCGTTTCTCTCCGAGGTAGCAATGAGAACAGATTTGGTGAAGGAACCAAGAAATCCAGGAATTGATCATGGACCGACGTGATTAGTTGACCAGTGCTTCCTGTCGGATCATTCGCAAGAATAAGAGACGCTAATTCTTCGAGAAGGGAGCGTGGTAGAGATGAAGTGAAAGATAGGTGGTATGAGGAATAAAGTGGGGGGTTTAGGTCCTAGAATGTCAGTGCGGCCTTGTCTACATCTGACTGGCACGGACCTCGGCTATTCGTCGAATATTGTTCAAGGTGGGTGACACGAAGTAGACAGCTGGTACATCTGCGAGCGGTGGACGTTGGGTATGTAGTTGTCTGTGTATTAGCAGAACTCCGACGCCGCCAAGGGTAACGCTCACAGATGAAGCGTGACTCCTTGCTCCCTCAAATCCTGCACACGCAGACTCGTTGCCAGCACATCCTTGCTCAGCTCATCCAATATCAGGACCTTCCACACTAGCGGTCCAGCAGGGGAATCCTCGAACGCAGCTGGCGAATGGGGTCGAGGGTATGGGTCGGTGGATGAGCTGGAAGCGGGCGGAGCCTGGTTGAGATTGAGGAGCGTAAGAAGAGATTGGGTTTGCGACTGGAGCAGTGCCGGACGAGACATGTCTGATACAGTGCTTCACCTAGTCGCCCTTGAGTTGAATAGGTGATCTGCTTTCTTGCTGGCGACAGATGGACAAAGCCAGTTGCATGCTAAATAGGGGGAGCATATACATCTATAGAGTCGCGGTTAGAGATTTCAGTTGACCTTTCGACCTGTAATTCAAAATATAATCACACGACTCATCTCATCATCGGCGTCCATATAGCACCCTCGGAACAGCTCGGGGTAATACAAAGGGTATCTGGACCCTGCTCACCGAGTCTTTTGGATTCAAGATCGCGTTTTGATCCAAACGAGCTATACCGACCTCCACCATGGACTTCTGGGCGCCAGACCAAAATGACAAGAGCTACGTCTCTTCGGACGTTCCAAGGAGAATGTGGGCTTTAGTCATTGTCCAATAGAGTCATTGCTTACCAGGTAGAAAGCACATTCAATTCCAGCCCTTCACACCGAAGGATATAGTCCGCATATCTGAGGTCGAAGTCTCGTCACCAGACCTGTATTCCACAAATGAGCAGAATATCCGAAGCACTGCGAAAGAGGGTCCACTGGACCCGCGGATGGTCAGTCATTCCATGACAAAGAAGAGGCAGAGCTAATGTTGACCAGGGCCCAAATGAGAAGGGACGTAAATGCGCGACATGTGGAGAGGAGGCGGCGAAATGTGTTGGTCATTACGGATACATCAAGCTCACATTGCCTGTCTTTCACATTGGATACTTTCGCCCTACGATCAACATGTTGTCTTGTATCTGCAAGGTATGAACTTCCCTTCATTCCAGTGAATCTCGCTGATTGTGCAGTCGTGTGCTCGATGTTTGCTCCTACCTACCGAACGAGCAGGTTTCCTCAAGCGATTTCGACGGCCGGGACTAGAAGGTCTACAACGGTCACACCTCGCCAAATCAGTCTTGTCGTCTTGCAAAAAGCGGAACCAATGTCCATGGTGTGAAGCGCCCAATGGAACGGTCAAGCGATCTGGGACCATGAAGATCTCGCATGAGCCATATCGAGCAAGTAAGAATGCCGGTGCCAAGGAGGAATATCTGCAAGGTTTTGGCACAGCGCTAGCGGAGAACAAGGCATTAGGACAACACTTGAGCAAAGTCGTCGAGGATATGAATCCCCTCAAGGTATTGGAGCTGTTCAAGCGGGTCTCGGCGGAGGATGCGGAGTTATTGTCGTTACATCCGGACATCGGTCGACCGGAGGATTACATTTGGCAGTACATCTCAGTCCCACCGCCGTGTATTCGGCCGTCTGTAGCCTCAGAGGCTGGAAAGTAAATGCCTCTGTTCTCTCGCAGTCAAACATAGCTGACGCCGACAGCAACGAGGACGATCTTACGGCAAAGCTGGCAGAAATCGTGCAGCACAACCGGATACTGGCCTATATCATGGATTCAGGTCATGGGATCGAGCAAACAATGGTTAGTCGAGCCTACCGTCGCCCTTGACTACATACTCATGTCACAGAGCAACTGGGAGGTATTGAGTCAATCGATAGCGCTGTATATCAACTCGCAAGCACCGGGAATGTCTGCCCCTGGTACTAAACCAACAAGAGGATTTGTGCAGCGATTGAAGGGAAAGCAAGGCCGTTTCCGAGGAAATTTGTCGGGTAAACGAGTGGACTTTTCAGGTCGTACTGTCATTGGACCAGATCCAAATCTGCGGATCGACGAGGTGAGCTTTTATCTCGTCCCTGCTGCTGCTATTCGCGGATTGACACTTAGGTCGCCGTTCCTGAGAAGATGGCTGTGAAGCTATCTTATCCCGAGCGAGTCAACAAATACAATATCGAGGCTATGCGGAATGCTATCGTCAACGGATCCAAGATGCACCCTGGTGCCAATCTGCTGGAAACGAAAAACGAATTTGGTCATCCGATCCGATTGGCGCTGCATGTCATGAAGCACGAGCAGGCGAGGATAAGGACGGCTCGGAATCTCAAGATCGGAGACGTTGTTCACCGTCATCTGCGAGATGGAGAGTGAGTGATCCCACTTCGTTCAATCGTGTAGTTGCTGATCGGATAGTATCGTCTTGTTTAACCGACAACCAAGTTTGCACAAGCTATCAATCATGTGTCATCGAGCTCGTATCCGTCCGTGGCGAACCCTTCGACTGAACGAGTGTGTCTGTAATCCCTATAATGCCGATTTCGATGGAGATGAAATGAATTTACACGTTCCACAGACAGAGGAAGCCAGGACCGAAGCCCTGGAACTCATGTCGGTCAAGAAGAATTTGGTCACTCCTCGTAATGGAGAACCCATTATCGCCGCCATTCAAGATTTCATCACCGCTTCTTTCCTTTTGTCGCGGCGGGATCGGTTCTTTGATCGTCAACAATTCACCCAAATCGCGTCCTTCCTCGGAGACGCCGAGCTCAAAATTGATGTACCCCCGCCAACGATATGGAAGCCCGTACGCTTGTGGACCGGAAAACAGATCTTCAATCTTTTGATGCGGCCTAACAAGGAAACGGACGTTCTGGTCAATCTAGAGGCAAAGTGCAAAACACTAGTTGAGCCCGCGCCAGAAGACAACTTCCCTCTTGATATGTCGCCAAACGATGGATTCCTCGTCATCCAAAACAGTGAAATCATGTGTGGTGTATTCGACAAGAACACTGTCGGAGATGGAAAGAAGAAATCGGTCTTTGGAGTCATGCTGCGTGATTACGGGCCCGAGATCGCAGCTGGCGCCATGAATCGTCTGGCCAAAATAGCCGCTCGATGGCTTGCCAATCAGGGATTTTCGCTTGGTATCAACGACGTTATGCCAGGAGACAACCTACAGCTCAACAAGCAGAACATGGTCGAGACGGCATACGAGAAGTGTGAAGACTTGATTGCGACCGCGAAAAAGGGTAAATTGGAGAATTCAGCCGGTTGTGATCAAGAGACAACATTGGAACAACTCATTTCTGGAACATTGTCCAAAGTCCGAGGAGCTGTCGGTGATGTCTGTATGCAGGAGCTCAGCAGGCACAACGCTCCGTTGATCATGGCTACTTGTGGTTCGAAAGGTCCGCTCGGCTCATACAATGAGGTATCTCAGCTGATCTTCAGGTTCCGTCATTAATGTCGCCCAGATGGTAGCCTGTGTTGGTCAACAAATTATCTCCGGAAATCGTATTCCAAACGGTTTCCAAGATCGATCTCTGCCTCATTTCCGGAAAAAGTCAAAGAATCCGCCTTCCAAAGGTTTCGTTCGAAATTCTTTCTACTCTGGTCTCACTCCTCCCGAGTTCCTCTTCCACGCTATCTCGGGTCGAGAAGGTCTGGTCGATACTGCGGTCAAGACCGCTGAAACCGGTTATATGGCTCGTCGGTTGATGAAGGCCTTGGAGGATCTTTGCACTCACTACGATCTGAGTGTCAGGAACTCGGTTGGTGGTATCGTTCAATTCCAGTATGGTGATGATACACTTGATCCTGTCTGTCTGGAGGGTGATGCCACACCGCTTGAATACAATCGATCCTGGACACACGCCTGCGTAAGGAGTCTCTTTCGGCAATATTGGAACTCTAGCTGACCACGAAGCGTATCGCATCCCGGGTCGGCAGGGCACTATATCCCTACGAAGTCAAGCGTCTGGCTCAAGCTATCTACCCCGAGTCGGTACCAGTCGTTGAAATTGATACTAAGCCAGTCGTGACGAAGGGCCGAAAGAAGCCAATCAAAGTCGCTCCTCCGCCACCGACACAGGAAGTCATTGAGATGCTGCCCGGTTGGAGCGCTCTGCATAGCAAATTCAGGCAAGACACGTACACATTCATTGAGACCAAGATCGTCAAGGCCATGGCCGATCAGCGACTTGCAAGAGGTCTTCCACCGGCAGAAGACGCTCAAGACGCCGAAAACTACTCACTGGATTCTGCCGATCGTGAGTATCATAAAACCACATTGATTACTGTCACTGACTTCCAGCTGCAATCCAGCAGGTTATCGAGAACGCAAACAAGGTCACTAGCGATCAGATTCATACTTTCCTTGAAATCTGTCGAATCCGATATCTCCGTTCCGTAATCGAGCCGGGATCGACTGTAGGAGCCGTCGGTGCCCAATCTATTGGTGAACCCGGTACTCAAATGACGTTGAAAACTTTCCATTTCGCCGGTGTCGCTTCCATGAACGTCACGCTTGGTGTACCCCGTATCAAGGAGATCATCAATGCCGCCAAGACTATTTCCACGCCCATCATCACGGCTGAATTGGTCAATCCTACCAGCGAGCATGCTGCTAGGATCGTCAAGGGACGTATCGAAAAGACTGTCCTTGGTGATGTAAGTGAATTGCGGGAGCAGTAGGCCCTGGCTGACAGATAGATCGCATCAATTATCGAAGAATCGTGGGACAAGGAAGCAGCGTGGATCGAGATCCACGTCGACATGCGAGCGGTCCGAAAACTGCAGCTTGAGATCACGCTAGACAGTATCAAGCGAGGTCTCGTTGTGGCCAAACTGAAAATTCAAGAGGGTGTACGTCACTTGCACACAGATGGTGATATAGGCTGATCTATAGGCTATCACAACCAATGAGAAGACCTCTAGAGTTAGGATTTATATCGATGAACCAACGCTGAAAGACCTCGACAAGACTGATGGCACATATGAAAGACTCAAAAACCTTAAGCGGGCAATCGCGAACGTCCAGGTCAAGGGTTTGCCCCAGGTTGATCGAGGTGTCATCACCAAAGATGAGAAGGATAGTAGTATCAATCGATTGCTGGTCACAGGGTACGGTCTTTCGGAAGTCATGGGCACAGATGGTACGTCTTGATCATTCCGTAGACAGGAATCTGACTGTCAAGGTGTCAACGGTATCAAAACCCGAACGAATCACGTAATGGAAACATGCGATGTCCTAGGTATTGAGGCGGCCCGCCAGACCATCTACAACGAGATCCAGCATACCATGACATCCCACGGAATGTCCATTGATCCACGTCACGTCATGTTACTAGGAGATGTCATGACGTACAAGGGTGAAGTCCTTGGTATCACTCGATTCGGTGTGCAAAAGATGAAGGATTCGGTCCTCATGTTGGCCAGTTTCGAGAAAACCACTGATCATCTGGTTAGTCTAACTTAGCAAATCCAATCTCAATCACGCTAATCTTCAGTTCGATGCTTCGTTGTTCTCCAAGAAGGATGAGATCCAAGGTGTCTCGGAATGTATCATTATGGGGACACCTGCACCAGGCTGCGGTACATCTTTGTACGTTTCCTCCTCCGATAGCCAATCATTCAGCTAATAAGTGCAGGGCTTCAATCGTCACTCCGGCCCCACTTCTTCCACCCAAAAAGACATTATTGTTTGAAGCAGCATTCAAAGCTGGTCAAGAACGCATAAAGTCGTACGACAACCAGCTCATGGATGTCGAGCAGTAGATTTCAGTCATTACGAGTCTCGAATTTTGTATGTCTTTATAGCCTCGTCCACACATCACGATATGCATTCTTGCTACGATCATACCTTTGCTGAACCTGGTCCTAGATGGCGGCGGACGAGTTTTGAGCGGCTGTGGTGCTGTTGACGGGGATGTGGCCTAATGAGGAGTGCGAAGCACTGGGGAGTCGCGGGTTGATAGCGGCTCGGACATTCTGGTAAACGACTTCGACAGATGGGGAGGAGTCGACCTATTGTCAGCGTGATCATGTGCTTGATTAAGCTCTCACTTCAACGACCTTGCCGTGCTGTCTGTAGTAATCCACAACGGGCATAGATGTCTCGACAAAGGTACCTGAGCTCGTCAGCTCAAGGCTTAGAACGATCATGCTCTAGCTTACGGAACCTCTTCTTGATGGATTCAGCATTGTCATCATCCCTTCCACTAGTCTTGCCTCGCTCCATCAATCTCTCAAGCATTACCTCCTCGGTTGTCGAGATGAAAAGTACGAATGCTGATGCGCAAACCTGATTGTCAGTGAAATTCGCTTGCGGGGAGGCTGTATACTGACAGAGGTATCGAACTTGATTGCCTGGTCCATCTTTCGTGGGAAACCGTCGATCAAGAACCGTCCCCTTCCGCCTTGCCAGTTTGCGGCCAGAGTAGAGTCGGCTGAAAAGGTGGGAGGGCTCTTGAGTGTATCTCGCATTGCGTTCTCGAGCAGCTATCATCTGTCAGCTGCTCATAATCAAGCTGAGCTTCATGGCTCACCTTGACAGTCACCTCCATAGGGACGATCTTTCCTTCAGTGATGTACTCTTTGATCATAGCTCCGTAGGTAGATCCAGGTCTCTGCTGCTCCGCTCGTAGGAGGTCTCCAGCTAGATTTGTTAGCATGTCCAAGGTTAGGATTCCAGCTCAGAGGACTGACCGGAGAGGTGCTTGAATCCATAATCCCGAACGAGGTGTTCACACTGAGTACCTTTGCCTAAATATTGAGCACAGGACTCAAGATTTTTGAGAGGAACTGACCTGCACCGGGACCACCGAGCACGAAGACAACGGTCACATCTTTATCATCGAAAGCGGGGTGCTCAGGTGTAGAGAGATCAGAAGGAGGTGGATCGCTCGACAGTCCAGTCTCTGCGGGTGCAGCCGAGTGTGCACTCTCGTCTTTTTGGAAGACGCCTTTGATCTTGTCGATGACTGCCATTATGTGTAACTGTCGGTGTGCGATGTAGAAAGCGGAATGAGGAGTAGGTCAAGCGCGTCACTACTT
>Ga0265798_10005768_pt1 | contig 16500 bp, 14 predicted proteins | sample P3T30metagenome_FD_192430 | JGI IMG/M metagenome (GOLD analysis project Ga0265798, IMG submission 192430) | Plant litter microbial communities from East Loma Ridge, Irvine, California - P3 T30 | ecosystem: Environmental > Terrestrial > Plant litter > Unclassified | place: USA: California... | reverse complement strand
AAGGCCGATGGCACCTGGTCGGTCCCCTCGGCGGTTGCGCTCGCGGCCGGCAGCTACGCCGGAACGGCATCCCAGACCGTCGCCGGCACGACCACCACGGCACCGTTCAAGTTCACCATCGGCCAGAACATCGCCCCAGTGACCCTGAACACCCCGGCGATCGGCGCTGAGGTCACGGACACCAACCCGGTGTTCACCGGCACCGGCCAGGCCGGTGCGACCATCGAGGTCAAGGGCACCTACGGCACCCTCCTCGCCACCACCACGGTCAAGGCCGACGGCACCTGGTCGGTTCCCTCGGCGGTTGCGCTCGCCAACGGCGAGTACGCCGGGAAGGCATGGCAGAGCGTCAACGGGAAGACCACCTCGGCGAACTTCCGGTTCACCGTCGTGCAGAACATCGCCCCAGTGACCCTGGCAACCCCGGCGATCGGCGCTGAGATCACGGACACCAACCCGGTGTTCACCGGCACCGGCCAGGCCGGTGCGACCATCGAGGTCAAGGGCACCTACGGCACCCTCCTCGCCACCACCACGGTCAAGGCCGACGGCACCTGGGAAGCTCCCTCCACCGTCACCCTCGCCCGCGGCAGCTACGCCGGGAAGGCATGGCAGAGCGTCAACGGGAAGACCACCTCGGCGGACTTCCGGTTCACGATCGTCGCACCGATGATCCCCGTCTCGCTGACCGCTCCCGGCCAGGACGCGGTCGTCACCGCCCCGAACCCGGTCTTCACCGGCACCGGGACCCCGAACGCCGACATCACCGTCACCGGCGCTTCCGGGACGCAGCTCGCCTCGGGCAAGGTGCGCAGCGATGGCAGCTTCGACGTCACCTCCACGATCGCGCTCGGAGCCGGTTCCTACTCCGGGACCGTCCGACAGGTCGCTGACGGCAAGGTGACCACCGCCCCGTTCCGGTTCCGCATCGTGTTCACCGCGGTGACGCTGGAGAGCCCCGCGATCGGCGCGACCCTCACCGACGGCACCCCGGTGTTCACCGGCAAGGGCACCCCCAAGGCCCCCCTGGTCATCAAGGGATCCGGCGGCACCACCCTGGCCGAGGGAACAGTGAACGACGACGGCACCTGGACGCTGACCTCGACCAAGACACTCGCCCCCGGCAACTACACCGGCACCGTCCTGCAGACCCTGCCCGGCTCCGACACAACCGCACCGTTCTCCTTCCGCGTGAACTGAGCACACCGAACACGAACACCCGTCGGGGCCCAGGACGCACACCCGCGACCCGGGCCCCGACCCATCCCCACCCGGGCTGCTCAGCAGCAGAACGAGATCACTCCCCTGCCGACCCCGCAGGGGCAGCAAGAAGCCCCGACCGCTCCACACGGAGCAGCCGGGGCTTCCTGCGCAGAAGCGTCAGCTGGCCAGGAGTGCCTCCGCTGAGGTTCCGAGTTGGCCGTCGATCCAGTCCTGGAGGCGCGCGACGCCGGCGTCCAGCCCCCACTGCGGCTGCCAGTCGAGTGCGGCCACCGTCGGAGCGACATCGCACGCCGCGAACCGGACGTCGCCGTCACGGAAGGCCCCGGTGACGTGCGGTGCGGGCGCTCCGTGGTGCTGAGCGATCGTCCGAGCGAGGTCGTTGATCGTCGACGGGACACCGGACCCGACGTCGAACGTCGTGGTCCCGATCGAGCGAGCCATCCCGAGCGCCGCCACGAATGCGTCGGCGATGTCGTCGATGAAGACGAAGTCCCGGGTGATCTCGCCGTCCTCGTAGACCGGGATGCTCCGACCAGCACGGGCGAGCTGCGAGAACAGCGAGACGATGCCGGTGTAGCTGTTCGTCAGGGACTGACCGGGCCCGAACACGTTCTGCAGGCGCAGGACGGTCAACGCGGTGTCCCGCGCACCGGCCCAAGCCGCCAGGATCTGCTCCTGCGACAGTTTGGTGGACCCGTAGACGCTGGTCGGGTGCGGGACGTTGTCATCGGCGCGGGCAGGGAGCGGCGACAGACCGTCGAAGTCCCATGCCCCGCGCTCGAGCTGCGCGTGGCTGCGCTGGCCCGGGTACTGGACGCCACCGGCTTCGGACATCCAGCGGCCCTCCCCGTACACGGCACGACTGCTGCTGAGGAGGATCCGCTCGGGGACGATGCCATGACGGCCGAACCCGTCGAGCATGCGGGTGGTCCCGACGACGTTCACCTCAGCATGCCGCGACGCCTCGTCGAGTGACTGGGCTGTTCCGGTCTCTGCCGCGAGGTGGATCACGATGTCAGGGCGGACGTCCGAGAGCACGTCGTCCCAGACCGTGCTCTTCGTGATGTCACCCACCACGAGCTCTGCCGAAGCGTGGAGTCCGACCGGTCGCACCCGCTCAGGGTGCACCTGCGGGTGCAGCGAGTCGATGACGACCCAGCGGGGGAACCTGCTCGCGAGCCGCTGGGAGAGTGCGCAGCCGATGAAGCCGGCGCCCCCGGTGACGAGGACAGTGGAGGTGGTGTTCATCTGTTTCCGCTTTCTTCTTCGGTGGAACGGTGGAGACGCCGACGTTCTCGGACGGCATCGCGAGCTGACACGGCGACGTAGCGAAGGACCTCGACCGCGTGACGGGATGGGGTGCTGGCAGCGCGGAGGTACGGCGCGATGGGAGTCGCACCGGCTCGAGATCGGCCCTCGGCGCGGACACGCGCGGTGATCGCACGACGATGCCGCTCGTTCTCCCACCAGTAGCGCCACGGCCGGACGGCACCAGGGGACGCGTACATCACCATCGGGGTCCGGTCGGGGACGACCGCATGAGGACGCCAGCCGCGCGCGAACAGGTCGTAGTCCTCGCACCAGCGGATCTCCGGGTCGTACCCGCCGGTCTCGAGGTACCACTCGCGGCGGAACGCACACGCGGGGTGCGCCACCGGCATCTGACCGTGCTCGAACATGGCGTCGACGGCGTCGGGATCGATCGGGAACCGGTCTGCGAGGACCGTCCGCGAGCCGCGCTGCTCGAGGAGCCTGCCGAAGGTCGCGACCGCGTCGGGGTGCTCCCGGAGCTGCCGGACGTGCGCCGCGAGCCTCCCGGGGAGTGCGACGTCGTCTGCGTCCGCGATCGCGATCACCTCCGCCGTCGTCGCTCGGACGGCGCGGTCGCGTCCCACCGACCGACCGACGTTGTGCGGTGAGCGGAGCACGCGGAGTCGTGGATCGACGAGCGAACGCAGCGCGAGGTCGGTGCCGTCGGTCGATCCGTCGTCGAAGACCACGACCTCCACCGCGACCTCGGTCTGGTCCAGGAGCGACCGCACAGCGGGGACGATCGTGTCGACGGCGTTGTGGACGCTCATGACCGCCGCGATGTCGGGGCGCCGACTCATCGCAGCACCCCGGTGAGTTCGTCCGCTCTGTCTCGACGCCCTCGTCGAGGTGTTCCCGTCGAGCTCGGTCCTGCGGAGCGGTCGACGGGGAGACCGAGCGACAGGCCGATGAGCACCGAGGCGGGGAGCAGGACGAACGGGTAGACGAGGACGTTGTCGGTGGCGGCTGCGGCGAGTGTCGCCGTCAGAGCGAACAGCGCGGCCCAGTGGATCGGCTGGTCGGTGCGTGCGACTCGCTTGACGACACGGACCAGGACGAGCAGACAGGCCAGGGAGAACAGGACCAGTCCGACGAGTCCGTCGTCGTGCAGGACACGGAGGTACTCGTTGTGCGGCTGCGTGATCCCCCCGAACCGCTCCGTCACGAAGACGACGGCCGATCCAGGACCGTGGCCGAGGAGGGGCGCGCGCATCGCGTTCTCACTGACTGCTTCCCAGAGCGCCGAACGGCCGGAGGTGTTGATCGCGAGACCACCGACCTCGACCGCGTTGTCGCCGACGAGGAAGCGGTCCCGCAGCGGCGTGAAGGACAGCATCAGGACCCAGGTGGCGAGCGCGACTCCGGTCACTGCGCCAGCGGCGAGCAGCATCCGGTGTCCCCGGCGGAGCCGGACGACGAGACCCACCAACATCAGGATGCCGATCGCGGACGCCGTCCGGGACAGGCTGAGCACGATGGCACCGACGATCACGAACGGAGCGGCGCGGGCGAGGAGGTCTGTCGGCGGGAGGACCACCGCAGCGGACAGCAGCACGAGAGCAGTGAGCGCGAAGGCACGGGTCATGTAGATGTCCGCACCCGTCACACTGCCGACGGCGAACACGATGGACACCAGGACACCGACGCCGGCGAACGCTCTGAGCGTCACACCGGCGAGCTCCACCGTGGCGCTCCGCGCGGAGAACGCGATGCCGAAGGTCAACATGGTGAGGATTGCGAGGTTCTGGAGTCCGTCTGCGTTCGGAGCGCCGACGAGACGGACGACGACGAACCCGTAGAACGCGAGCAACGGCGCGGGGACGGCGGAGAGCCCTGCTCCCACGACGAGCGGTACCAGGGCGATGACCACGGCCATGACGCCGAGCGAGATGAACGCCGAGAGGCTCACCGGCCCCAACCCGACACGGCCACTCGTGTCGATGACGATCGCCATGACCACCGCCACCCAGGTGAGCCATGGCAGGGCAGGGGCTCGCCAGCGAGGTCGTCGGGATGATCGCCGGCCCGGATGGAACGTCACGGCGGAGAGTCGGCTCATCGTGTGCTCTCGTCGAGGACGTGTCGCCACGCGTTCGTGTAGGCCTGCTCGGACAGGCGCGCCGAGAAGGCCCGCGAGGCGCCAGCGGAGAGACGTTCGCGGAGCGCGGGATCCCTGATCAGGGAATCGACGGCATCGGCGAACGCGGTCTCGTCACCGGCATCGACCAGGAATCCGTTGACACCGTGCTCGATGAGGTCAGGGACGCCGCCCACGCGGTACGCGACCACCGGCGTGCCGCTCGCGAAGGCCTCGACGATGGTCAGTGGCTGCGCTTCCTCGAGCGAGGACGTGAACGCAAGACACGTCGACGCCGCCAACGCCTGCCACTTCTCCGCCGCACCGAGCGCGCCCACGACAGCGACACGTGCTCTGGCGTCAGCGTCGGCCAGTTCTCGTTCGACCGCTGCGACGACGGCGGCATCCGCGGGCGAACCGGCCAGCGTGAAGCGCCAGTGCTCGGTCCCGTCGCGGCGGAGGAGGAGGCCCGCGATGCGCGCGAAGCCCTCGGCTCCTTTCCCGGGGATGAGGTTCGACAGGAAGAGGACGCTGCACGGGGCGACGGCGGTCGTCACCGCTGGCACCGGGCCGGGGGTGTTGGCGACACACAGCGCGTGACGACCAGACAGGTCCGCGAGCAGGGACGGCCCGAGCGTGACGATCCGGACGCCCGAGCCGAGCAGACGATCGACGCACCACGCCCACAGCCGGCCCCGACTGCGGAGGTCTTCGAAGCCGACGGAGTGCACGTAGAGCACCACGGGACTCCGGCAGATCCGCAGGAGCTCGGACACCATCCAGTCGACGAGGAACGATCCACCACGGGTGGTCACGAACACCACGACCGCCTGAGGACGGAAGTGGAGGGTCGTCCAGACGACACGGGCGAGCAGTCCGACGACCGCGACCACCTTGCGCAGCGACGGCACACCGACCTCGGCGACCGTCGCACTGAACCGCCGGTCGATGAGGCGCGACGGCCGGCCCAGTCGCTCGAGCGTGTCGAGGAACCGGAGGGTCATCACGGTCTGGCCGTGCACGGGCGGAGGGACCTGACTGACGACCGCCACGCGCCCGCCGGTCATCGGCGTCGCCGCAGGGCAGCGCGGAGGAACACGACGTTCCCGATGAGGTACCGCTTCCAGAGACGGCGCGGTTCGCTCGCGAGGCGGAAGACCCACTCCAGCCCGACCCGGGTCGTCCACTCCGGCGCCACCGGCTTCGTCCCCGCGATGAAGTCGAACGCCACCCCGACCCCGATCGCGACCTTCCCCAGCTGGTCGGCGATCCGTCGCGTCTCGACGTCCTGCAGCGGGGTGCCGAGGCCGACCCAGACGATGTCCGGATCAGCGGCGGTGATGTCGGCGTCCTGAGCGGCGAGCTCGTCCTCGGTCAACGGTCGGAAGTACGACCGGTGTGTCCCCACGATGGCGACACCCGGGTACCGCCGCTCGAGCTCGGCGCGGAGCGACGTCAGCACCTCGTCGGTGTTCCCGAGCAGGAAGTGGCGGAGGCCGCGGCTCCGCCCCTGGTCCATCATGTCCGGGAACAGCGACGGCCCCCTGACCTGCGACAGCGCACGGCCCGGGAGCACACGCGAGACCCACGTGAGGGGCTTCCCGTCCGGGTAGACGGCCGCGCCGGAGGCGATGAGCCGGTGGTAGTCCTCGTCCTGCGCGGTGAGGGAGATCACGTACGAGTTGGCCAGGTGCACGTCTCCGGAGCCACCGCTCTGCGCGATCGCCGTGATCTGCTCGATCGCTTCGTCACGGGTCGCGACGATGATCGGCACACCCGCGATCTCGGTTCGCTCCAGCTCGGCAAAAGTCAGCATCTTGGTCCTTCAGTCGTGCGGGACGGGCCATCCCGAGGTACTGATATACTAACACGTGACATCCTTTATGAGGAAGGCGCGACCATGAGGCGACTCCGACGGCTCGGGCTGCCCTTCGCGGCGCAGGCGATGCTGAGCCTCGGCCAGATGGGGATCACCCTCGTCGGCACCGCCGCCCTCGCCCCCGAGGCGTGGGGTCGTCTCGCCGTCCTCCTCTCCGTGTTCTTCATGGCCGGCGGCTTCGTCCGTGGTTTCGGAGCACTCCCCGTCGTCATCTACCTGTCCGGTGACGCGGAACGGTCACGAGCGGCACGCCGCGCCGCGGTGCTGCTCACCCTCGTCGCAGCTGCTCCGGCATCGATCGCGATCGCGGTCGTCGGTGTCGTCCTCGGGACCGCCGCATCCGGACTCGCGCTCGCGCTCGCACTCGTCGCGTACGTCCTGTACGACACGACGCGGTCGGTCGAGATGTCGGCAGTCCGCTACGGTCGCGTCGTCTCGACCGACGCCGTGGTGATGGTGGTCCTGGCCGGGCTGTGCGTCGTCGGGCTGGCGCCTGGCGTCGACGCGTCGATGGCACTGCCGATCGCGATGACGACCGCGTACGGCGTCGGCGCCGCCGCACTCGCGCTGCGGGGTCGCCCGACCACGTCGTGGAGCCTCAGGAGGTTCCTCGACGAGTACCGGCGGGACATCCCGTTCCTCGCACTCGACGGTGTGCTGCTCGGCACGACGATGAGCGCGGTGGTGATCGTGCTCGGCGCCTCGACGTCACTCTCCGTGGCCGGTGCGTTCCGGAGCTGCGCCACCCTCGTCGCGGGACCGTTCCAGATGCTGCAGACAGGACTCTCCCCGATCGTCATCCGGTCGTTGCGTGGCCGCGCGCTCGAGGAACAGTCGGCTGGTCAGCGGGGCACCGGAGCCGCTCCGACGTCCTTCCGTGCACGGATGCGGTCGCTCGCGTTCCCCGCCACGATCGCTGCGGGTGCGGTCCTGTCTGGCGTGCTCTGGGGCGCGGTGGCGACGGCGGTCGCACCGGTCGTCCTCAGCACCGTCCACCTGACCGCGCTCTCGGACGCAGTGCCGTTCAGCGTCGTCGCGTGCCTGCTGGTGTCAGCCCTGTGGACCAGCACCGTCTTCTCCACGTTCCAGCGCTACCGTCGGTCGAACGCCGAGCTCACGACCGTGCGCGTCATCACGCTGGCGTGTTCGCTCGGCATCCTCATCGTCCTGCCGTCGGACGTCGCGGTTCCAGTCCGGCTGGTCGCGGCGACCACGCCGTGGCTCGTCCTCCCTGCGCTCCATGCCGTACTCCGCTGGGCACCGGTGTCGCGGCGCCTCTGAGACGTCACGAGCTGCGGAAGCCACGAGGCACCCGTCCAACGCCACCCCGGAGACCGGACAACGCCACCCCGGAGGCCGGACCGCTCGACCAGGACCGACCGCGTGTCAGGAGCGGACTGCTCCGAGTGCCGACCGGACGATCGCGTCGAGACCGTGGCGAGCCCGCCACCCGAGCCGATCGGCTGCGACGGACGGGTCAGCGACGACCGCGGCAGGATCACCAGCGCGAGCCTCGGCGACCCGGACCGTGCTCGGGCGGCCGAGGGCGCTGCTCACCTCGGCCACGACCTGGAGGACAGACGCCCCGAGGCCCGTTCCGATGTTGACCGGTCCTGCGAAGTCGGTGGCGTCGCGGAGCGTGTCCACCGCGGCGAGGTGCGCGCGCGCGAGGTCCGCGACGTGGATGTAGTCGCGGATGCACGTGCCGTCGGGGGTGTCGTGGTCGTCGCCGTAGACGACCGGGGGCTCGCCGCGGCGGACTCGGTCCACCACGATCGGGATGAGGTTCTTGGCAGCCGTGTCCGCGAGGTCGTCCCATCCCGCACCCGCGACGTTGAAGTAGCGCAGTGAGATCGCCCGCAGCCCCCAGGCGTCGTGTGCTGCGTCGAGCATCCACTCGCCGACCAGCTTCGTCTGGCCGTACGGGTTGATCGGTGAACACGGGGTCTGTTCCGTGACGACGACGTCCTGGACCGCGCCGTACACCGCAGCGGAGGACGAGAAGACGATGCGATCGACACCGACGCACCGCATCGCTTCGAGGAGGTGCCCGAGTCCGCCGACGTTGACGCTGTAGTAGCGCTCCGGCTCAGCGACTGATTCCGCGACGTCCTTGAGGGCCGCGAGGTGGACGACTTCGGACACCTCGTGCTCGCTCATCACGGCGACGAGTGCGGACGCGGCATCAACCGCTGCGAGATCGAGTTCGAGGACATGGGTCCCGACCCGCGACCGGAGACCGCTCGAGAAGTCGTCCACCACGATGACGGACTCGCCTCGCTCCTCGAGGAGACGCACCACGTGCGAGCCGATGTACCCGGCACCGCCGGTGACGAGGATTGACATGTTCAGCCTTCAGGGCGTTCGAGGGTCGATGAGGGCAGCACTGATCGCCTGCGCGACCGTCACGTGGGCAGGCCGCGTCGGCCGTGCCGTTCGTCGGCCACGGGCTCGAGGACCGGGGTGTCGTCGCCGTAGTAGGCGTACTTGCCGTACGCCCCGACGCCGGCACCACGCATCGGCAGCATCTGACCGACCACGCCGAACGTGACCGCGTTGACGGAGTCGAGCGCCCGGAGTGCCGCGGCGACGTCCGCCTTGCGCACCTTGCCGGCGGCCGCCACGAAGAGGATGCCGGCGACCGCGCTGAGCACGGTCGCGTCGGCGACCAGGAGGACCGGAGGGGCGTCGATGATGACGTAGTCGAAGGTGCGCTCGAGGTGCTCCACGGTCATCCGCATCGCAGCAGAGCCGAGCATCTCGCTCGGGTTCGGGGGGATGCGTCCGGACGGGAGCACCGAGAGCGACTGGTCACCCCACGGCTGCAGGACATCCGCGATCTCCGCACGCCCGATGAGCAGGTCGGTCAGTCCGGCGTTCCCCTCGATGCCGAGGTAGTCCGCCACCCGGGGACGTCGGAGGTCCGCGTCGACGAGTGCGACGCTCGCTCCGGTCTCGGCCAGCGCGATGGCCAGGTTCGCTGCGACGTAGCTCTTGCCCTCGCTCGGCCCGGAACTGGTCACCACGAACGAGCGCCCAGCGTCACCGAGACCGACGAACTGCAGGTTCGTCCGGAGTCGACGGAAGGCTTCCGACCGCGGACTCCGCGGATCTGCGTGGACGATGAGGGGACGTTTCTGGGCCTCCGGGTCGACGAAGACCCCGCCCAGGTAGGGGCGACGTGCCACTGCCTCGATCTGCTCCGCGGTCCTGACCCTCGTGTCGAGCGTCGTCCGGAGCACCGCGACTCCGACTCCGATCGCCAGGCCCACTGCGAGACCGATCGCGAGCATCAGCGGGACCCGTGGGGCACTCGGCGCAGTCGGCACGGATGCCGGCGCGATCGTCTTCACCGCGATGAGGGACGGACCGCCGGTGGGTTTCTCGAGGTCCTCGGACACGACGCGCGCGAAGGACTCCCCGACGGCGTTCGCGATGCCTGCCGCACGCTTCGCACTCGCGTCCGTCACCGAGACCTCGAGGAGCACGGTGTTGGCAGGCGACGAGGCACTGACGAGGGGCGCGAGCTCCGCGGCCGTCATCCGCGGCTGCAGCTGCCGTCCGGCGCGGTCGAGGACGATCGGGCTGTTGACGACGTCGACGTACGTGGACATCGCCTGTCGTGCGAAGGTCGTCCCCTGGTTCAGATCCGTGCTGGCGGCGCCTTCCTGTGCGCGGACGGAGACGTAGAGACGGGTCGACGCGGTGTAGGCGGGTGTCGACGCAGCAGCGAGCGCACCAGCGCTGAGGACGCCGAGCAGCGCCGTCGCCGTGATGAGGAGCCAGCTCTTGCGGAGGATCCGGATGTACTCCTGCGGTTCCATCAGGCACGACCTCCGTGAGCACCAGACGGCTCGACCGTCGCGACCGGCATGGGCTGGCGGAGTTGATCGGTGGTGATGATGCCCTCGCGCCAGTCCGCGATCCGTCGGACTCCGACCGACAGGCGCTCGCGGAGCACCTCCACCTGCGCTCCGACTGCAGAACGTTCCAGTGGATCGAGCGCCCGCGTCGCAGCGTCGAGGATCTGCTGCTCCGTGGAGCCCGGTCCGACCCCCGGCCGCTCCCCGGTGACGCTGAGCCAGAAGTCGTCGCACTTCGACGCGTATGCCAGCGGCACGGTGGGGACGCCCAGGCCGACCGCGGCGACGGCGCCGTGCAGTCGTTCGCTGAGCATGAGACTGCAGCGACCGATCTCCGACGTCGTCGCGCGGACGTCGCCGTCGAACCGGTGGATCCGCGACGGGCGGCGCAGTTCGGACTGCAGAGCGTGACAGGCGGCGAGGTCGTTCGGGGACAGCGCGAACAGCACGACCTCGGTGTCCACCCTGGACACCCTGCGAACGGCCGCGGCGACCGACCCCGGTTCGAACCGCGACACCGGGTCAGCGCCGACGCTCACACCGACAGGGCCGTCGGCGTCGTGGACGTGCTCCAACCCTGCCGCGACCGGGTACAACAAGGCGGGGTCCCCGACGACAGCAGGACGGTCCCAGGCCTGCTCGCACTCCACAGCCGTCAGCGGACCGCGGACACCGAGCAGGATCGTCCGGAGGCGTGCCCAGTGTCGCCAGTCCTGCCCCTGCAGCCCGAGCGCGAACGTGTCGGTCGACTCCGCCGCCCCCGCGCCGAGTGCGACCACGGCGTCCGCGCGGTACACGCGGGCGGCATCGCCGACGTGCCGTGCCCAGTTCTGGAAGCCGAGCACCGTCCCGCCGCCCACGAGGAGCGTCCGCTCGACACGACGTCCGGTGCGGTTCGCGTGGATGGTGCTCCGCAGCGCAGCGAGCCGTGCGCGTCGTGTCACCGGCGAGACTGCATCGACTCCGAGGACGAGGCGCCAGGTCTCGAGGAGGAGTTCGTCGCCGTAGTTGCCGTGGCCCGTCCATCCGAGGTAGACGACCTCGCGCGCTGCGGTGGGAGTGCTCATGAAGTTAGTATATCAGGTGCTATATCCAACCGGGGGTCGCTCATGCCATCGCACTTGTTTGTATTTCGCATGTAGAATCTACACATGCGAACCCGTCAGGCACCCTTCCGTCTCGTCCAAGCCCTGCGGTACGTCGCCGCCGTCCTGGTCGTCGTCGCGCACGCGTGCTACTACACGGCCGAGCGGTTCGACGAACACACCCCGCAACTCGAGCGGATCAGCGGATTCGGCGTCTGGCTGTTCTTCGCGATCAGTGGCTTCGTGATGGTGCTGGTCGGAGACGACCTCGGTCGCGCGCCAGGGTCCTGGCACCGGTTCGCCCGTGCGCGGCTCGCGCGGGTCGTGCCGCTCTACTGGCTGATGACCACGATCAAGGTCTTCGCGGTGGTGGTGGCCGGCTCGCTGGTGGTCAACTCAGCACTCAGTCCGGGAACGGTCCTCGCGTCGTACCTGTTCCTCCCCAGTCACGACGAGGCCGGCGCGATCCACCCGCTGTGGGGTGTCGGATGGACCCTGGTGTTCGAGATGGCCTTCTACGCCCTGATGACCCTCGCGCTGGCGATCCGGATCGACCCGCTCAAGCTCTGTGCGCCGGTCCTCGCAGTCGCCGCCGTCGCGTCGCTCATCCGCCCGACGACGGGCTCGGCCTGGTGGTTCTACGCCGACGACGTGACGCTCTACTTCCTCGCCGGGATGGTCATCGCCCGCGGGTGGCGCGCTCGACGGCCGGTTCGGACCGTCATGCTGCTCGGCGGCATCGCGGTCCTCATGGGGATCTTGGCCTCGGTGCGTGCCGAACGGCTGGACGTCGGGGGTGCCGTCGTCCCGCTCGCGATCTCGGCCGTCCTGATGACGGCGGTGTGGCTGGAGGACCGGATCGGCCGGTTCGTGCCCCGCTGGGTGATGGTCGGCGGGGCTTCGTCCTATGCGCTCTACCTGGTTCATCCGCTGCTGGCGCCGGTGGTCCCCGCCGCGCTCACCGCCGTCGGCGCACTCTGGGTACCGTGGCTCGCAGTCGTCACGATCACCGTCGGTGCCATGCTCGTGATGGCCCCACTGGCCCATCGTCTCGTGGAGCGTCCTCTGACTCGCGCTGCCGGCCGCCTGCTGCTCCCCAGTCGGCGCGCGACCTCCGCGCCGACGTCGGAGGAGCGTGTCGGCGCACCGGCGGAGCCGCTGGGCAGCGACACGGTCCGGACAGGATGACGAGGCAGGGTCTTCGGTGGCACATCCACAACATGTCACGTTCCGGAAGCCTCGACGTCCGCGCAGGGACATCTGTGGAGAACGGCTGAGCTCGACGAGGCTCGTGGAGGAGCGCCCCCTCCGCAGGACGACCGACACATCAGTCGCTCGGATCTGAACTAGGGTCGGTGCCGTGCGATGGAGTCGAGTGAACTGGCCCTCGGTGGGCTACGTCTCCCTCGAGGACTTCGACGGACAGTCCGAGCACGTCGCACGCCTGCTCGAGGACGCCCCGCCTCCGGTCGCCGCCCTCGCCACCGTGCGCTGGACCGACGCCCGCGTCGCGACCCTCCGCACGGAGCCGTCCCACCGACACAGCGCCGGCCCCGACCCCGACCCCGAGAGCACTGACGACACCGCTGCCGACACCGCGACGATCCCGGGGCACGGCACGCCCGACCCGGTGGTCGTGCACGCCGAGGTCGTCGTGCGGAACGACGAGGTGCTCGACACCGCCGACGGACTCTGGCGGCGGTGGAACCACGCTCGCGTCACCCTGCGGTTCGACGACGCCGTGATCGACCCGCCCGACGTCGACGCCGGTGCGGTGCTGGCCGGGGACGCCCACATCGCCCGCGGCGAGCTCGACCACGTGGCCGGTGAGGACGTCTGGGAACTCCGGCTCCTCGTCTCCCCCGTCGGCGAGGTCGCGATCCGGTTCCGCGACGCCCAGGTCTCGGTCCGCAGCGTCGACGAGTCCGACTACGACGTCCTCGGCGACCGCCCGGTGCGCGGCTGGCACGGCCCGGTGCCGGACGGCTGGGTGGAGTGGGCGACCGAGGGCGTCCGCGCCGCGGCGTACGGGGACCTCGGCGGCCTGCACATGGCCGACGACGCGAGTGACGTCGACGACGTCGACCCGCGCTGGGGCTTCGCCCCGCTGCACGCCGCCGCCTGGTTCGACCGGCCCGAGATGCTCGAGGAACTCCTCCGCCGCGGCGCGACGCTCGCCCTGGTCGACGCCGAGGGGCGGACGCCGCTGACGCTGGCGGTCGACCGTGACGCCCGGCGGGCACTCCGCGTGCTGGTCGCGGCGGGCGCCGACCTGGAGGCCCGGGACAGCGACGGCAACGCACCGATCGTCCGGGCGGCGTGGGGTGGCCACGCCGAGGTCGTGCGGGCCCTCGCCACCGCGGGTGCCGACACCAGGACGCTCGGCTCACGTGGTGCCACCCTGCTCATCGCCGCCGTGGACTCCGGGGACGCCGACACCGTGCGGGTGGTCCTGGGCCTCGACGTCGACCGCGACGCCACCGACCACGAGGGGTCGACCGCGGCCGGCCGCGCGCACCTGCTGCGTGACCGGACGGTCGCGGACCTGCTGGCGACGGCCTGAGACCCGGCCACGTCGCCAGCGGGACCGGTCCGGGGACGGTGAGCCGAGCCTCCAGGCCGGGTGCCGCCGGTCGCTTCAGTGCTTGCCGAGGAACCGGTCGAAGACCTCGACGGTGCCCTGCGGGTTCTCGATCTGGGGGCTGTGCCAGCTCTCCGGGATCACGACGTACTCGGCGCCGGAGTCCTCGGCCATCGCGCGCTGCCACGGGATCGGCCAGGCACCGTCCCACTCGCCGTGCGTGACGAGGACGGGGAGCCCGGTGGTACGGAGCTCGGCGGAGCTGTCGGTGTGGTCCTCGAGGATGTGGCCGCCGGCGACGATGCTCAGGGGACTCGTGGCGTCGAAGCGCTCGCGGACCATGCGGACGTCGTCGGGGAGCTCCTCGTCCGGTCGGTACGCCCAGAGCGGGTTCGTGGCGTCGAACAGCGTGCGGTTGTTCCCGCCCGTGTCGTGCATGATCGTCAACTCGGTGACCTTGCGGTAGGGCCAGCCGTACGGCCCGGAGCAGAACTGCACGACGTCGCGGAACGCAGCCGGGTCCTGGATCGCGGCGGCGCGGACGATCACGCCGCCGAGCGAGTGCCCGACCAGGTGCACGGGAGCGCCGTCGTCGAGCAGCCGGGCGACACGGACCACGTCGGCGGCTTCCTCGTCGAGCGTGTGGGCGCGGGACTCCGTCGGCGCTGCCGAGTCGGCCTGGCCGCGGCGGCTGATCGCGACCACGGTCCAGCCCGCGTCACGGAGGAGCGGCAGGAAGGTGCGCCAGTCCTCCTTCGAGCCGGTGTACCCGGGGACGACGAGGACGACGCCCTTCGACGGGCCCGACGGGACGACGCGGTAGGCGGTGAGCCGGCCGACGGGCAGGTCGATGCCGACGACGTCGACGCCCTCGGGGGTGGGCAGGTGGCCGAACGGCGGGACCGTGGGGAACGCGTGCAGGTTCGTCATGCCGACAGCCTTCTCCGAGGACCCGGTACGGCGTCCAGCAGCGCGACCGGATGCCGAGCCGCCCGGACCCGTCTCGACACACTTCTCCACAACCGCAGCCTGGGTCTTGCGTCCGACGACCGCAGCGGATCACACTGGGGCGACCTCAGTACGTCCCGTGAGGAAGCGCAACCAGCGGGCGGTGCCCGCATCGACGCGGGCCGAGCCCGCCTACGGGAAGGACCACACGAGATGTCACAGTCGACGCAGTCAGGACGCCGCGACGCGGTCAGGGTCAGCCTGGACGAAGCCGAGGTGCGTGAAGCGCTCCTCGAACGCACCCACGAACCGCGGGAGGGCGCAGCCGCCTTCGCGCAGCTCGACGGCGCGGACGGGCTCACGCGCATCGAGTGAGCCGCGCCGCGGCCGGATCAGGACGCGGCACAGCCAGGAGGCCCGGCTCGCCCCCGCGGGGCGGGTCGGGTTCCGCGCGCGGGGCGGGTCGGGTTCCGCGCGCGGGGCGGGTCGGGTTCCGCGCGCGGGGCGGGTCGGGTTCCGCGCGCGGTCGCGTCCAGACCGCTGACACGACGACCAGGCACGAATCGCGGGCGCGCGCGGGCCGCTCAGTGCGTGGTCGTTCAGTGCGTGCTCGGTGCCCGGTCGGTCGCACCGATGATCGCCATGCCGGCGCCACGGAGTCGTCGGCGTTCCTGGGCGATCCAGGCGATCAAGCGGTCGTTCGTCCCGGCGACGTGGGCGGCGAGCAGCTCGGCCGCCCGGTCGGCGTCCCCGGCCTGCACGGCGTCGAGCACGGCGCTGTGCTCGTCCCACGCGGCGTCGCGGGCCTCTGGCGTCCGGACCTCGATCCACCGCGTGCGTTCGAGTCGGGTGAGGGCATCGCCGATGGCATCCGTCACGAACCGGTTGCCGCCGAGGGCCGCCAGGTCCAGGTGGAACGTCGAGCCCATCCGGATGCCGGCCTGCTGGTCGGGCGTCGGGCGCAGGGCGTCGAGGTGGGACCGGACCTCGGCGAGCGCTGCAGCGTCCGCCCGCTCGACCGCGAACCGGACGGCGGCGGGCTCGAGCACACCGCGCAGTTCGGCGAGCGAGGCGATCTCGTCGAGGTCGATCGGGGTGACCGTCCACGAGCGGCCCTCGTGCAGGATGAGCCCCTCGCGTTCGAGCCGCGACAGGGCTGCGCGGACGGGGGTGCGCGAGGCGTGGAACCGGGCTTCGAGGCCGCGTTCGGAGATGCGCTCCCCCGGCGCGATCTCGAGCGTCAGGATCGCGGCACGCAGGTTGTCGTAGAGCTGGGCCGTCTGCGACACGGGCGCTGCGTCGGTCGGTTCGGTCACGACGGACCAGCGTAGCGCCGGAGTGGACCGGATGGTATACCGTTTTGGTATACCAAACCGTTCCGCGACGAGACGATCCCGATGACGACGACCAGCTCTGCGACCACGGCCCGCGCGTGGTCGATGCTCGCGCTCGGCGTCGCCGCGCAGGCCGCCGGCACGCTCGTCGTCTCGGCCCCGGCCCTGCTCATCCCGTACCTGCACGCGCACGGCACA
>Ga0265798_10005767_pt1 | contig 16504 bp, 17 predicted proteins | sample P3T30metagenome_FD_192430 | JGI IMG/M metagenome (GOLD analysis project Ga0265798, IMG submission 192430) | Plant litter microbial communities from East Loma Ridge, Irvine, California - P3 T30 | ecosystem: Environmental > Terrestrial > Plant litter > Unclassified | place: USA: California... | reverse complement strand
CAACCACCGCTTTCAATTGCTCGATTTCGCTGTTCATTGCAAGTGTTCCCGGGTTGAATCTGGTTGCACAGCCCTGCTCAAATGTCGAGGCTGCCCACAGCTTCTTAAAGTCGGCATTATACCATCGATCCTAGACTCTGCAAGGCTGCAGCTACCCTGCTTAGCCTTGTGCGCAGCATGTAAAGCACCCGTATTCCGGATTTGCGAACGAACCATCTTGAAAGATCGGTATTAGGAGTGCGAGATGCATAAAGCTACGGCTTGATATGGCCGACGGCACTTCTCGAGCGAAGATGCGGAGCACAAGGGCAATGTGGGGTCATCGAGGTAACGCCGCGGGACAGCTCCACTATTCGGCATTTCCCCCCAAACACTGCATCAGCGTGACTTGAGTCTGTAACAGTAAGCTGTAGCTGGCATAGATCCCGAGCTTAGTGCATCCTTAGTCACGGCTAGTCAGAGAGCCTCTCTAACGGCATTCTCTGCAACTATATCCGCACACGCCGCAGAAGACAGAACCTTCACATCGTTCAACAAACAGAATCTCAACATGGGCCTACCAGAGAAGATTGAAACACGCCTCTTCATCAATGGAGAAGTTTGTGTTTTCCACCGATAAATGGAGCTGGAGCTGACGATTACACAGTTTGTCGAATCGTCCAATGGCAAAACGTTCGACATAATCAACCCCTCCACGTTGAAGCTTGTCGCCAAGGGTACGTCTCGTTCAACACATGATCAACACATGTAATACTCATCGCCTCTATAGTACATGAGGCATCGGAACAGGACACGGACAATGCCGTAGCCGCAGCCAAAGCTGCATTCCCTGCTTGGTCTGCACTGTCTCCGGATGAAAGAGGCCAGTACTTTAAAAAGCTGGCGAATCTCATCCGGGAAAACAACGATGAACTGGCTGCTCTAGAGGCAAGTTCCATGGGTCGTCCCGTAACTGAATTCTTCGATGGATATGCCGCCGCCGCCAAGTGGGATCGCTATGCGGAAGTTGGATACAGTGTGCAAGGTAGGAACTGTGATGCATCGCCTAGGTAGCATGCTGATAATAATCAGGCACAACTAGCGTTGCGACGCCGGGCTATGTCAACATGACAATACGCCAGCCATACGGTGTCGTGGCTGGAATCATTCCATGGAACGTACCCTTGTATTTCATGGCATCCAAACTAGCACCGGCGTTGATTGCAGGAAACACTGTCGTCTTGAAAAGTTCTGAAAAGGCTCCATTGACGGTGAGTAGGCCAGTGAATGTAGGTGTGTTCAACAAGCTAACTACAGCAGTCTGCCAGAGTCGCCACCTTGGCACAACAGGCCGGATTCCCCCCTGGTGTGATCAACATCATCACCGGCTTCGGAAATGTAAGCGGGTCGATCCTGAGTAGCCACATGGATGTCCGGGCTTTGTCCTTTACTGGATCTAGTCGCACTGGACGCATCATCCAAGCAGCTGCGGCCAAGTCTAATTTGAAGCAAGTGTACCTCGAGCTTGGTGGCAAGTCACCAGCAATCGTGTTCGAAGATGCTGACATTGAAAAGGCTGTAAAGGAGACAGCGTACAGCATCCAGTGGAACAGCGGACAGGTGTGCATGGCCAACTCACGCGTCTATGTCCAGGACACAATCGCCGACAGGTACATTGAGCTTTTCAAGCAGCGCCTCGAGAATGAGACCAAGATGGGCGACCCACTCGATGCGCGTGAAACTGGAGTCAACCACGGTCCCCAGGCAGACGAGGCCCAACACAAGACGATCCTCCAGTATCTGGAATCGGGGAAACAGTCTGGCGGGGAACTCATCACGGGCGGTGGAGCGCCGTCGGATCGACAAGGCTACTACATCCAGCCAACGATTTTCAAGAACACGCCAGAAGACGCCAAGATCATGAAGGAGGAGATCTTTGGCCCTGTCGTCAGCATCAATGTGTTCACGTCGGAAGACGAAGTGCTCGCAAAAGCCAACGCGACCGAGTTCGTCTCAGGCCTCCTGGCGAGTCCAACATGAAACAGGCTGGCTAATTCGAATCTAGGTTTGGATTGTACGCATCCGTCTTCACAAAGGACATTGACCGAGCCATGCGTTTCGCAAAGGGCCTCGAGGCTGGCACGGTCGGCATAAACTGTACCTCGCCGCGTGAGTGCTGACCGAGTAACGAGAACTGTGTAGAGGGTGAGGTGTGCTGACCACTGCCAACAGAAACTGCCGTAGACATGCCGTTTGGTGGATACAAGGCGTCGGGGTCGGGTCGTGAGGGCGAGCCGCTGTACTCGCTAGACAACTTCTTGGAGACGAAGACGGTCCTGATTAAGATATGTTAGAGTCGCGACATGAATCGAACAAGTGCAACATGATTTGCTGTCGTCGTAGCGCTATTCCTCGTTTGCTCTGAAGTCTGATTAGCCGACCCGGCAGGTGCTGCAGGGAGGCCTTGGGGTGGGCGCCGAACGACCAACGCGCCAGTAGATCCCCCACTAGAAATGGTGGCCCTTTTCCTCTGCTCCCAACGCCGGCAGACACGACGCTCCATGTCTTCTCCACGAACTGCTGCAAGTCTGCCGAATGACTGCCTTGTATCGCTGCTAGTGCCATCCCATTCGGCTGGGCTATCGCCGTGGTTGTCGGCTGGATATGGCCGACCTCTCCGCCCCCCCGCCGCGACCGCTGCCGCCACCTAATGGCAGAGCGCCAAACGCTCATCGCGTCCACAGCAGCTGCGATCGCTGCCGCAGCCGGAAGACAAAGGTAGCGCTTCCCCTTACCGTACCGTCGTGGCCTTGCAGGCAGTTAATCGTCTTCGCAGTGCATTGATCCGAGTATGGCTGTCCACACGAGCGAGCATCGTCGCGTGCCTGTAATGACTGACGCCCTCTAGTCCCAGGCCCATGTCGTTACTGTGCCCGCACAGGGGCCGTCTGCACCATTGCCACCCCAAGGCGAAAGCGACCCTACTACCATGTGACTGAGGAAGAGTACCAGTGCTCCATGCGCATCCTCGAGCATTTTTTCCCGGGCCATGAGTTGAACCTGCAGTCCCTTCGAACCATTGCCAAAGCCATCAAGGACGGCACTTTCAATGCCGAGCCTGCCCAGCATACCGAGGGCCTCTTCACCAGTGCCCACCCCTCGCCCGAAGATGGCGAAAGCGTCGAAGAGGGCGAGGAGCAGGACGTGCAGGAACTCCACGAACCACTAGGCTGTATGATGAAGGACTCTAGGGGAAAGTTTCGCTATGTCGGTGCCCATAGCGAAATACCCTTCAACGCTGCCGTGGCCACCCTGGGCATGCAGAGGAAAAACCCTTCCATCATCCCAATGCCCAAGGTAGGATCGTATCCGCCAACACTGGCGGCTTCATCGCCAGCCACCACCCCTGGAGGCGCAGAAGAGAGCTACTATCTGCCCGGCCGAGAACTGTGCGATGTCTACATCTCTCGCTTCTTGGAGGAGGTCCACTGCATATTCTGGCTTTACCCCGTCGAATCACTGTTGCGGCGTGTGGACAGCACATACTCCGAGTCAGCGCCGCCTTCTTCGAGCTCCTGGATGTGCTGCCTATACATCATGTTCGCCATGGGCGCGGCCAACTATGTAGGCGACAATGGCAAGTCTCCGCCACCGGACTGGCCAGCTGCATTGGACTTGAAGACGTCCGAGGACTATATTGCACTTGCGAAACAACTCATTCCCACAGTGTACGACGAGGCCGACATTGACAGCATACGTGCCATGGCCATGATGGTACGATCGACATGTACAATCCCTGCACACTGTTGCACTAGCTAACCAGCACTCAGTCTCTTGCAATGGAAAACATATGCTCTAGGGTCAGCTCCTACTTATACATGGGGGCCAGTGTCCAGATGGCGTATTCCCTCGGTTTACATCGCGACCAGACGGCCGAAGGCGCTAGTGTGATGGAGCGAGAGCAGAACCGCAGGATATGGTGGTCGCTTTTTATGCTCGATCAGGAGATCTCTTCCAGAGGTGGCAGCCCAACCATAATCGACGAGCGCTTCACAAAGGTCACCACGCCTATGTGCTCGGAGCAGATTCTCTATCCAGGACTACACACGCCGCTAGGATGGGTGACAACAGCAGTCTCTCTCTGTCGGTTGAAGCGCGACATCATCCAATCAGTCTACATGGAGCGCTCGGCAAATTCGATATCCTTCTCGACGGTATCCAACTCGCTGCTCCTGCTCCAGAAATGGTATCGCCAAATCCCAGCGCATCTCAAGTACGACGTGCCCTCGCCGCCCACGCACAGACGCGCAGTCGCTATCATGCACCTCCAGTACTGGAGCACCACAATCCTCCTAACCCGACCCTTCCTACTCTACCTCGTCATAAAGTACGGCACGCTAGCATCGAGCAAAAAGATCTGGTTCGAGCGCATGGGCAAAACATGCATCGACGCAGCGCAGAAAAGTGCGGCGATCCTAACGCAAATGGAGGCGGATGGTGTACTCTCTAGCCTGACGGCTTTTGATAGCACCTGCATTCTGCGGCTACTGATGGTCTTTGTGCTTGCATACGCGCACACCAGAACACCACAGTACAGCGCAAATATCGAGAAGCTAGTATCGCTGAGCCGCGGTATGGAGCAGATTGGCTTCACCAAGATGGTGGCTGAGGAGACACCAATGCGCCTAGCAGAGCTGGGCATACCAGAGCGTGTGAGCCCGGGAAGCGGCGATGCAAACGCAAATACACTCGTACATTTGGATGATGACATGATTGCCCAACTTTGGGGAAACTGGGACCCGTAAGTCTTTTTTTTCTTTTTTTTCCCAGGCAAGGATTTGCGAGGACTAACATTCTGGACACAGCAACTTCATGACGCCGTTGCAGGCACAGCAGAGTTTGGACTTGACGTTTGACGACTCTGGCGCTTTCGACATCAATGCGGAGATATTGGCGTTTACAAATCTGGACGAGTCAATCGTTATTGACCCGGTGCATGCTTATTCGCATTTTGGAATGCATCAATGATGTGTGTGCTTTTTTTTCTCTTCATGTTTCTTGTTTTTTTTTTCTTGCATGCCGGCGAAACCAATGGCGATCGCGCCGAAACCAATCATGAACCAGCGTCCATCTTTTGACGAGTTTTATTCTTTTGCCCATCTAGGTGCACACCGCTGGCTTGAACGAAACCCCGGTTCTGGCCCCTTGGTCATTGCTGTCTTCTGCGAGGTTGCTGCAGCAAGGTACGAAGCAGTGCAATTTGCTCATGCGTCAGATTTCTCCCAGAACCTGAACTAGTCTCATCTTCTTCTTCTTCTTCTTCTTTTTGCACGGTTGGGTAATAAATAACTTGCATTCAACGCTACGCTGGCGTCTTGGAACTACCACTCAAGGAAAGAGACATGATTGCTGGCAAATCACGGTACTGGTAACCGCAATAATATCAACGACAATGATGGGAGTACATGGGCGGGGGCCCAGGCCATGTGTGAATCATGTAGGAAACTGGGAATAGAAGGAAAGTGTACGGATAACCTCTTCATAGTAAAATCAACAATAACGGCAATGACAATATTTTCTTTGATATTATCATGGATTAAGTACGATCAAGAATATGCCAAACAGCTAATCTACTCAAAGTCAAGACAGCAAGAGATTTGAATGATTAATAGTTTCTTATAGGGAATAGAACATCGCACGCCTCTCTATTTACACCAACCGTCTCCTCTATCTCTCTACGGCAAGCTCAAAAAGACCTTCTTCATCTTCTCATAGTTGGGCGTACCCAGACCAGTCGATGGATCCCAGCCTTTGCTCGCAGGAAAGCCCTGAGTTCCACAGCCCGGATTACTTCCGTCGGTAACGTCGTTAAACATGTCAGGGTTCTTGTACATCAAGGGGTTCAAGAAGCCAATTGGCTTCTTACCCGCCTCCAAACGCTCCTCATTGAGCAGGTTGATGATGGAAGCGAAGATGGGGGCTGAAACAGAGGTACCACCCATACCCACTGTCCTGTTGAGAAAGACTGTGGCGAGTTTGAGTCCGAGGGCAGAGACATCAGGGTAGCCGCGGCCGGACGAGTTGAAGACGGACTCGCCGTACTTGGGGGCGTAGCTTTCGAGGTACCCCTTCACCGCGTTTGACTGGAATGAGGGGGTGGGGAAGATGGAAGAAAAGCCACCACCGGAGTAGTAGGAAAGAAGACCGTTTGGCTGCGCAACGGCGACTTCGCCGCCGTAGATGGACGAGTTGCGGAGGTTTGTCGCGCCTACGGCGGTGACGTAGGGACAGGTGGCTGGGAAGGAAGGCGAGAAACGCTTTCCGTCTTGGTCGACGTAGCCGTACTCCTCGTTCAGGCACGTATTGTTATAGTTGGCGTTGTAGCGGTTCGCAACGCCGGAATCGCCAGATGAAAAGATGACGCTGACGCCCTGCAGGGCCAGTTTCATCCACTCGCGGCACTGGCGCTCCTGGTAGAATTGGGGGAGTACACCCTCGATTTGGCCGTACGAAACGGAGATAACATTGCTCACGGGTGCGCCACCACACTGTAGTGGGCCCGTGTACCCTCCCTCATTGGGGTCAGGATATGCCGGGTCTATATACGGCTGGTTACCGCCTTGGTAGGTGCAATAAGAACCATCCTGAGTATATTAGAGACTACTAGAAGAAGACGGCAGGTGATGAAATGTACTTACAAGAGCATCCAAAAAGATGTTGAAGGTGCCAACGGAATCGACATTGACAGAGTCGCCGTTCTGGTACAACCGCGTGTTCTGCGGGTAAATGATGGAGTAGGCAGTCTGGAAATCCAACGCACTTTCAATCCCTTTTCTGGCTACGGTCAAGTTTGAAGGCTTGCCACCATCAATTGAGACAAACTCGGGTGTCACATCCGACGGGATCTTGGGCGATGACCATTGCTCAAAGAAGTTCTTCAGATCGGGGAGGTAGAGGTAATCCGCCCACTCGGCAATGCCTAACTCGTTTCCCTTGTGGCTGAACTTGGCAATGGGCAGCTTATAGATGGCACGTAGGCAGTTGATGGTGATCAAGCTGTGGCAGCTCGAGACATTAGTTAGAAAGCCGGTTGCGGTGGCTTCCGTCATGAGTGCGGGTAGTTTCTGCGCTACTGGCTTCAAGCTATCGAGTTGAATGGTAGGCATGATGAAGTCGACGTGTTCGCGTACATGCGGAGGAAGCCCGTACTCGTCACATGCAATACGATAGCCACCAGTCTCATGCTTGTAGCTGTGGTACTTGGTGTGCAGCAGCTCCTCCAATTCGGAAACCGAAGCTGAGAACTCTACCCAATTGCGTCCTGTGCCCCTCATTAGTATGGATGTACATTCTGTCCCTTGTGATGCGACTAACCATGTGAGTGCTTGACACGCGCGCGGTCAATTCCTGATGAATGAAGCCATTCGAGAGTAGCATCGGACGTCTTTGGGTGTGGTGCAAACATGTTGGCGACTTGCTGAGCGGTCCAATGTTTTCCTAGCCTCTATTGTCAGGCCAACTTCTCGTTGCAGAGCAGTAGAGCACGCGCAGCACATACCAAAGTTGGGTGAATCTGGATCCGAGATATCGTAAAGGAAGCGGTCACCATGTTCCAGGTTCCGCTGCTTCAGGCCGATCCGAACAGGCAAGACGGCGTCTCTGGGTGCGCGCGACCGCTTGGTCCATGCAATGGGGAGCGCATCTCGCTTCTCGTGAACTACATGTGTACCGAGGGGTTTGCTGATTGCCAACCCGTTAAGGGCAAGCACGAGCCATGCAGAGACATGCATCTTGTCTGAACTGAATCCTAGAGATGATGGGTGTGGAAGTGTTTAAATAGGAGCCCAGCCGGGATCGGCGGTACATGGAAGAGAGTAACTTTGCGGCTCGGCGTCATAGTGTCGTTCCCGGCCAAGGGCATCGTTCCACAATGCATCCCTGTGGGCATGGCACCTTCTAAACAAGGACCCGGTTCTAGCGTAGAGGAACTTTAAGGGAAATCCTGGCTGTGTACAAGGGTTTGGCAGCAATTAGTTATACGAGGCTGAGAAACATCGGCCCACAAGCCGGCGCAAGGGAAAAGGGGGCTTACCTGAAACATTTGGATTTGTGTTCTATTAGACAACCACAATATATGTCGGTTTCTTGTGAAGTGGCGTACACACTTCACTAGTGAGCCGAAGACGTAAAACTATCCCTCGTCAACACGAACTCCTCCCTCCAATGAAGCTCAACCGTCCGCCAGCCAATCCAACTCGACAAAGGGACTTTCGGCGAGCAGAAGTTGGCATTGGCAACCATGTCGCATCCATCTCGGATGCAAGATGCTGTGCATGGCCGCCTCGTAAACGCGTCGTCGTTGGCTTTGAGAAGCTTAAGTTGTGTGGAGACAAGCTTGGAGATGCTTGGAAAGGCTTGATTGTAGGTCGGCTATGCGGCAATGGGAAGGTGGTGGCTATCGCTTCATCGCGAAAGAGGAAGGCGGTTGCAGGCTCGATGCGGGATATATGCGCCCCGCTTTTGGCAACTGCGTCTACCGGTACTCGAGGGCACGTGATTGTGGGAATAGCGTCAGGCATGTCCTTGTTGTCGAGCATGGGAGAGGGAGTGTTGGTCAGCGGCGCTGCTACTCATGGCGTACATGAAATGAAGGACAAGGTGCTGACAGGTGTCGTCCCGTGCATCGTCGTCATCCTCACACCGTTGACACCCGACTCGATCCGGCTGACAGTGAGACGCTTGAACCACAGCTGCTACTAGGTAGGCTATTTCAACTGGAGAAATTGGGCTGAACAGTAATCCTTGTATTACAATTGCAGTATGTACGGGCCGGATGATCCCGTCCGCTATGCCAAACAAAGCATGCCCAAGCGTTGTATCCACGGGCGTGGTCATGATGAAGAAAGGCCGGCATTCCAACGTCGCCCAAGGCTCAACAGCAACTGCCCCAGCCCTGTGTCTTGCCCTTCTTACTCGCATCGTTCAAATTGACGCCGGCCCTGTTCGCCCCTCCCCCGCCGGGGCCTTTGACCCCGCTCCTCCGATCGTTCAGGTCGTACTTGCCCGCTTCTATGTTCTGGTATATCCGCTCTGCAACTTCCAGAAAGGCTCGTTCTACCCCCTCGCCGCTCTTGGCGCTCGTCTCAACGTACTGCATCACGCCGTTTGCTTTACACCACTCCTCGGCCTCTTCCTTTGTCACCTGTCGCTTGTTCGCAGCCTCCGAGTCGGTGACGGTAGACGAGCCTGCGAGATCCGACTTGTTGCCTACTAGCACCACCACGATTCCCTCCTCTGCGATTTGGCGCAGGTCGTGCAGCCACGATGTAGCAGATAGAAATGTGTTTTTGCGCGAAATGTCGAAGACGAGCAGGGCGCCGGAAGCGCCTCGGAAGTAACTTCGTGTAATACTCTTGTATGTCTCCTGCCCCGCCGTGTCCCAGAGCGAGAGCTTCATGTGCTTCTGTTCTTGTTTTTGCTTCGTCGGCGATACGGGCGCTTGTGGTTGTGGGGATTTGGACGGGTTGTTGATGCTGAGTGACAGTGAGGCTGGCGGACCGACAGGGACGATGCGTGATCCAAACTCTACGCCAATGGTTACGTCGTGATGCGGCGAGAAGCGACCTTCGCAGAGGCGGACTGTGAGCTATGAGCCGTCAATACAGAGGTCATGGTGACGCGGGAACTGCTGTCGCATACACTTGATTTACCGCATCCCGAGTCACCCAGCGATACAATCTTCGCTATGTAATCCCATGGCTGAGCCATGTTGCTTGTGCGTTTGGTTCTCTCTCTCTCTCTCTCTCTCTCCCGTGGCGCAAGCTCGGCTCGTGGTGATTTACAGCAAATGCAGCACGTGTCCTCGAGAGAGCGTATTGTAGCAGTTGAAATCTACGTAAGATGTAGCGGTTGTTGGTAAGTTGTCGGTTTGAGTGTGTCTGGTGAGCAGCAGGGCTGGATGACGGGAAGCTGTGTGTGAGGGTTCAACAATGCGGTCATAGCTCGGCAGCCGCTTGAGTCTTGAGCCAGAGTCCAAGGATGCGTACAGCCGTCAAAAGCAAAGAATCAATGAAGCTGCCGCAAGCGCTGGCTGGACGAGAAAGGGGGTCCGTGTTTCTTTTTCTGCGTATCCAGTCTGTCTCTCTGATGTTCACTGCCCGTGATCTGGTGCATCGTCTTGGCGTGCGGCGGCCTCGACCAAGCAAAGGCAGCAGTCAAAGGAAGTCGTGGTCAAAGCCATTAGCCCCATCCAAATGGCCCATATAAATCCCAGCCTGACAAGCTTAGCGACTACGCGCAGTCAGAGAGGTGGAGCATTTGGTGAAGCTAAAGGTTGCTGCTATAGCGCGTGTTGCTGCATGTTCACCGGGCCCGATATCGATAAACCGAGCCCGAGGACTAATGAGCAACGCAAGCGGACCAGCGACTACTACAGCAGCTCCGACGCCAACAAACCTCAGCACCTGCACATGCCATAGCTACGCGCTGTCTTATTCCGAACCTTGTACAGACGCCACGGCTGCCTTGTCAAAGTGCTTACTGCGCCGGCCGTTCGCGTCGGACTGCATGTCTCTTAGACTGCGTCATCCGCGACTGCCTCTTGTACTTCGGTACCCTTGCACCCGGCAGCCTCACAACCCGCTGACCTTCAGCTTCTCCCACCTGAGCCACCCCGTGCTTCAGGACAAGACTCGCCATAACTACCCCCCCGGGGCGCCGGTGGAAACTTATATAGCCCAAAGTCCATCCATCGCTAGCTTTGCCTATCATGTTCTCCGAATGTAAGTAGCCCGCTGCCTTATCAGGTACATGTGACAGAGCCACCGCCCTCTGTCATGGATGGCCTGCCGACCTCGCGTGACTGACATGCGTGCTTCCAAGATGCTTCCAAGTTCCTCTCCCAGTCTCAGTCGCGCCTGTCACTGGGCCAGCCCGAGTCGACGTCGAACCGCAACGCCCCCGAGAGGCAACGGCCTTCATCGCGAGCTGCCCAGGCCTACCAACAGCGTCGCAGCAACATGCCAAACCCCTACAACTCGCAGGCCATGAGCCGCTTTGCCTTTGCCTCGCGAACATCGAATGCGCCTGCGCCGCTATTCTACTCGGCCACCGATGACTTCCGCGAGGAGGACGACCATGTCGAGCACGACCGCGAAATGGCCGACCACTATGCACTGCAGCGATCACGGCGCCAGTTCGGTGCGAGCCACCTCTCCGAGTCTTCCGAAGTCGACGATGACCTCGCACAAGCATCCGACCATACCATAGGAGCTGATAGGGATGAGAACGATGCGCCGGGCTATGGTCTGGGAAGAGGCATCAAGAGCTCGTGGAGAGGCGACAAGCCCGCACGCGGAAGGTCCAACACCGTCACAAAGTCTGAAGATGAAGAGCGGGAATCCAGCGTTCCACTCTCCGAGACTACAGATCGTAGCAGCAGAGGAAGGGGTCGCATGGTGGACGTCGAGCTTGAGTCTACAGACCGGGGGAGCATCGAAGAGCTGGATCGAGATGAGCTGCTCGGACACCAGGACGAGCCGCCACCACCGTTCCAACAGTTCCGAAACGCACGCCCGAAGCGTGGTCGCAGCCCACTACGACACCACCTCCCCATACCCGAAGAGACTGACGAAGACACGTTATTATCGCACCCACGCCCTATAAGCCCGGACCGCCAGAGTGTTCCCCAGGACGTCCCAGAAAACCCGATATCAGCACCGCGGCATAACTTCTTTTGGGCTGAGCTCTTCATAATCGTGCAGTGTGCCATTTTTGGCACATGGTTCATTTCGCTGCTGCAGGAATCGCCACCGAACAAGAAGAACCCACTTGGCGACACCATCTACACCGTGCTGCATTCATCGTTCCATCTTATCGGGGTGTATTCTTTGGTTTCTGTCCTTGTTGGAGTCTTGTGGCTATCGCTACTCCGGTCTTTTGCTCGACCCTTGGTCAATCTCATGCTACTGGCGATACCAGTCATCTCCATCTCCTTCTTCTTCTACCCGTTTGTGTCGAGCTTCAAGGGGTCATGGCATGGCGACAGCGTGCAAGATCGGCTGATGCGCTGGTTCTCATTTGGGCCGCTATGTTTGGCATTTTTCTGGGTATACACAGTCTGGAAGGCGCGACACTCGTTAGACAAAGCCACAGGAATGCTCGAATTCTCAAGCGAAATTCTTAGAGCGCAGTTTCCACTACTCCTTGTGGGCATTGCGACATTGGCTGCCGTGATAATCTGGTCTTGGATTTGGATCTTAATGTTCACTCGCTTGTTTCTCGGTGGCCACTTCGCCAGCAACAAGTCGCGATGGATCATCGACACCAGCACGTGGTGGCTGGGCATGGCTTTCTTCCTCGACTACTTCTGGACCTTGTCGGTCATCGCAGGCGTACAACGCGCCACCACCGCAGCGACAGTATCTCAGTGGTACTTTCATCGCAACAGCGTGCCGGCGCCCGCTGCCAGCACCGTCGTCCAAGCCTCGATCAGCCACGCGACGTATACCATGGCCGGCACCATATGCATGTCAACCCTCATCTCACTCCTAGTCCGCCTTCCGCTCATCGTCCTGCCGAGACGCGTGGCGGGCATGATTGGCATGTGCGCCTACTCTCTTGTACCAACGCCCATTGCCGCGCTGACGAACCCGCTTACTCTGACGTTTGCTTCGATCCATGGTGTACCTCTCAACCAAGCCGCGCGCGGACTCTCACAAATGAACTTCATCTCGGCTGCCTCACCCACGACGACGCTCGGCCCCAGATCCTTCAAAGACCATGGTCGACCGTCGATGCAATCATACCGTCTCGCAAAACTGCTCCTTCACGCGATCCGCTGGGTCATTACCCTGTCCCTTGGTTTCGGCGGCTGGGTGTCGACTGCGCGTATGCTTCAACTTGGCAACGAAAGCGTGCCGTACAAGGGCAGTCTGTATGCCTACGTCGTGGGTCTCATCAGTGCTGCGATTGGCTGGGGTGCTCTCGGTGCCATGGAGGGTGTTCTAGGCGGTATCCTTGATGCCGTCTTGGTCTGCTGGGGAAGCGAAGTGGGCAGGGACGGTCAGGGCGAAGCGAGATACTGTGTCGATGCTGGACGGCTGTTTGGAAACGAAGTCACGGGTCAAGGGAGGGGGAGGTATGAAGTTTAGAGCAAGGGCTAGACCTGCATTTTCCTCGGCGTTTCCGATTTACTGTGTGAGGGCGAGAGATACTGGATAAAGGGAAATGAAGAGGTCGTGCTGTGTGTCCATGGATGTGTTGTGTAGGGCGCTTGGGTATACCTATCATTCTACTTTTTTCATCATCATCATCATCATCATCATCATCTCTGCAGACATTGATTTGGGGAAGGAGTTATATATCTATCTTGTCATGAGTAGAAGTGTGAAATTTTGTATAGCTATCCAGCGTTGTTTTTTTCAACACGTTGAACACATGGAATTTGGGTATTTCTCTTAAAGCGGTGCAGCGAGATGATGCTGAAATGTTGAGCATGTGATTTCGATCATATTCCGTTTGGAAAGGCGAGAAGAAGAAGAAGAGCAAGGAGAAGAAGAAAGTCTAATAATAAGATTTCCCCATGTCCGTAATATTAACAAAAACTCGCATAGTGTAAGTCTCTCTCACTCAAACATCACCTGAGAGTAGTAAGCAGCCCCCCGTCCCCTTCAAAACCACTAAACCCATGAATTCCAGTTCAGCACTAATTGCCCCCCTCCCCCTTGCTAATCCAATGAAATAAAGCCGACCGAGCGGCTCCCCACCCCCCTTCCATACGCTAAACGCCAGCTCAGAAAAGGACAAAAGGGAAAGAAAGGGAAAAAAAAGATTACCCCCCCATGTGAAACACGGAGAGGGGGGGGGGGGAAGAAAGCGAAATTGCTTCCTTTGGGGGTATAATTTCATGCAAACGCGCACAAAAAAAAACTTCAGATTGGAACTTCTCTCTTTCCTTTTGCCGAGCCGTGATTTCTCTGCTGAAGAGGCAAAAGTAAAAGAAAGCAGGAATAAAACGTGGGTGTAGGGGCAAGGCGAACAATAGTTGTCTGCCATGGTGAAAACTGACACTTTTTGCTTACCTTACCCCTCACCCCATGCAACCATGCAACCATGCACCATGCACCATGCACCACTACCGGCAACTCCGTGACGATTAATCTTGTTCTTCCATGTTGCGTCCCGCGCGACGATGAACAAGACGGTAGGAATCTTTTTTTTTAACTCTCTCTCTCTCTCTTTCTTTTCCGGTGTTGATGTTGTTGATGACTAATATCCGCTAAATGAAAACGAAGTGAAAGGGTTGCTGGCCGCCGTTCCGATGACATGACGATCTGCGGACGTCAGTTTGGTAGCTTCGGTCGTGCTTCGGACGCAGTCGGCTTGTGGCCTGATATAGATGTTGGTTTTCTTCGTATAGTGATAAGGATAGGGCTAGGTTGCTGTGGCTGTGCAGGTTGGGCTTGCTGGGGGGGAAGGGGGGGTTGCGGATCAAGCAAATACAAAATACGTACCTCTTCTGACTTCTTGGATCAGCGCGACGCAGACTCAAAACTCAGTGTTCCGAGTGAATGGCTCCGGTGCCATCGCAGATTGTGCATTTGTTACTACCAGTCCGTTTGCAGGCTTGACAGTCTTTGCCCTTGCCATTGCAGACGTCGCACTTTGTGGTTCCGTTGCCTTTGCAAGTCGGGCAGTCCTTCATTTTCGCGTAGTCAACCGGATTGAGCGACAGGCGGAAGGATGTAGCCGGGGAAGGGCGAGAGTTTGGCGACGATGGAAAAGAGAGCGTACAGGCGGCGTCTTATATACTCGAGGCTGTATGAAGACCGTAACAACCTTGGCGATGGCAATGGATAGAAGGAGCGTCGGCAGTGAGATGCGTGGTTGGGTTGGGTTGATGTTGATTTTGGGAGAGGAGACGGTCGCAGGTGGCAGGCATCAATCAAATGAGCAAGAAGGAGGCAGTTGCACTGTTTTGTTTCGAACCAAGATTTTCCACTCACTTCTCACTCTCACAAGACGAGACGAGACAAGACAATTATCTTTTTTTTTTTGCTGGGCAGGCCGATGATAAGCATCCGGGTGTTTAAATATATATATATATAATTTCCCCAACTTGGGCCCCCGCGCACACCCGTCCGTATGAACCAGCTCACAAATCGTCGCAATCTCACCGCGGCCGCGAATAATGAGCCAGGCCGTACAAGCTCAGCCCCCGCCAGCAACAGGCAGCGGCAGCAGTAGCAGCAGCGGCAGCCGCCCGAGCTTCTTCACGGTAGGAAGAGCCTTTTCCAGTCCAGGGTAGTTTGCGCAGTGTGTGCCAACCTTAGCCTTCTTTTCCACCACCAACAACACATGACTCGGGATTTAGTCGCTGCTCCCAGGGATCCGCCGTTACTTTTGCCCGTTATGCTGCTCGTGCACGCATTGGGAAGGCATGATGTCAAGGTGCAGGTGGCAGGATACCCCATACCTTTTTGCGGGACTTGCCCTGGCCCCCCCAGCGTTGTACCTACGCAATGCTTGCAAAGTAGACCGACACCCTTTCACCCGTTATCCCAGGAGGGGGCGAGAGCAGCGCCCACAAACATGGGACATGGCCTGACCTCTTATTGCCGTCACAGCCGGCCTACGCCCTCGTCCGCCGCAAATTAAGGCCTGAGGATCGTGCCGTTGCCGAGGAACGCCAGCGCGCCCATACTACAGGATCGCTCTTTTCTCGCAACAAATCACACTGCCCCCTCCGATTGGACTGCCATGGACTTGCATTACCAAGACCTGTCACGTCAGACATGCAGACATGCCAGACCCATGGAGCAAATCAACAAGCCATCACCCACCAATCCCATATAGGACCGCCTTTCCTGTCAAAGATTGCGACATGGGAGTCAGCTGGCCTCTGGTCACAACGTCATATTTCACAATCCCACGAAGAACAGGTGACCGTCATCTTCTCTGTTCCAACCAAATGCCTTTCGGCGCTGGCGCCAACACGTCAAAATACCCCCTCGTAAAGAGCCCACTTTGGGCGCGGAACGCACGAGCACGTTCCTGAAGCACTGGTGAGGAAACGGACCGGGGATACTCATCCAAACAGAGCACATACACACACACACAAGGAAGGTCAACTGGTATCAATGCCTGAGCAAGTAGGCAGGCCTGCACGTGGCAGTTGCTGCGCCAGAAGCGCTAGGAAAAAGACGTTACCGGCACGGTGGATAGGGCTGATTATTGTGGGTGGTGGGCTTGATTGAATAACTGTCCGGACTATTTGCCGCTAAGCAACAGGGGTCGCGTTGGCCCACTCCATGCTTTCCATCTCCATCGGATATCCACGCTCTTCGGACACATTGGCAGCCTCCTTGCTTCCATGCATCTCCCTTGTAGAAATCGTCTTTGCTACCAGGTATACATATATGAGGCTTACATATTGTAACAATGAAAATTGTTTGGTTACGCATTCAAACTCCCCTGTCTTTTTTTTTCTTTACGAGGCGCATTGTGATTATGTTGCCAGGTTTTT
>Ga0265798_10005764_pt1 | contig 16507 bp, 11 predicted proteins | sample P3T30metagenome_FD_192430 | JGI IMG/M metagenome (GOLD analysis project Ga0265798, IMG submission 192430) | Plant litter microbial communities from East Loma Ridge, Irvine, California - P3 T30 | ecosystem: Environmental > Terrestrial > Plant litter > Unclassified | place: USA: California... | reverse complement strand
CGTGGGCAGGATGCGCGACGTGCTCCGGCGCACGTCGGCGCTCTGGGTGCTCAGCAGCGGGCAGCTCGAGCCGCTGCGGGCCTTCGTCGGCGACGACGGCCCGCGCATCGGCCTCGTGCCGTTCGGCGTCGACGAGGAGTTCTTCGCCCCGCGCCCGTGGCCCGAGCGGCCCCTCGTGCTCAGCGTCGGCGGCGACCGCGACCGCGACCCGGCCACCCTCTTCGCCGCGCTCGCCCGCGTGCACGCCGTCCGTCCCGACGTCGAGCTGCTCGTGCAGACCACGTCGGACGCACCCGCGCCGGAGGGCGTGCGCACCGTCCCGCACGTGCCGCACCGCGAGCTCGCCGAGCTCTACGCCCGCGCGACGGTCGTCGCCGTCGCGACGCGCGACAACCTGCACGCGTCGGGCATGACCGTGAGCCTCGAGGCCATGGCCACCGGCCGCCCCGTCGTCATGACGGCGACCCCCGGCATCGAGGACTACGTCACCGACGGCGTCACGGGCCTGCTCGCCCCCGTCGGCGACGCCGACGCGGTCGCGGCTCACGTGCTGTCGCTGCTCGACGACGAGGCGACCGCCAGGAGGCTCGGCGCGGCCGGGCGCGCGGACGTCGAGGCCCGCCTCACCACGCGGCACCTCGCGGCGGGCCTGGCCGGGTTCGTCCGCGCCTGACGGGGCGGGGCCGGACCCGGGACCCACGACCCGGACCCGCCCCGCGGGCCTCCTGCTCAGCGACGGCGTTCGAGCGGCAGCACCTGCCCGGGGCGGGCGAGCAGGGTCTCGACGTCGGGCCCGGCGGACTCGACGGCGTCGGCGTGGATCGCGTCGGCCAGCGCCGGGTCTGCGACGTGGCTGACCAGCAGGGTGCCGACGCCGCAGGCGGCCGCCACGGTTCCCGCTCCGGCTCCGGTGAGGTGGCCGTGCCCCTCGAGCTCCTGCTCGGTGGCGTCGAGGTAGGTCGCCTCGCACACGAAGAGGTCGGCGCCGGCGGCGGCGGCCCGCAGCCCGGGACAGTCGCAGGTGTCGCTCGAGAAGGCGACCACGGCGCCCGTGGCGGCGTCCTCGAAGCGGAGCGATGCGCTCGGCACGGCGTGCCGGGCGGGGTGCGCGGTGAGCACGAGCCCCGGCGCGACCTCGATCGGCGTGGGCGTCGTCAGGTCGAGGCCCCGCACGTCGAACGCCTGGGCGAGGGGCGCCTGCAGCGTGGGCACCGTGGGGATCCCGATCATGTCGTCGAAGACGTCGACGAAGTCGAGGCTCTCCGCCGGGAACCACAGCGGCAGGCGCTCGGCACGCGGCGCGGGGAACTGCAGCCGGAAGGCCAGGGCGCCGAGGTCGAGCGCGTGGTCGGCGTGCCGGTGCGTCACCACGACGGCCAGGAGGTCCGCGAGCACGCCGCGCCGTGCGAGCTCGAGCACGACGCCCGGCCCGCAGTCGACGAGCACCGAGCCCGCCTCGGAGCGCAGCAGGTAGCCGCTCGCGGCCGAGGTCGGGGTCGGGGCGGTGGCCGCGACGCCGACGATGTCGAGGGTCCAGGTCATGAGCGTCGTCCTCTCGTGGGGGACCGTCGGGCGGTCCCGCGGTCCCCGTGGGGGCTGGTGGTGGTCGGTGCGGGAGGCGCGGCGTGCACGCTCGTCCCCTCGGGGTCCAGGCGCACCCACAGGGTGCGGCCGGGCAGGTGGGCGTCGGTGCTCGTCACGGTCAGCTCGGGCCGTTCCGCCGTCGAGGCGCCCACGGGCAGGAGGCGCACCCGGAGCGACCAGGACGACCCGCGGGGCTCGACGTCCACCACCTCGGCGGGACGGGCCCCCGCGACGGAGGCGGGGTGCAGGCTGGCGCCGCCGACGGGGCGCACGACGACGAAGCAAGGCGTCCCGTCGGACAGGGCGGCCCGCGCCGACGGGGCGGCCGGCCCGAAGTCGTCCAACGGCAGGTGCCAGTCGGCGTCGACCCGCGCCGCGCCGTCGACGACCACCGCGGGCAGCGTCGCGGCTCCGGCGACGAACTCGGCGACGAACGGGTCCACCGGTCGTCGCCAGATGCCCTCGACGTCGTCGAGCTGGACGAGTCGACCGTTGCGCATGACGGCGACCTCGTCGGCCAGGGCGAGGGCCTCGGCCTGGTCGTGCGTGACGATGATCGTGCTGCAGTCGGCCGCCGCGAGCAGGCCGCGCAGGTCGCGTCGCATGCCCTCGCGCAGCTGGGGGTCGAGCGCCGAGAGGGGCTCGTCGAGGAGCAGCACGCGGGGCCGCACGGCGAGGGCGCGGGCGAGGGCGACGCGCTGCCGTTGTCCGCCCGAGAGCTGCGACGGCGCCCGGTCCGCGTAGGGCGTCATGCGGGTGAGCTCCAGGGCCTCCTGCACGCGGGCCGGGCGCTCGGCCCGTGGCACCTTCTGGGAGGCGAGCCCATAGGCGACGTTGTCACGCACGCTGAGGTGCGGGAACAGGGCGTACGACTGCGGCACGTAGCCGATGCGCCGGCGCTCGGCGCGGAGGCGCGTGGCGTCCTCGCCGGCCAGGTGCACGGTGCCGCTCGACGGCGTGAGCAGGCCGGCGACGAGCCGGAGGAGGGTCGACTTGCCGCAGCCGCTCGGACCCACGAGGGCCAGCACGCGGCCTGGGGCCAGCCGGAGGCTCACGTCGGCGACGGCCTGCGTCGTGCCGTAACGGTGACCGACGCCGTCGAGCACGAGGGCGTCTGCCACGGGCACCGACGGGCCCGAGGCCTCGGTCGGGGGGATCTGCAGGGTGGTCATCGGTGCTCCTTCCGGGAGAGCGAGCTGCGCGCGAGCAGCGCGGCGGTGACGGCCGCCGGCACGAGCGCGACGCCGAAGAGCACGGAGCCCGCGGCCCCGAGCTCGAGCCGCTGCGTCGTGAACGCGGAGTAGAGGGCGAAGGGGGCGGTCTGGTGCGCGGGGGGCACGACGAAGAAGCTGAGGTTGAACTCGCCGATCGACAGGGCGGCCGCGATGAGCAGGCTGGCCGCCAGCGGGAGCCGGATCGCGGGCAGCGTGACGGTCAGGAGGCGGCGCGTCGGTCCGGCGCCGAGGGTCGAGGCCACGCGTTCGGCCTCGACGAGGTCGGGGTCGGCGAGCGGGGGCACCAGGCCCGCGACGAGGAACGGCACGACGATGAGGAGCTGGCCCACGACGAGCAGTCCACCGCTCGACCTCAGGCCGGGGTCCGACGCCGCCAGCGCGAGGCCGAGGGCGACACCGGGGACGGCCAACGGCAGCATCGTCACCTGCCGCACGACGGCACCGCCGGGCACGAGCCGTCGTGCCAGGGCGTGGCAGAGGGGCAGGACCACGAGCACCGCCCCGACCAGCACCGCGGCGGTGACGCCGAGCGTGGGGCCCACCTTGGGGCCCAGGAGCTGCCACGCCATCGCGTACCAGTCGGCGGTCACGCCGCCGACGAGCGGCCCGCGGCTGGCGTCGGGGGAGACGGACACGAGCACGGTGCCGAGGATCGGCACGAGCACGACGACGGAGACGACCACGAGGGCGGCCTGCCCGACCCACTCGCGGTGCCCGGGGCGGCGGGTCACCGGACCGCTCCCGTCGGGGCGGCGGCGGCGAGGAGGCCCGGCACGGGCTCGTGGGGTCTCCGACGGACGGGGCGGTCGAACAGCCGAGCGCCGAGCGTGCAGAGCACGAGCGAGAGCACGGCCAGGAGCGCGAGCACGACGGAGAGGGCTGCGGCGAGGCCTTGGTCGCCTCCGTTGTAGAGCGCGTCGGCGACGTCGAGCGGGAGCACGCGGAGGCCCTCCGAGAGCGTGGCGGCGGTGCCGTAGGCGCCGAGGCTGGTGGCCATGCAGACGCCCGCTGCCGCGAGGAGCGGTGCCCGCAGGAGGGGCAGGGTGACGGTGACCGCCACGCGGGCGGGCGAGGCGCCGAGCGACGCGGCGACGTTGCGGAGCTCGCCGTCGAGGGTCGAGGCGGCGCCGCGGAGGGCGCCGATCACCCGGGGGATGCAGAAGTACACGTAGGCCGCGGCGAGCCCTCCGGCGGTGTAGGCCCAGCGCCCGCCCGGCTCGCCGGTGAGGGCCTCGACCGTCTGTGAGACGAGTCCGTTGCGGCCCAGCAGCACGATGACGAAGAAGCCGATCACGATGCCGGGGAACGCGAGGGGGAACACGAGCACCGCGTCGACGGCGGCGGAGAGCCGCGGCCCGGAGCGGGCCAGCACGAGCGCCGCGGGCGTGCAGAGCACGAGGGTGACCACGGTGACGCCGACCGAGAGGAGCACGGTCGTCGTCAGGGAGCCACGGAGGCCCGCGTCGATCACGACGGCGCGGTAGTTGTCGAGCGTGAGGCCGGGGGTGCGGACGCCGAGGCGGGTGAGGTGCACCGAGTCGACCACGAGCCCAGCGAGGGGGCGCAGGAGGAACCAGGCGAGGAGGGCGAGGGCGGGCAGGGCGACCAGGAGGCCGCCCCATCCGGTCCGTCGGGGAGCGAGGGGCACGACCTAGCGCACCTGGGCCTGGTAGGCGGCGACGAAGTCGGCCTGGGCGGCGGCGAGCTCGGCGTAGTCGACGACCACGGCGCGCTCGAAGTCCTCGTCGTCGGCGACCTTCTCGGCCGTCTCGGCCGGGATCTCGCCCGAGATCGGGCGGACGTAGCCCTCGGCGAGGGTCGCCTGCCCCTCCTCGGAGAGGAGGTAGTCGAGCCACTGCTCGCCGAGCTCGGGGTGCGGGGCGTCCTTGACGAGGCCGACGACGTAGGGCACCTGGAGGGAGCCCTCCTCGGGGATCGTCACGGTGAGCGGCGCGCCCTCGTTGTACTGGGCCGCGTAGCCGTTGAAGTCGGCGTCGATGAGGATCGGGATCTCGCCCTGGACGACCTTCGCGGTCGCGGTCTGGGCGGGGGTGACCGCACCGTTGGCCTTCAGCTCGGCCAGGTAGTCCAGCCCCGGGCCGAAGTCGTCGACCGTGCCGCCCAGCGCGAGGTTCGCGGCGGCGGCGACCGAGTACCCGACCGCGGCCTGGGCCGGGTCGAGGTAGCCGACGAGGCCCTCGTACTCGGGCTCGAGCAGGTCGGCCCAGCTCGTCGGGCAGTCGAGGTCGCCGAGCGCCTCCGTGTTGCAGAGGAAGGCGATGGCACCGGTGTGGACGGCGAACCACTTGCCGTCGGGGTCCTTGAGGTCGTCGGGGATCGCGTCGAAGCCCTCGGGCTCGTACGCCTCGGTGACGTCGGCGTCGACGGCCTGCGGGCCGAACGCGATGCCGAGGTAGACGGCGTCGGCCTGCGGGGCGGCGGCCTCGGCGACGAGGGCGGCGAGGGCCTGACCCGAGTTCTTGGTGTCGCTGGGCGCCGCGACCGAGTGCTCGGAGGAGAACTGCTCCAGCAGGGCGCCGAAGTTCGCGAACGACGTGGGGGAGTTGTACGTGACGAGCGTCCCGCCGGAGGTGTCGGCGGGGCCGGACGCGGCGCCGGAGGGCGAGTCGACGGCGGCGGAGGTGCAGCCGGTGAGGACGAGGGCGCCGGCGGTCAGGGCGACCGTGGCGGCGGCGCGGAGGCGGGGAGCGACCATGGGGAGGTCCTTTCGTGGGGGGAGCTGTAACGTTAAAGTCCCTCGGTGCGGGTCGTGCGACGGCCCCGTGAACGTCCGGTGTCGGGCACGTGGACTCTCGGCGGGCCCGGTGGGTCCGGCGGTGCCCGCGCGGGGCAGCCGCTACACAAGGGGGACCATGAGCACCGAACCGCCGCGCCGACGCCGCATCTCGCTGAGCGACGTCGCCAGCGAGGCCGGGGTCTCCGCCTCGGCCGCGAGCTTCGCCCTCAACGGCCGGGCCGGGGTCAGCGACGCCGTGCGACAGCGGGTCAAGGACGCCGCCGAGCGGCTCCGCTACGTGCCGTCGCGTTCGGCCGTCGCCCTGCGGACCGGTCGCTCCGGCACGGTGGGCCTGCTCATCCGCAACCTGCGCAACCCGTTCTTCCTCGACGTCGTCAACGGGTTCGACGTCACGTGCGCGCAGGCGGGGCTCGGTGTCGTCATCGGATCGGCCGACTACTCCCCTGCGCGCGAGGCCGAGCTCGTCGCCACCTTCGCGGCCCGGCAGGTCGACGGACTCGCTCTCGCCCCCATCGGGGGAGGCTCGGCCGCCGTCGACTGGCAGGCCGCGAGCGGACGACCCATGGTGTTCGTCAACGCGGCCCGGCACGCACCGGACGTCGACGCGAGCCGTGTCCACGTCGACAGCGAGGGCGCGGTGCGGCAGGCCGTCGACCACCTCGCCGCCCTCGGCCACGCGCGCATCGCGCTCGTCGCGGCGCCCGAGGGGCGCAGCGCCGACGAGGAGCGCGTCGTCACGTTCCGACGCCTCACGGCCGAGCTCGGCCTCGAGGGCCGCGTCGTCGAGACGCCGATGCAGCACGACTCGGCGGTCGCGGCCCTGACCCGGGCCCTCAGCGAGGCCGCGTCCGTGCGCCCCACCGCCGTCGTCACGAGCAGCGACTACCTCGCGACCGCGGCCTACTCGGCGGCCGAGGCCGTCGGGCTGCGGGTCGGCGTCGACATCGGCGTCGTCGGCCACGACGACCTCGGCACGAGCAGGTTCCTCGCGCCGTCGCTCACCACCGTCGCCGTCGACCGGCACCGCATCGGGGTCGAGGCGGCCACGAGCCTCATCGCCCGGCTCGGCGGCGGGGACGCCACGACGACGGTCGTGCCGACGACGCTCGTCGCGCGGCGTTCCACCGGGCCCGCGCCGCGGTGACCGGCGGGGCCGCAGCGGGACCGACGTCACCGCCGCTCGGTCGCCGCGACCTCCTGCTCAGCCCCGGCGCCGCCGCAGCTCGTCCCGCACGATGCGGCGCGCCTCGAGGACGGCGCGCGCGCCCACGGCGAGCGTCCCCGGCGAGGTGAGGAACTGCCTCCTGCCGCCCTGCAGGAGGACCTCCCACGCCACCCGGGGCGTGGCCCGGTGCCAGCGCCGCAGGTCGGCGTCGCCCAGGTGGCGGACCGCGTAGACCGCGCGGTTGCGGATGTTGTAGCGGTAGTACGTGGCGGACTTGGCCTCGCCGGCGCTCGCCGCACCCGCTCCTCCTGCCGTCCCGGTGCCCTGTGTGCCGCCCTCGGCGTGCACGGCCACGACGTCATCGAGCAGGCCCAGGCGGCCCCCGGCAGCGACGACGCGCTGCGACAGGTCGACGTCCTCCCAGTACAGGAAGTACGCGTCGTCGAAGCCGCCCGCACGCTGCCAGAGGTCGTCCGAGAGGGCGAGGCAGGCCCCGGTCAGCCAGGGGCGCACGCGCTCGGGGTCCGTGCCGTCCGGGCGACGGCGGCGCGAGCGGACGCGGCCGTCGTCGAGGTACAGGTCGCTGCCGGCCGACCAGGTGGAGCCGTCGGGCCGTTCGATGCGGGGCGCCGCCAGCAGGTCGGCGTCGTCGAGGACGGCGGCCACGAGCCCGGCGAGGGCGGTGGCCGTCATGGTCGCGTCGGGATTGAGCAGCACGTGGCGTCGGGCGCCCAGCGACCGGGCGCGCTCGACCCCGAGGTCGCAGCCCGTGCCGAAGCCCTCGTTGTCGGGCGGCGTGACGATCGACCAGCCCTCGCGCTCGCCGAGCGCGAGCACGCGGGAGCGCTCGGCGTCGGTCGACCGGTTGTCGACGACGACGACCGCGAGGCCGTCGACGGCGCGGGCGAGGGGGGCGAGGTTCTCCTCGAGCAGGGCGCTCGAGCCGTAGTTGACGACGACGAGCGAGGCTCCCGCGAGGTCGGGCCGCAGGGCGCTCACGCGGCGGCCCCCTGCCGGGCTCGGGGTCTGCCAAGCTGGACCCGATGGCAGCTCCCGACGGTCCCTCGACTCCTGGCACCACGACCCCCGACGCCCCCGTGCGGCTCACGGTCGCCGTGCTCACCTTCCGGCGCCCCGGCGACCTCGACGCGGTCCTGCCGCTGCTCGTCGAGCAGGCCGACGCCGCGACCGCCCTCGGCGTCGTCGCGCGCGTCGTGGTCGTCGACAACGACCCCGACGGCTCGGCCCGCGACCGGGTCGAGCGGGGCGCGGCCGAGGCGCTCGCCGCCACCGACGGCCGCGTGCGGGTCGAGTACGCGCACGAGGCGACGCCCGGCATCGCCGCGGCGCGCAACCGTGCCCTCGACGTCGGCGGGGACGACGACCTGCTCGTCTTCCTCGACGACGACGAGCGCCCGTCCGAGCGCTGGCTCGTCGAGCTGCTCGGCCTGCAGCGGACCACGGGTGCCGCCGCCGTCGTCGGGCCGGTGCGCTCCGAGTTCGCCGTGCCGCCCGAGCCCTACATCGTCGCCGGCGGGTTCTTCGAGCGCCGTCGCCCGGCGACCGGCACGCGCCTCGACGTCGCGGCGACGAACAACCTGCTGCTCGACCTCGCGGCGGTCCGGCGCTGGGGCCTGCGCTTCGACCTGGCCCTCGGCCAGCTCGGCGGCGAGGACACCCTCTTCACGCGCTCGATCGTGGCCCGCGGCGGCACCATGCTCTGGTGCGCCGAGGCGATGGTCACCGACGTCGTGCCCGCCGCGCGCGTGACGCGGCGCTGGGTGCTGCAGCGCGCCTACAGCAGCGGCAACGGCTGGGGCCTCACGAGCGTCATGCTGGCCGGGAGCGGCCCCGCACGCCTCGTGGTGCGCCTGCGGCTCACCGCCCAGGGCCTCGTGCGGCTCGCAGGAGGCGCGGCCCGCTGGGCGACGGGCGTCGCCACGGCCTCGCTCGGCCGCCGCGCCCGGGGCCTGCGCACGGTGCTGCGCGGCGCGGGGATGGTCTCCGGCGCGTGGGGCGCCGGCTACCGGGAGTACGGCCGGAGCTGAGGCCGACGCGTCGGCGGGACGCGACCGGTGGGTGGCGTGCCGGGCGTCGTCGAGGTCGAGGTCGAGGTCGAGGTCGCGGCCGTGGTCGTGCAGGGCGGGCGCCACGTCAGCGCCCCCGCAGCGCGGCGACGGCCCGGCGGTAGGCGGCGACGTGCTGCTCGCCCGCCGGTGCCCAGTCCCGGCCGGTGAGGTCGGGCACGGCGCCCTCGGGGAGGGCGGCCACGCGCTCGAGGGCGCGGTCGACGTCGTCGGCGGTGAGGTCGCCCGCGTAGCGGTGCAGCCAGGCGTGGCCCACCTCGTCGGCGAGGCGGCGGTTCACCTCGTTGTCGGGGACGAGCACGGGGCGCGCCAGCGAGAGCGCCGTGAGCACGCCGCCGGAGTTGTGCATCTCGCGGTAGGGCAGCACGACGAGCTCGCTGCGGCGCACGGCGTCGACGAGGTCGTCGTCGTCGAGGAACCTCAGGTCGAGCGACACCCGGTCGTCGGCCGCGGCGAGGTCCTCGAGGCGCGCGGCGAGCTCGGGCGTCGAGGGGGCCCCGGCGACGTGCAGGCGACGGTCGTCGCCCGGGACGTCGCGGAACGTGCGCAGGAGGCCCTCGACGCCCTTGTAGCGGCGCACGAAGCCGACGAAGGCGGCCCTGCCGGCCTCGCGGCCGGGGCGCGGGCCGTCGGCGTACCAGTCGACGTAGTGGCCGTGCGGGATCGTCACGCTGGGGGCGCCGCGGCGCGCGGGGGTGTCGTCGTTGAGCCGGATCCACAGGGTCGTCCGTCGCTCGATCCAGCGCAGCAGGGCGCGCTCGCGGCGGGAGATGCCCTCGGGCAGGGCGAGGTTGTGCTCGGTGCGGACGATCGGGGTGCGCGTCGCGCCGAGCTTCGCCACGAGGAGCACGGTGAGCGCCTGGCGGACGAGGGCCTTCGCGGGGGAGTGCCCCGAGACCAGGATCTCGGGCCAGTGCACGTGGAAGACGTCGGCGCGCCGGGTGAGGGCGGCCCGCCAGCTGAAGGTGCGCACGGTCACGCCGGGGACGGCGTCGACCGCGTCGCGGAGCATGACGAGGTAGGGGTTCGTCGTCGGCCGGGGCGTCGGGAACGACTGCTGCACGACGAAGGGGGCGGGGGCGGCGCGAGGGGGCACGGGGAGCTCCGGTGGTGAGGGGGAGGGACGGACGAGGGCGCCCCGGTCGGTGTCGACCGGGGCGCCCTCGTGCCGTCAGGGTGCGGTGACGACCAGGTCGTCGAAGGACACGACCTGGGGCACGTTGGTCGACGAGCCCGAGGCGTAGGCACCGAGGCCGACGCTTCCGGGCGCCTGCAGCGCCGCGGTGGAGTCGGTCGTCGTGAGCGTCCAGCGCTCCGGTTCGGGCGTCCCGTGGACCCAGGCCTTGACGCGGATCGTCGTCGTGCCCGTGCCGGTCACCTGCAGGCGCAGGTCCACCTTCGTGCCGGGGCCCACGGCCCCGGGGACCAGGGTGTCGGCACCGATGGTGACGGCGGTGGCGGAGCCGCGCAGGGCGTCGAGCTTGATCGCCGCGGTGCCGCCGGGGCGGAACCGCAGGCTGGCCCGGTACTCGCTGTTCGCGGCGACCTTGCGGCCGGTCACGTAGGCGTAGGTGCCGCCCCCGGTCGCGACCTTGTCGAGCGACACCGAGGTGCGCAGGTCGACGTCGGCCGCCTTCTCTCCGGCGAGCAGCATGCCCGTGGTCCAGCCGGCACCGCCGAGGCGCTGCTGGCCGGCTCCGCCGGAGACGGCGTACTGGTTCGCCGCGCCGGTGCGCGTCCAGGCGCCGCCGGTGTCGGCCGAGCCCCAGCCGCCCGTGACGACGCGGTCGAAGGCGTCCGCCAGGAGCGGCTGCGGGCCCGTCGGCTCCGGGGCGACGGCCACGACGTCGCGCGTCGTGGTGCCCGTCGCGCCCTCGGCGTCGGTGACCGTCAGCGTGACCGTGTAGCTGCCGGCCGCCGCGTAGTCGTGCGTCGCGACCGGGCCGGTGGCCGTGCCGCCGTCGCCGAAGGTCCAGGCCCACGAGGCCACCGGGCCGTCGGGGTCGGTCGACCCCGTGCCGTCCACGGCGACGCCGAGCTGGTCCGCGGTCGCCGTGAAGGCGGCCGTGGGCGCGGTGTTCACGCGCGGTGCCGTGACCGTGACCTCGTGCACGACGGTGGCCGTCGCGCCCTGGTCGTCGGTGACGGTCAGCGTGACGGCGTACGTGCCCGCCTCGCCGTACGCGTGCTCGGTCGTCACGCCCGTGCCGGTCGTGCCGTCGCCGAAGTCCCAGGCGGACGCGGTGACCGCGCCGTCGGCGTCGGTCGAGCCCGAGGCGTCGAAGGACGCCGTCAGGTCGGCGACGGTCGACGTGAAGGCCGCCGAGGGTGCCGTGTTCACGGGCGGTGCCGTGACGGTGACGTCCTGCGTGACCTCACCGGTCGCCCCACGGTCGTCGGTGACGGTCGCCGTGACGCGGTAGGTGCCGGCCTCCTGGTACTCGTGCTGCACGAGCACGCCCTCGAGGGCGGTGCCGTCGCCGAGGTCCCAGGTGGTCGAGACGACGTCCCCGTCGTCGTCGGTCGATCCGGAGGCGTCGAGCGACGCCGTCAGGTCGCTGACGGTCGACGTGAACGCGGCCCGGGGAGCCACGTTCGGGGCGGGCTCGGCCGCGCCGAGGCGGTGGTGCTCGCCGACCGTCGCCGCGCTGAGCTGCGTGTCGTACACGGCGGCCTCGTCGAGGTCGCCCGCGAGGTAGCCGGAACCGGACCAGCTGCTGTCGCCGCCGATGCGCCAGTGCCCGGTGTACGGGTCGGAGCGGTTCGTGGCGTTCGTGCCGACGACCTCGCCGTCGACGAAGAGCCGCATGCCGTCCTGGCCCTGCGTGCCCACCACGTGGTGCCAGGCGCCGTCGTTGTAGGTCGCCGAGCTCGTGGCCAGGTTGAGCTGCCCCGACCAGGTCCCGAACTGCAGGCGGCCGTCCGGCTCCAGGTACACGGAGCGGTCGTAGTTGCTCGACCAGCCGGTCTGCGAACCGCCGAAGCCGATGAGCTTGCCGCCCGCGGTCGTCGTCGTGCGGAACCAGGTCTCGACCGAGTACGTGTCGAGCGAGGCCGTCCTCGTGCCGGTGGCCACGCCTCCTGACTGTCCGTCGAAGGTCGCCGCCCTGCCGACGCCGCCCGAGAGGGCGCCGGTCGCGCCGGCCGTGACGCCGCCGCTGGCGAGCCCGTCGACGGCCTCGGGGCTCGAGTCGGCCGCGAGGCGGTCGCCCTCGCCGTCGAGGCGGAACCAGGCGATCGGGTCGTCGGCGAAGACCGCGGCGCCGTAGGCGTCGCCGGGAGCCGTCGGGAGCGTGCTGGGTCGACCGGAGGCCACCCACTCGGCGTCGACCTGCGCACGCGTCAGTGCCGTCGGGTAGACGGCGACGTCGTCGATGTCGCCCGCGAAGAAGGGCGCGCCCGACCACGAGGTGTCCCCGCCGATGCGCCACGTGCCCTGGTAGTCCTGACCACGGGTGGTGCTGGTGGTGCCGACGCGCTTGCCGTCGACGAACATCTGCATGCCGTCGTCGCCCATGGACGCCACGACCTGGTGCCACTGGCCGTCGTTGAGGGCCGTCGGCGAGGTGATGGTCGAGGCCTGGCCGGTCCACACGCCGAAGGTCACTCGGCCCTGGTCGTCCATGTAGACGTGGCGGTCGTAGTTGTTCGACCGGCCGGTGGTCCGGTCGCCGTAACCGACGATCTTGCCGCCCTGGGTGGTCGTGGTGCGGAACCAGGCGCCGACGCTGAACGTGTCGGGGGCCTTCCGCGCGACCTGGGAGGCGGCCAGCGACGAGGCGTCGTCGGCACCCGAGAAGGTGCTCGCGCCGTCCTCGGCGACCTGGCCCACGGCGCCGCGCACGACGCCCGGCTGGGCGACCATGTCGTCGAGGCCGAAGGAGTCGCGGACGGTGCTGCCGCTCGCCTCGCCGAGGCGCCAGAACGCCGTCGCGCCGTTCGCGGCCACCGCGTCGCGGTAGGGCAGTGCCGTCGCGGTCGTGACGGTCACGGGAGCGGAGTCGCCGATGACGGTGTTGCCGAGCGGATCGGTGGCCCGGACGCGGTAGGAGTGCTCGCTGCCGGGCTCGAGGCCCTCGTCGACGAACCCGAGCGCGGGGCGCTCCCAGTAGGTGGACGTCGTCGTCGTCGTGAAGACGGGCTTCGTGAGGTCGCCGTCGCGGTAGACCTCGTAGGCGAGGTCGCCGTTGTCGCGGTCCCAGTTGGCGGGCCACGCGACGCGGACGGAGCCCGGGGCGAGCGAGGCGACGTCGGGCACGAAGAGCGCGCCCGAGAGCTCGGGGCCCGTCGTGTTCGGAGCGAGCTCGCGGATCGCGAAGCGGGCGAGGCCGGCCTGCGGCTTGCCGTTCACGGTGGGGAACTCCCCGCCGTAGAGCACGTACTCGTCGTTCGCGGCGACGCTCCACGCGGCCTGGTTCAGGCCCGTGACGGTGCCGACGCCGAACTCGGGCACCCAGGTGAGGATGCTCGGGGCGGGCGTGCCCTCCCAGTTGTGGTAGCCGTACGGGTCGCGCCCGACGGTCTGCGTCGCGGACTGGCTGAAGGCCATCGCGTGCTGGAACGACCACGGTTCGGTCTGCGGCTGCCCGCCGATGTTGCCGCAGTAGTGCGGGTGGCCGGCGACGTAGACCGCGTCGGTGTTCGCCGCCACGGAGTAGGTGTCGCCGTGGCAGTCCTCGACCCAGACGAGGTCGCCGTCCCAGTTCGCCTGGAACGCGCCCTCGAGGTTGCCGTCCCCGAAGTAGTCGTAGCCCGACCCGTAGACCCCCGCCGCGGTCGCCGAGAGGCTGTAGATCGCGGCACCCGTGCCGCCGTTGCGCACGGCGTCGTTGGCCCGGAACGGCAGGTTGGCGCCGGTCACCGGGTCGAGCATGGCGAGGCCGCGGCCGGGCTGGCCCGAGCCGTTGACGGTCGTGAAGCCGCCACCGAGGGCCACCTTGGACCCGTCGGGGCTCGTGACCACGCTGAGCACGTCGCCGCCGGCGACCTGCGGCGCCCAGGGCAGCACGGCCCCGGTGCGGGCGGAGACCGCGGCGGCCCGGGGGCGGGTGTCCTTGCCGATGCTCGTGAAGATGCCGCCGAGGTAGACGGTGTCGCCCACGGCCGTGATCGAGTTGACGGTCGCGTTCGTGCCGGGGTTCCAGCTCGTGACGAGGGCCCCCGAGGTGCGGTCCACGGCGGCGAGCCGGTACTTGGCGGTGCCGTTGACGCTCGTGAACGAGCCCGCGAGGTAGATGCGCTTGCCGTCGGGCGAGGCGGCGAGGCCCTTGACCTGGCCGTTGACCGACGGGGCGAAGGTCGACGAGAGCGTGCCCGTGGCGAGGTCGTAGGCGAGCACGTAGGTGCGCGTCACCTCGTCCTTGCCGCCCGCGGGGGAGCCCGCCGGGCGCGCCTTCGTGAAGCGCCCGGCGACGTACGCCGTGCCGCCGGAGATGATCTGGGAGTAGACGACGCCGTCGACCTGCGGGGTCGGCAGGGCATCGGCGGTGACCGTGGCCGGCGTCCGGGGGGACGTCGGGTCGGTCGGGAGCGAGTCGGCGGTCGCGGGGGCGACGGCGACGAGGGACGACAGGGCGACGGCTGCTGCGACGACGAGCGCGGGCAGGCCGAGGCGCCCGGGAAGTGATCTCCCCATGGGGTGGGCCTCATTCGGGTAAGGGCGGTGCCCACGACGGATTCGGGTCCGTCACGGAGTCGGGTCCGGCACGGTGGGCGCGCTGCGATTTCGGGTTCGCGGCGTCTCCACAGCGTAGGTCCCCCCGTCCACGGGGCAGGGGCCCCCGTTCGGGGGTGGAGGGGTCAGCCCGCCGAGCCCTCGAAGACGATCGTCGGCAGGTCGACGGCCGCGTCGACCGTGACGCGCACGGCGTCGCGCTCCTCGGCGGGCACCGTGAAGACGTACGTGCCCGTCGCCGTGCTGCCGCCGTCGACCCGGCCCGGGAACGGAGAAGTCCCGGTCGAGACCGCGTTCCCGGGCGTGAGGGCCGCGCCGGAGTACACGTTGACGACCGTCGTCGACAGGTCGAGGGGCTCGTCGCCGGCGTTGTCGACGACCACGGTCACCGATACTCCCGGCCCGGCGACCTCGCCGGGCAGGGCGGCCTCGGCGTCGACCGAGGTCAGGCTTTCCACCCGCAGGGTGACCTCGTCGACGAGGACGGGCGAGGCGTCCAGTGCGACGGGTGGCTGCTCGCGGTCGACGGGGGCGTCGCCGGGCGTTGCGGGCGCGTCCGTTCCCTCGGTCGGGTCCGCGCCGTCGGGGCCCGGGGCCGACCCGGGTGCCGAGGTCGACCCGGTCCCCGACGACGGGTCGGTCGACGGCGCTCCGTCGCCCCCGCGGACGAGCAGGGCGACGACGACGGCCACGGCGACGAGCGCGGCGGCGACGACCAGCAGGAGGCGCCGGCGCCGGTCCGTCGTCCCTGTCCCGTCGTCCTCGGGCCGCGTGGGGTCGGTGGGCTCGGTCGGGTCGGTCACGGTGCGGCTCGTCTCGGTCGGGGCGGGTGCGGGGGCGCGGGACGGGCGTCCGGCCCGGCGTCGCGCGCAGGGAGCACGGCGAGCAGGCCCAGCGTGAGGACAAGCATCGGCATGCTCGTGAGCACGGGGCTGAAGAAGAGGTTCCAGAGGGCGTTCGCCGCCGCGAAGAGCAGGAGGCCGCTCGCCCGTCGGTCGGCGACGCGCGTCACGACGCCCCAGGCGATGACGACCAGGAGGACGGCCGCCAGGAGCAGGCCGGCGAGGCCCGCCTGGGCCCAGAGGTCGCCCACGACCGAGTGCAGCTCGAAGCCGTTCCCGAACATGAACCGCTCCACGTAGCCGTTGTCGGGGTCGTACCCCGTCTCGGCCATGCCCTGCTTGGCGACGGCGACGTCGGCGGCCGTGGGCAGGCTCCCGGCCCCGTAGCCCCACGGGTGGTCGCGGAAGAGGGCCCAACTGGCCCCGAGCTCCGGGCGACCGCCGATGAGGAGCGAACCCGAGGTGCGCAGCTGCTCGAGGGACCGCTGCTGCGTGGCGAGGCCCAGGTAGCCGTCGAGGATGAGCGCCTGCCCGAGCTGGTAGACGCCGGCGGCGAGGGCAGCACCCGTGACGAGCACGACGGCGGGGGACCGCCTCCTGGCCGTGCCCCGCAGGTCGAGCTGGGCGACGCAGAGCCCCGCGGCCACCAACAGGAGGCCGAAGGCCGAGCGCGAGTCGTTGAGGGCCGAGACGACGGCGAGGGTCGAGAGCACCGCGATCTCCCACCGTCGGCCCAGGCGCATCGCGATCGCCAGGGCGACCACCGTCACCGGCAGTGCGAAGCCGAACTTCCAGGGGTTGGTCTCGAACAGCGTGCTCCCCCGGGAGAGCGCGACGGCCAGCCCGGCGCTGTACCAGAGGAGCGCCCGCCAGGTCGTGAGCACGCTGCGGCACCAGAGGAGCAGGCCCGCGGAGGCGAGGCCGCCCACGAGCAGCACCGTGGCCTGCACGGCACCGGTGCGGTCGGCGTCGTGGTCGCCCGCGTTGGCGGCGACGAGCCAGACGCCCGCGACGGCGGCGAGCACGGTGCTGGCCGCGACGGCGGCGCCGCCCCGGTGCGTCGTCGCGAGGCGCCACCAGACCGGTGCGAGCGCGACGGCGACGACGAAGCCGAGCTGGAGGCCCTGCGGCAGGGGCACGCGCGCACCCAGGGCGACGAGCG
>Ga0265798_10005763_pt1 | contig 16507 bp, 20 predicted proteins | sample P3T30metagenome_FD_192430 | JGI IMG/M metagenome (GOLD analysis project Ga0265798, IMG submission 192430) | Plant litter microbial communities from East Loma Ridge, Irvine, California - P3 T30 | ecosystem: Environmental > Terrestrial > Plant litter > Unclassified | place: USA: California... | reverse complement strand
CATACCCCACCAAAGGTCTGATTTACTATCGATCGTCTTCAAGTCTCCGTTTGCGAGCACGATATTCATGGAAAGGAACTGGTCGGTGATCAGACCATAATGGCCCTGAAACCATCCGTGGCCGCCACCGAGGGCCGGGCCCAAGTAGCTAACGCATTCGCAGCAGCCGGTGACTAAGTGGTGTCAGAGCGTACTAGGCCTATCGTGAGGTTGTGATGCGTACCAGTCTGCTTTCCAGCGTCCCACAGAGTGTCTGTCAGATTCTTCACGTTGGCTCCACCACCGATGGTTGCCGACTTTCCGTCTTTCGCAATGGAGATTGACTTCAACTGCGGCAGATAGATCTCGATACCATATTCCATTTTGCCCAAGGTCGTGAGCGTTCCATGGTGACCGTTGTAGGTGAGGAATGGGATGTTGTGATCATTCGCAAACTTGACCTACCATGGACGTATCAGCTGTTGCTGCTTATCTCCCACACATTACCGCCTACGGATGAACTTACGATCTTCTGAACGTCCTTCTCCGTACCCGGAGCGATCACAATGCTCGGCGTGGGAGCCTGTAGATTGGACCATCGGGTCGTGTAGGTAGCAAACTCCTTCGTATCGGGGAGGTAGATTTTGGCGTTGGCGGAGAGATACGGGGCTAATGACTTCACATCGATACCTGCTGCGGGAGTCCTAGAAAGGAGATCGAATGGCGAAGTAGGAGTTCCCGAGATACAGGTAAGAAACAAGCTTGCGACAGCCAACGGTGCCAGAGCGCTTGCCAACATCATGCCGGTGGAAAGGTGTCAAGCAGGGTGCAAGACGGGGTCGTGAATTACCAACATCCTGGAATGTGGCCTCAAAGCATCTCAAATACGAGAAGACATCTGCGCTGTCGGCTAAACGCATCATGCTCGATGAGGAAGATATCCGGGCCGCCCTGCAGCGTGTTTGTCGTCAGGGTCTAGATGGCGCAAAGGCGGGATAGGCTGCATCGCAGGATTCAGCTCAGTCACACAATCGGTGGGAACCTGATCCTACGATGAGCTTGTCGTCGCTGCGACTTGCGCGCTTGCACGTTATAAAGGTTTGTGGGGCTCAGGCATCACTGCGATTGGCTCCGGGCTCGGACAAGATGCCGCGAGCCGCACCGTTGCCCTGGCCCGCCCAGACGCCAACAGCCGCTTCCTCTGCGCTAGTGGAGGTGCATTTTCACCCACATCCTTGCTGGAAGGCTTGCACCATCGTACTTCACAAATCCATCGAAGGGCATGTATGTCAGCCTCAGTCCTGCCAACGACGCTACCAAATGCTGAATGCGCACCTTTTACCCGTGACTGAACCACGAACGTGACCATCGAAGGCGTTGATCTCCTCGGCCAAGCGAACATGCAAATGCGATCTAGCAAGCCAGAAAAGACAGCATTGCTCGTATTCAGCGTGATTCTGATCTATGGCCGGCAAGCCAAGAACTGCGCCGCTTTGTTCCTCTCTCTCCTCGCACAGTATCCGCTGGCGAGATTAGATTAGGTGCCAATATGTCTTCGGGCCGATGTGATGTGGGTGACTGGGATATCTGTTGGCGGGCATCTCATCGATGTAGGCTACGCTATGGACATATCGGATACAGACTTAGTTTCATCTGTTTTGCTCTGAATCTGCGGTCATACCGACCGACCCAGAGTTCAAGAGTGATGGGCCAGACTTGAATAGATCATCCAACACCATTGTTGTAGAATACGCTATCGGAACCGTGGAGCTATGGACCCTCTATCCACTCGTTATCCCCTTCACGTGTCTGCGAAAATATGCCAGGATCACCGACGTGGGCCTCCGCGAGCTACAAGTAAATGACTACCTAGTATGGATTGCTGTTGTGAGTAGCACAGAATGCTTCATAGATTCCACACTGCTAATAGACCATTCATAAGCTCATCCACGCCGCCCAATGCAGCCTCAGGTACAGCCTAGGAGTGCACATACATGGTCTCGCAAATGATGACATGACGCCGGATGAACGTGCTGTGATATCGCAAGACGACCCCGAGTACAAATTGAGATATACACGAAGCTAACGCCTTGCACCAAAGACAATATCGTGAGTGCCGACACACACGTAGCTAACATAGCTTCAGAGTCATCGGATCCAAGATCCAGGTAGCTGGCTAGACCGCCGCTGCATGCCTACTTTGGTCTCTCAAGCTATGTCTAGCAGCTTTCTACCTTCGTCTCATGGTGTGTATACCTCTCCCACTAGACCTGAAAGCTTCGACTGACGTGAACCACAGGCTGGCCTCGGGATGTACACGACCCGCATCTACATTGCTTTCGCTTCCATCATCACCAGTTTCGTGATTATCATACTCACCATATACCTCTCCTGCCGACCATGTTGGCGCTACTGGCAGACCAGCCCCGATCCTGAAAACTCGTGTCAAGCAGCGATATCGAAGTGTTTGATCTGGGTCAAATTCGGTCTCAACGTATCCACCGATGTTTATTTTCTACTGATACCAATTCTCATGCTATACCTGGGCTCTTATGCACCCTTAGCATAGTAGCTCCTCAAGACTAACATGAGGTTGTCCAAGGCCTCTTTTTCGCTGACACCGTATCTAGAGATGACCTTCTTGAAGGGCTTAACGGCACATGCGGACTTCACCTTACCCCAGTCCTTCTCCGACAACTCCCCATCCTTTGGCCAGAATTTTACATTATGAGCATTCACCTCCTCCAACTTCGCATTTGACCTCCAAAATTTCTCAACGAAGATTGTGTCGTCATCTGAGCCCTCCTTCGCACCCCGGAAGGCTTTGCTTAGACCCATGCCAAACCGAACAAAACCCTCCCGAATTGATATCGGCTTCGCATTCACCAGGCTCCACCTGTCCAACTTGATGTCAATCTTGACATGCTCGTTCTTCTTGGCGTATTTGAGCAGACCATGAAGAACTGGTAGGCGAGGTGTGCGTTCAGGACCCCAACTCGACATATACGTGACCGTGCGCATCGTGCGGTCCAGGAATGTATCGCTCAGATTGAGCACTCTGACCAAATGCAGGCCCCGATCTTCTTCGACGCGCAGATGGTTGATAGACATCTCCAGATACCTGGCCTCTCTGCTGAACTCTTTGCAGATTTCGGAAATGCGATTGTACGGTGCATTATCGCGAGCCGGATCTTGTAGGAAGGATTTGCCATCCTTTGGTACTGAGATGGCTATAGTACCGGGGTCATCAACGACATACCTCCAGATGTCTTGCCGGATCTCAGGAGGAAGTTGGAGCAGAGCGCTCTCACCGGTTTGATAGCGCGAATACTTGACCTTGTTCATCGTGAAGCTGCCGACTTCATCTCCTTGCATGGCGAACATGACCATAGTGTACTTGGGATGTAGGCGCCAAATCGCTCTCAGATCTGCGTTCTTGAGAGCCTGTTCTTTCGTTCCGCCTCCCATGCGCATTGTGGAAGCGTCGATCGACAGTATGGAGCTGGTCGTGATGGCTCCAGTGACCGTGTCGAAACAAGCGAGCTTGATGATGACGCCATCGAGGGTGATCGCGAAGCGTTCGGCTGATGTGTCGTTCTTGTAGTATCCGGTATAACGCGTAAGCGTGGCAGGGTTGAGAGCCATTGCGATCGCGATAGGGAGATTTGCGAAGAGAAGAGAGCGAAAGATACTGATTGCGAAGTAGACAGCTGGAGAGGTGTTGTTGTGCAAGCGAAAGTCGAAAAGGACGATAAAGTGGGGGCGCGTCTTGATACAAACGCTCGCATGCTCATTCACCCTCACTTCTCACCGGCTGTGGAACTTACGCCAAGATCACCGAAGGCATGCATAGACCTTTCGCTAAGCTACTTACTAGTATGCGAGCGTGCTTGTAGCTGGTGCGAACTGAACAGTCTCGTCGTCAACAATAAAATTGGAAGCCGGCCAATAGTTGAATCCTTGGGTAGCCAATGTTGGAAAGGTCTCATTTGTCGCAAATTCTAGGTCACGAGGGGCCTGTGGATTCATCACAGCTATGTTGAGCTCCTCACTAAACGTGTAGGGTTTAATTGCAACGATCAGCGCCCCTGGAGGATAAATTGTCACTGGTTCCAGACACCATACGGAAAGCGCTATCACGATCAATGTAGGTGATCTCCAGGTGCTTCGCAAGTCGCACAGTGCGAAGATGTTGGTGCGAAGTATGAACATCTTCTCAATCGTGTCAATTGGCAATAGGTTCCCGCGAAGAACGAGCTATAGATGCTGCGCAAAGGAGGTTCTTATAGTTGCCGTTGAGACGGCATTGAAGATGGTCGTTAGAAGGATTAAGACCGCGGAGACCTGCGACTGCGTGAGATAGCTCGTCTCGGTGAGTTGGTGATCCAAGTTAAGGAACAGGAAGTAATGCCCCAAGGCGGGCAGAAACGCTACACGAGTTTAGTTGTATTCATCCGTGTGCATATAAGCACGTACCCGCGAAGTTGAAGCCCATGATTGTTCATATTACTTTCCAGTGCCTTGTGCGTCGAATGAAATCAGAGCGCGGATTCCTCTCCTGTCCTAAGCTGGTCGGGTTCGATGGCGTTGACACTGTGAAGAGAGAAGGCTGCGTTTCGCTCTCGTCGCCAGAATTCTTCACGTAGGCAGACAAGTCTTGCTCTTGTACATCAGGATTGTGATACGGTTGAATCGGAGAGACCGGCGTAGGTGCCCGATGCACGGGGCTGATATTGCCGTGTACAGAGCTCGAGTTGGCTCTCGACATTGTTCGCAGACTAATCTCGTCGGATATAGATGTCATGGTGAGGACTCAGGCATAGCGTCAGATCAAAGACAATAGAAAGAGCAGACAGGTAAAATTAGAACGCTGGTCTTTATCACAAACAAAACATCAAGTTGAGATGATGCGGGAAGCCGTCAGGTTGAGGTTGCAACGAAGGGTTGAAATGACGCGTACGTGAGGCGCGGTGACCGGCCCTCCAATCAGCCTGATGAACTGTTATCGGATATAAAGTGCAGCGTCAGACCGCGCCCTGCTGACCTCGATATGGAGGCGAAGACCAGCAGACATCCCATGCGCGCGGACACAACCCGAAATCCTCATTGTAGGGATATTATATTGCTTCCGTTCCCAGATGTTTGTGGGCGACATTATTGGGGCAGCGACGCTTTTAATACAACAGCGCGCAGACTCGTAGGGTGTGTCGACGAGTGGCTGCCACGATCGCGTTGTTGTGGAGCCTGCGACCGGACGTTGCCGCCACAGGCTTGGTGCTTGGACCATCTGGAACATGCCAGAAGCCGCGCCGTTGGCCCTGCGTGCATGCCACACTGCCACCCTGCATCTAGCAGCCGCCGCAACGCTGCTACCTAGGTCTGGACTGGATCAAATGCTGCGATCTCACAAAGCTCCCACAAGATACCTGCGCCACTCAAAGCTTTGCTTCTTACATGCGCCTGCGACTCTTTGAGTCAGCCTTGCAGGTTCAATGCGCGGGGAGCTGCCAGGGGTAATGACAGTTCCGATGGGGCTGGGACCTATGCGGTGTTCAGAAGAGACGCTATCACGAATAGATCGGTGCCAATTCCCTCATTTGGAGCGACTCAGAGTGAAAGCAATACATGATTTGATCAATTGAGGGTCAACGGGGAGTGTCGCACCCACGAAACGCCGCCATGTCATATCTACCTCTTCTTTTCATCTCTAGTCTTTCGCTGCCGAGGCCCTCTTACAGTAGCCACACTGCGTTTAGTAGGCTGCATGCCGCTGATGATAATAAAAACCATCCCCTACGAGCTGCATCCCCCGTATGTGACGCTCGTCAAGTGCAACACTAGTCGGACCACGAGCAGAAATGACCTCGGAGCCACATCAAATTCGAAAACGTAATCGTGCGCTTGAAGAGTGTTGAGTACATTAACAGCAACAATCCCGCAACATGGATGCCAAAACACGGCCACAGCCAGCACCAGTATCGCTGCGTATAAGCAGACCTTGTTCAGCTGCACTCTCCGTAACCGCGTTGACTGCGACACTGTCAGAATGACCTCACGCAATCGAGAATTTGGCACATACCATCCAGAATCACAATGGTCGGAGCTCGATCCGCACCATCCCGCAGACGAGCAACATTTGCCATCAAATGGTCCACCTGCACATGTCATACCGCCATTATGAGGTCCGCAGCTCCCGTCGAGCGATGGGATATTCGACGTCAGGCATTTGCTCGAGAAAGAGACTTGACTGCGGCATGATTAGCACCGAAGTCCTGTTGAGCGAGAAGTATCTCCATACCATTGTTGACCACAGTGAGATGCTGTGTTGCCGCATTGGCCATTTCTTGAACAGCATTCCCCAAAGGCACTTCCCGCACAGGTCGATAGTTGAGATCCTCCACACGAGCCGTCTTGGGTGATAGGAGGTGTAATGTAAGCTAGCGAAAGTGTCAGAAAACAGCAGCCTCATCTGGCGAAAGGAGCGTACGTACTTCCGGTCTTAATGTCCCAAACGAGTGCAGGAAACTTAGCCTGGGTACATGTTCCGAAGGAGGATTGACAGCCGGCTGCGCAGTGGTCTTCATCTGAGCCGCAATAACCCATACGTGAGCAGCAATCGCCAAACCCGGACTTCGTGCATTTGAAGCCTTTCGCCCCGCCACAGCTCCCATCCGGAGAGATGTCCGATGGAGCAAGTGCGCCATCTGCATCGCATTCCCCAAAATCGGGTTGACTGGACGCATTGGTCAGCTCATGCCATGAGTTAAACAGCGATAGCAACTCACCAACCAGTTCCGCACTCCATGAAAGTTCCACCGCATTTGTTGTTCTTGCCACAGCAATTCCCATGGATCACACCACAGGTATAGCCCTCGCTGCCGCCGCAGGTGCCGTCTGGTGTTGTGCCAAATGTCCAAGTCACGATTGGCTCAGGCATGGAAGCTGGCTCACAAGCCCCGGATTGACAATTGTCTGCATAGCAGAAATCAGATCCGGACCCACATACGCCGTCGTAGTTGCAGCAATCTCCCCATTTGCCGGAGCATATCTTGTCACCCGTACTGGGCCCGCACTTGCCGTCGAGGGAGAACATAGAGACAGGTGCCGAACATAGACCCTCGTAACAAGTATCGGATGCGCAATCCTCACTGCCTTTGTGTCAGCCTAGTCTTCCTGGGAACGATATTTGCATACGTCGAGTTGCCACATGTCCAAGTCACGGCATTGCAGCACTGCTTTTCAGTGCCAACACAGGAGGCGTTACCATGTTTTGGACCACAAAATCCGTCGGTCGATACTAGGTAGTCGAGAACTAGTCTGTGTCAGTCTCGTCAAGTTGAAAAATATGGAGACAGCATACATCCTGCTACACAGTACTCCGTCTCGGGTTCAACGTTATCGCATGCTATGCTCAAGGACGGATTGAGCCCAAAGAACCTCTCCAGGGAAATGCCATAATAGTCCGCGAAGTCTTGGCAGATGTAGTAGTTGACTACTGATGGCGTCGGAGCAGTGTATCTGCAAACGATGTCACCAACAGCTGCGTTGGTGGTAGCGACGAAGAGCCAGAAGATGGCCATGTATCCTGAAAATACTGATGATGATAGACGCAACATGGTGTGTGGCGCGTGTAGAATGAGCTGCGATTGAAGAAGTCTGAAAGCCGTCTGTACCCGTGGTTCTGCTGTACATTTGGACGGCCCGTGATTCGAAATCTCAATCTCGAAGACCTCTAGCTAAGCGACAGTCATGCGTTGATCCGGCTCTCGGACCGTCCCTGAGTGTTGAATTTTTAGTGAAGCGGTTCGGGTATGCATGCGATTAGACCGAAGCGACCTCTTACTCGTCGCGCAGGACTAGGCTGCCGGCACGGTCGCTCGGCAAAGCTTTGTGATGGCTTCTCTTTCATAGTGGGGAACGGCGACCAGAGCCAAGAATGTCATTCCACTGTAAGAATTGGCAGCACAGCAACTCGGATTGTAATTGTCGTGATTGCGTATCTCGCAGTCGCTGCCTAGGTATTACAGATACACTACTTGCTTTTTGTTTATCAAATTGCGTAGTGTGTAAACACATTGGGAGCACCCACGACGAGTCTAGCCTGTTCCATGTGTATATCTATTGTAATAGTCTATCATCCAAGGACGACGAACCCTCTCCTTTGGCCCACAATAATACGGGGAGCGCCTCCATGGTGGGCTCAATAATACCGAAGAATCCATCAAAAAAGACTCTCCTGTTGGCGGGCTGATGTGCACCATGGCCTTCGCAAATGGTAGCGGTGCCAACTTGTTCGTCGTCTGTGCCATAGTCGCTCGTGCTCTCTTCCAGATAAGCTTCTTTTGCCCGAAGGATGTCTTCCTTGTAAGACAGGAAGTAGACCGAGAGCTGCTGAACGACGTCTGCAACTGTAACGGTGCCGCCATCTGCTCTACTAACGACTACAGGTTTCGGTCGCTGGAAGCCGGAGATTCCATTAGCGTGGAACTGATTGAGCTCGTCGATGCTGAACGCTATTTCGGTAAGAGGAATCTCAGAGGCTGATTCTGCTGCAATCGTATGGCCTTCAAAGGGTGACAGGCCAGGGTTCCGGGTCTCTGGTTCATCAAGAACAAGGATCTTGGAGACGTCTTCGAAGATCGACCAACGTAGACGCTCGAACGCGTCGTTGAGTGGGATGGCTCCACGTGTGTTGTGCAGGGAATTTTTCGGCAAGGCGTCGGAGGTCTGAGCAGCCATGTCGGTATGAGGAGCTGTGCTTTTGATGATAGCAAGCAGAGTTTTCGTTCAAAGGATTTGATGTGAGGCATTGGGGCGCTTCATAGCTTGGCGGGTCAGCTTTAGCGTCGACCCACTTTGGACCCTGGCAATCACCAATCCGGCCGCACATCCGAAGTCCACTTTGCCCGTTGGACGATACGGCATGCAGGAATCCTTCGCACTGCAAGCAATCAATCAAAGCGATACCCATTGTTCTTAGTGAAAATAAACCTCGAAGCTATGACGCTTAGCATCCGAGCCGAGCGCCTCGTGGGCTCGGTCCATTGCGTACCTAACTGGGTAGGCGCAGGAGCGATATCAGCGCAGTTTCAACGTGAACTGGCTGTTACCACGCAAAAACACTGTGTAGCTTATGACTATCTTCGGGCAAAGCACTGATCTTTCTCCTCTCTTTGCTTGCTATACGCTGTCACTGTGGCTCGTTCACCATGACTGTTACTCACTTCCTCGTGTTTCTACTGTTGCGCCTGACGCAGGCGCAATTCATTCAGCACTACAACTATGTACTCGGTGTCCCCCACTGGCGACGGCAGATCCACCCTTCAATCCCGAACCATCCCGTGATAGTTCCGGAAATCCCTATCTATCTCGAATACAATTGCTGGAAGATGCCTGCAATCTGTCAGAACGCGAAGAACTGGCTTAATAACCCTAAGCTCAGCAAATGGACGACAAGACCTGGCCCTAACCTGTTCACTTACGATCTGTATGCCAGCGAGGCAAAGGCGTATTCCCAAGGCACGAATGCTCGTCCTAGTACGAAGAAGGAGAATAGCGATCACAGGCAAGTTAGTCCAACATGAAAGTCGCGACAGGATCACTAATTGTACTTCCTTCAATAGGAGAGGCTTGATGTGTCCACCGTCCTGGAAAGACAATGGCCGAAGATGTCCCGAGACCAACCAACCTGATGTCATGCCGGGTCCATGGCCCTATACTGGACTTGAGACCATAGCGCCTGGCGCAACTCTGGAGATAGAAGCTATGAGATTACCCAACGGGGCGATAGGACAACGGTCAGGCCGAATGTATTCATGTGACGAGTTTCCACCAGCATCGTGGATCGAAGGCGGTGTAGGCATGCGGGATGGTAGGCAGAACGTCTGAGAGCAAACAATCATATGGCTAATGAATGAGTCTAGTTGCTTACTCGATCCCCGAAGGTGCTGGGCAACGTGGTCTAACTTACTGTGCTCCAATCGCATACAAATGCCAGGGTGTCAGTCAGCAATCTGAACAAAACTGGTACGTCGCAATCATCTCCATCGCGTTCAAGTCACCACTAATGTGCTTATATAGGCAGGGTCTCTCTCACACTATTCTGCATCGTCAGATCCTCAAGCAGTTGAAAGCTCAATGGAAGAAGAACGGCGTTGCTTCTCCTCTGCAACCGGACACGGTTGCGCAATTTGGGCTCATACTCACTTACAAACCGAATAGCTACGCGGCAGCGGTCCGATTCTACGATTACCCGAAGGACAGGAGAGACCAGAGACCAGTGGGCAAACGCAGCATCGAGAGCGATTTCCCAACAAATCTGGTAGGTGTCATTCTCATATCTCCTACGTGGGGACATAGTTGAATAGTTCACATGCTAACTACACTGCGTCGCTATAGACGGCTACTGAACGAGCGGTCTTTGCATCAAGTTTGACCGACCGAGATCTTGACGACTACGGCTATGATTCACATGCCGTTGTGGATATCAACGGTACCGAGATCGTCATACGGTCCTCGAACGGCACTGATATGCTCCTCTCTGAGCTGCAGCAGCTCGATGATGACGATCTTGACTTGAATGCCATCGCGGATACATCGCAACATTCGTCCATACCAGCCAACTCGAATCTCGATGCTCCTATTGCCAACTTCACCCTAGCGACTGCGGCAGTCTCCAACGCCAGTGATGTGCGCCCCTGGAACATCAGTGCCGCCGACCTCGATGAGTCCCGTAAGCGATTCTGGTGTATCAACGTTTCCAAATCTGTGCTGATCATACATCATTCTATAGTGGCCACGACGAACCTTGAGACGCATCAGAAGCCCAATGGCGACGCTATCGATATCATTGCTCTTAGCGAGTTGTACATCATGGGCCAAGTCGAAAGCTCGAACACCACATCCAGGGACAATACGACCGTATCGCACGCACACCGCCGACAGCACCATCATCACCACCCCGGAAGCCACCTTGGTCACAGCCACGCTGTTCGACACAAGCGGCGAGCGGTAGAGGGGCCAATACAGTGCGGCCTCGGCAAGCCATGCAAGGACGGAGCGTGTTGCAACAAAGATGGCAAATGGTTAGTTTCAGCGGCATCTACTAATCCTCTCTTCGACCATGCTAAACTTTAACAGTGGTTTCAAGAAGGCACAATGTGACCCTGATGTGTGTCTCTCCAATTGCGACGCAACTGGTAAGCAGGAGGACTATATTGAATGGTTGCAGTGTGCTGACCACATCTAGCGATGTGTGGTATTGACTCTGCGAATGGCGCCGCGCAATGTGGCCTGAAGCTTTGTTGCTCCTTCTACGGCTGGTGTGGCACCGAGAACGTTCATTGCAAGGATCCGGAGCCCCAATTTGGCAAGACGCCATGCCAACAAGGCTACGGCTCTTGTTCTATCAGCGAACCCCCATCGTGTGGCAAGGGATCTGGCAGCTCCGCAGGCCGAAGGGTCGCATACTACCAAGTTCGTATACTCTGCGTTTGATCTTTTCATGTCCTCTAACACGTTCAGGGCTGGAACACACGCGAGAGACAGTGTGACAAGGTCAGACCCAGCCAGATCAACACAGTCGGCCTGAGTCATCTGTTCTATGCTTTCGTCTTCTTCCATCCAACTACGTTCGAAATGATGCCCATGACGGAAGCGGATATTCCGCTGTACAAGGAGTTCACTGATCTGAAGTCCAATGATCTTCAGACCTGGGTTGCCATTGGGGGCGTAAGTTCATCTCCAATCTGTTCTACAGCAATCAGTTGTAACAAAGCACGTGTTTCTTGATGTCAGTCTAACCCTATCCGACTCATAGTGGTCCTTCAACGATCCCGACGCTGCGACTCGCACGGCTTTCAGCGACATGGTTTCCACTCGAGCGAACCGCGCAGTCTTCATCAAATCCTTGATGATATTCATGGATACCTACGGCTTTCAAGGAGCTGATATCGATTGGGAGGTAAGGCATGCCTGAAAACAAGTCTACCAGAGTTTCGCTAATGGGTTACTCAGTATCCAGCTGAACCCAAGCGCGGCGGTCGCCCCCAGGACACCGACAACCTTGTTCTTTTGATGAAGGAAATGAGAGCCGCTTTTGGTACTCGTTATGGGCTCAGCATCGTCCTCGCACCTGACTATTGGTATCTACGTGGCTTCAAGCCAGCTGCCATGCAAGAATACGTCGATTTCATGGGTTTCATGTCCTACGATCTACATGGCCCATGGGATACCGACGTTTTGACCCTTGGCTCGTAAGCTTGTTCTCGAAGCCCGAGTCAGCTCACGCCGATAGCTAATCTTTGATACCAGAGTGGTACGACCACAGACCGATATCACCGAGATTGAAAAAGGCCTTAAGCCTCTATGGTTTGATGGGGTAGATCCTTCCAAGATCAGTAAGCTGTGCACTTGAGATTCGCTTGAGTATTTCCCTGACATCGATTTAGACTTGGGAATCGCATACTACGGAAGGAGCTACAAGCTCAAAGATCCCACCTGCGGACACATGGGCTGCTCTTTCGTTGCAGGCAAAGGTGGCGCATCAGGAGCATGCACTAACTCACCTGGTGTGATGTCGAATCGAGAGATCCGGGAACTCATCAAAGATGAGAACATCACCCCAATTCTCAACGAGACCGCTATGGTCAAGTACTTCACCTATGGCGAAGACAGTTGGATTGGTTATGATGACGACGAGACTTATGCGATGAAGCAAGCCTTGTACGTATTCTACCGCATAATCATGTGTCAGTACGAACAAATTGCTAATCATTTCCAACAATCAGCGCCAATGACCGTTGCCTTGGTGGCATCATGATTTGTGAGTCCGTGACTTTGGATAAGTCCTATGGGCCCCGTGCTAATCCAAGCCTCTACCGTAGGGTCGATAGATTTCGACGCGACTGTTGGCGGGGGTATAAGCGCCAACTCAACCGTCAACGACAACCTTGTCTGGATCGATCCGAAAATTTGGGAGATGCCCACGCCAACCGTCCAATGCTTCTTTCCATGCACTTTGGTCCTTCCTCCATTGCCCGCTGAAACGTTAACGACGATTGACTATCCACGCATACCCGTTACCTCCGCTGGTACTGTTCAAGGCACTCTGACGTTTCCCCCCATCACCGTCACAGAATACGCCTTGAGCACGATGATCATCCCTAGTGGTCAGTCCCAGGCGAACAACAAACGAGCTGCAGACGACGCTCAAGTGACAACTCAGGCAAGCAATTGTGACATGTATTTCATCTGTCAAGCTTTACTAATTGTGGCTCAGCCCAAGCTCAGCACAACGACATCATGGCCAGAAAATACTTGGACTGATGCCAGGGGATTCGCCTACACTACGCAGCCGGCCAAGGACCCACTCAACTTTCCACCTCCAAATTATCAGCTGAATGTACCAACGCTGCACGTGCGCAACGGCGCCCCAAGTCCAACTGTGACGCAATGCGCTTTTCCGGCGCTATCTTGCCCCACCTTAGATTTCCGACTGTCGCGTAAGGCTTTATGGGGCAACGCTTTCACACGGGCTATCGTCAAAGGCCCTTCTCCCGACAATATACAGGAGCACTTTTGGCAAGGCCCCATAGAGATCCCCGACGAGGATCCTGACGAGCCAGAGCAATGCGATCTTCCCGAAGACGATCAGGACGAGAATGAAGACGACGATCCGGACGACCCGGGTGAGCCCGATACCCCTGAGCCTGGCCCAGAACCTCCCGCCATACCACCCGTAGAGCCCGTAATTCCTCCTCCAGGTCCTTTCTTACCTTTCCCTTTTCCCTGGGCACCTCTCACGCTAGGTAATCTCACATTCTCTTGGACTCAGTCGACGCCCACGAAGACTGCACCCCCTAAGACAAAAACGGTCATAACTACCAGAACTTTGATACCCCCGACTACTCGCCCTAAGTCTTCAGGAACGGCAACAAAGACAGTCGCCTTCGAAACGCCGATACGGGCAACACCAGTCGAGACGCCTGACTTCTCCAAAAAACCTAAGCCAAGTTGCTACAACAAAGGCCTTGCCTCATCGCGCGCATGGATGATCAAAGCTATTGATTCTGTCTGCAACCAGGTCAACAGGCGCCTGTCAAAACTCCAGACCACGGACATTGGCCCGGGCCTTTTTGACCCAGGTAGGCAGCGCGTCGATGAAGAGCCAATTAAGGGAGTCTATTGGGACTTTACAACGACGTTTGAAGTCAAGCAAGGCTGCGTGTGGAAAGACTACTCTTTCCAAGACTGCGCCACTCAATTCAGACGACTCGTCGATGAGTGCGACACGAGCGGCAGGGATAACAAGCATGGTGGCGTCTTGGACGGGAACTGCGTCAGATGGAGACTCGAAATGCATGTAGGAGTTAGTGACAGCAAGTAGGAAGTTTGACACTGCTGTCAAGAAGTGTCTCAGAAACAGACCCGCTGTGTTTGGGTGTTAATGGGGGTCTGTTCGGTTCGTAGATTGTAGTGGCTTTGGCGTACACGCCAGATATCTAGAATGCACTATTGTCTAATCATTTATTGCGGAGAGGTTAATACTATATTTATGCAGACTAATGCAAGCATGTAATACATGCTCCCCCCCCCTTATTAAACTGTAAGATGTCTAACCGTAGCGTAGTGTAGGTGTGTGTATGTTTACATAGACGTACGTCTTAGATATCTTAATATTTCGGTAGGCTCTTAAGATCGACAACGGTTCTTTAGGGGCGCAACGTCTATACTACAAATTGATGTCGCATGCACGCAACTACGATCTTATCCGTAAACAAGAATCGCGACCCTGTGACGCACAAAGAATATTTGAGGATAACGCTGCGCAATTGCATTGTTCAACATCTTTGGAACGCGAGCGTTGGAACAAGAATAGGATACCATAACTTTCCATGCCGCTTGTGCTGTGTTTGTTACTTACTTCATGCTCGCCTCGAGTTCTTCTTCTTCACACACGTCGTCCACATCGCCTTCTAGAGAATTCTAATACTGGGTGAGGCTCGACCCGAGCAAACAGCAATGTAAATTCCACACTCTACATGTGACGCCCCGAGGTCCTTAGCGACTAACAACTGCCAGCGGTGCGATGAACCGATCCAATTCTCCCCTCCTCAAACTCCCCGGGGAGCTCAGGAATTGGATCTACACATACGTCCTCGATAACGGTGTCATTTGGCACATCACCTGCCACAAAGACTATGCTTGGCGGAAAGTCTCACGTTATCACGACGATTGCGAATGTGTCCTATGCGGTGATCCGATACTTCGAGCTTTCGGGTCTACCCTTCACCGGGTCTGTCGTCAGATCACCAAGAAACATGGTTACCCCCCTACGCCTTGAACGCATTCGAGGCGGAATTTTACGGAGGCACTTCGATCGATGCTTTAGTGTGATGGTTGCATCAACTACCAGAACCCGCAAGATCCGCTATCCGCTCTCTTCGATTAAACGAAGGTCATTGCGGCGAAATCACGAACGATATCCTTGAAACGAGGTTTCCGGTATGGTGGATTCGAGGACACCCGCATAGAGAGCGTCGCGTTATGCGGATGCGAGGGCCTGTAGAGGGTATGCGTATGGTAGATGGCGTGGATAAATTGTATGCTCTCCTACCGAGTCTGGAACGCATTCATCTCGTTCTCAACGTAAGCAAATTCGCCGTCAGTTGGAATAGGCCAGATGACGCGGCTGTTCGGCGCGCCAGAACTATGGCCATCGCACAGCTACGTCCCGAAGTCGAGAGGATGTTTGGGCGGCCGAAGGTTTACGTGGGTATGGATGTGCATGTACTTGTCGGACACGGCTGTGGTTGATGGTATATGGCGCTTGTCAGACATCGCACGAAGCGATAGCGATCTTTGAGGGTTCTTTAGATCTATCATGATAGGTATGTTACCGGCCTCCAGGCATGGCTGTGGATTGCATTATAACAACGAGTCATGCAAGTATAGGGCAGCGGCTGCGTTCGCGACGACATGCCACTGCGGAGACTGCGACTAGACTAGTATCCCGAAGTGAAGGCGGAAAGAGCAAAGCATTTACGTCACATTAATGCCTAATCGCTATAGGGTTCTTATGTCACGGTCTCGCTTAGCTCACAACACTATCAACAACTCCTTGTGGTCGTCTCTTTAGCTATACTCTCACTCTCTACCCCCGTACAACCTACGACACTGCAAGATGGTCGTGCTTACCAATGAATCGCCTTGGAAGCAGGCAATGTATGCGCGAAGGTCCACCAAGATACAAATTGGCATTGATACTAACAATGCACAGTGCCCTGCGCAACCAACGCACCTCTCCGCTACTCAAGCTGCCCGGCGAAATACGCAACACGATCTACAGATATGTACTCGGGAATCCACGGTGGTATGTCGGCACCTGTTACAAGAAGCGAGTCATAGAAGGCGATAGCATTGAAGTACCCCGACTGTACGAGGAGACTGCGCCAGGCCACTACAACTGGGTCGCTTCCTTCGTCCCGCCGTTGCTCAGCGTGTCTCGTCAGATACATTCAGAGACATG
>Ga0265798_10005762_pt1 | contig 16509 bp, 19 predicted proteins | sample P3T30metagenome_FD_192430 | JGI IMG/M metagenome (GOLD analysis project Ga0265798, IMG submission 192430) | Plant litter microbial communities from East Loma Ridge, Irvine, California - P3 T30 | ecosystem: Environmental > Terrestrial > Plant litter > Unclassified | place: USA: California... | reverse complement strand
GACCGAGCGCGTTCATCGCTCAATCCACGTTCATTCACTTACATTCACTCCTTTCATCTGTACTATCAATTACCTGTATACTCTTTGGCTATACAGAAGCTATAGGCATCTTAGCATAGCTCATGAGCACCACTCGGCCGACACTATGAATCCGAACCGCCGAGGCTCAGAGTCGGAGGGATCCAATCCAACTTCCTCCGCTTCGCCTACTCCCACACTTCGAGACAATCGCCCTTTACCCCCTATCATCGATGCGTCACCTTCTCTCCCTGATCAATCAAGTGACAGGACACCCCAAGCCTCAGGTATAGGTAAAGGACATCCGGCCGTAAGTGCTTCATCTCCTGAGACTCGATCTGAAACGTGCACGGTCACTGAACGCGCAGCAACGGCCTATTATGACTTCAGCATCTACTTCTCCCATAGCCAGTGGCTCTCTACGACCTGCTCCATTCGATCGGACACCTGAGAGATCACCACATCGACCGTCTCGTGGACGTGATTCACCTGCTGTTTATCCTGGCACTGGGAACGATCAAACGCCACGCGTAGGAGGTAGTATGCGTGGTATACCACGTAATAGCGAGGCTAGAGAAGCGCTTGGTTCCCCTCATCGATACCTCGACAGCGCGGGTAGCAGTGCTGCTCGCCCTGCGTATGGCCGAAATCAGACGGCGACTGCTTATCCCGTTTCCTACCCCGTCAATCTGTCTCACAGTGGTCATGGGTACACTTCGTCAACAATGGGTACTGTCTCTCGGTCGGCTTCTAGGGCGCGGATGCCATTCAAGGATCTTGCACCTCCCACCAGGCAAGAAGGTGATGAAGATGACGAGGCGGAAGTGGTGGATCGAGGTGCGGACTTGATCAAGCGAAGACAAAAGGAGAGGAAACAGGCTAGAAAGAAGAAGGAGCAAGAGAGAAGGAAAGCTGAAGGAGGTGTCACACCTGCAATTACACCTGGTCTCACTCCGAACCCCAGTGCTCCTCCATCTGGCGTCCCTGGCGAATCGTTTAGCGGGCAGCAAGATCGGATCGCCATTGCAAGATCGGCATCTAGGTCACGAGTGGCTAGCTCGGCCAATCAAGACGGCAGCGAGAGCTACTTCAGTACCAGTTGGTCAAGCTCCGTCACGCCACATGGTCCACCTAGCCCTCGGGATGAGCTGCATCCGCCTTCGATCTATTCAAGCGCTGCCGACGAAGACGACGAGGATGAGGAGGACGCGCGGACAAGTATTGTGAATGAAGTAATTCAAGATGTCGTTGAGGAGGCTGAGGAAGAAGAGGAAGATGAGGACGAAGACGACAATGGCGGAGATGATGAGGGTGTCACACTCAAGGACAGGCAGGATGTGAGTTGAGATCATTGGGAGTAACGCTGACGAAAGGCAATCAACATTGAACATCCCTTTGGTCTACCGATCTGGAAACCGGCGTTATACCGCAAGACTCGAACTGTTACCCGAAATGCGGAATCCGCCCTCCACGCTGTCCCATCAGCTGCTGCTGAACGTCATTTCCTTCCCGGCAATATCTTATGGACACTGCTCTTCGGGTGGTGGCTCGCAATAGCTTGCTTTGTTGTCGCTCTCCTCGTAAGCGGGGCTGAAGTTCTCGGAGGTGGCCGAGGTGGATATGGCAAAACACTACGTGGTCTCGCGTGGTATATAGGGTGGCCATTCGGCAAGTATGTCGAAGGCGAAGGCGCTCCAGAGGACAGTGACGACAGCGACGAGGACGAAGATGTTACGATACGATATGGTGCTTCGGATAATGGTTCCCCGACTTCCCGGTACCGAAATCGACAGCCATCAGAAGGCGCCTCCTCTGGTATCACGGTACGAGATACCCGCCGAGATGTGTCTGGCGCAACCCAGACTTCCGGTGAGGCTGCCCCGTACCGTATACAAAGGGCACCTACCACGATATCATTTGCTCCTTCGGTCGGTCACGAGGACGAGCGAGAGCCGCTCGTACGCAAACCCGCATTTCGTCGGCCTAGAAACCAGAAAGCCAGGATACTTGGTCGAATCGTTTATTGGCCATTGTTCGTGCTGGTCGTCGCTCCCATTATGCTGTTTGTGTGCGTCCTGTGCTGGGGTCTGGTGTTCACAATCCCCATGGCCAAGCTCACTTGGGTTCTCATCAAATTACTCGCTACTCGTCCCCTCGAGATTAACTTCCGAGCCGCACCTCGTATTGCGGTGCAGCACACACCCTCTGGTTCGCCCGGGAGTGTAGATGGTTCTGGCGATACGACCGCTGTCGAAGACTCGTCACCGACTGGGTTTGTCATGAAACGTGCTCGGCTCAAGGCCGGCCAGGTCGCACCTACCGCTGGGCCCAAGTCGACGGTACTCCTATGTGTTTATCGAGCAATGGGAGTTCAGTACTACAAGTACACCATCATGGGAGTCAACATCATCTTCATCAATCTCCTGCCATTAATCTTCTTCACTATCGCGGACGACTTCATCTTCCTCCCTGCCGTCGAGCGAGCCATCGAGAGAGGTCACCACCCGACACCCATCATCGCTTTTCTTACTTCCCAATCACTCATCTTTATACTCTCGCTCGCATCCGTTATTCCACTCAGTTACTTTATCGGAATGGCTGTCGCGTCCATCTCGGCACAATCCAGTATCGGTATGGGAGCAGTCATCAATGCTACTTTCGGTTCCATCATTGAAATCGTCCTCTACTCGATTGCTCTGGTCCAGGGTAAAGGTCGCTTGGTCGAGGGCAGTATTGTAGGAAGTATCCTTGCTGGTGTCCTACTCATGCCCGGTTTGAGTATGTGTTCCGGAGCTCTCAAGCGGAAGGAGCAAAAGTTTAACGCGAAATCGGCTGGAGTTACGAGTACCATGCTTATCATGGCTACCATTGGGACATTGACACCGACAATGTTTTATCAAATCTACGGATCGGTAAGCTTGCCAACTTTTATCCGGAAGTTGAGCTGATCTCAGTTCGACCTCAATTGTGAGGGGTGTCCGTCCGGTCAAGATGGCGCACTGCAATGCAATCGGTGCTACTACGAGCATCCAGATCCAGCTACCGATCCCTTCTACCAGGACCAAGTCAAGATTCTCATGTACGCCTGTGCGGTGGTGCTACTCTTGGTGAGTTCCCGGACACCGACGGAACTGACTGTAGTCATACCTCATTGGATTGTGGTTTTCACTTCGGACTCACGCTGCTCAGATCTGGCAGAATCCTCAACAACTCATGAAAGCCGAAGAGCTTGGCCAACATTCTATGCACCCCGCCCATCGAGCTTCCCTTACTCAGCGCATCACCCCTCAAAATGTCATGCAGCATATTCTGCCTCTTCACAAGGGTCAGAAGGAATCCTCGCCCGTCTCGCGCCATGCATCAAGGCCGACATCACCTCGGCCAACGACTGCTAGATTTGAACATGACACACCTCGAGATCGTCTACACCCAAACCGCGCCGAAGACGGCAGTACAATCCGAGGAACCAGTACGAGTCGAATGCAATCTTCCGGATATACTCCCTTTTTGGAGAGTGTAGATCGAAACATGAAGGACTCTCCCATGGGCAATATGAAACTCCCATCACATCTGACAACCGAAGACTTCACTAGAGCTGTAGCCGCTGCAACAGTCAGTGCTCTGCGGCATCAGAGCTCTGTCATCTCACATTCGGCTTCCGGGCATAAGTCAAGAGTTGCCAATGTCAGTGCTGCTACCGAGGAGGAGGAGCATGAAGGTGGCGGACACGAAAGTCCGAACTGGACCAGGGGTGTCAGTGCGGGTGTTCTGCTTGGATGTACCGTTCTGTTTGCCATGATTGCCGGTATGATGCCCCTTTACAACCGAGTTTTCGTGACGAGAAGTGAAGCTGACGAGTAGAAATCCTGGTTGACGTTGTCGATGTAGTACTGGAAGGTGTAGCCATTGATGAGAAATTCCTCGGTTTGACCTTGTTCACCCTCATTCCCAACACAACCGAATTCATGAATGCCATGTCTTTCGCCATGAATGGCAATATTGCGCTCAGGTGAGTTCCCTCATCTCGGTCGCAGTCTGGGCGAGCTCGACTGATGTTTAGTATGGAGATCGGATCGGCATACGCGCTGCAGGTGTGCCTGTTGCAGATCCCGTTTATGGTTGGATTTAGCGCTTTCTGGGACCCTAAGCGAATGGGCGAAGATGTGGATACCTTCAAGTCAGTCTTCTTGGCTTCCATGGCGTACGAGCTGATGTCAGCCTGATCTTCCCTCAGTGGGATGTCATTGCCATCATCCTCTCGATCTTCCTATTGACTTATACCTATATCGAAGCTCGAAGTAATTATCATCGAGGAAGTACCCTCGTTTTATCGTATGTTTGTCACCTCCATCGAGCATCGTCAGCTGATCAATAGATACCTCGTCCTAGTCATGGGTTTCTACTTTGCCCCGAATAGAGGACAGGGCGATGTTGAGGTGAACCCTGATGGGCTATTGCCAACATTGGGACATACCCTCAACAAGCTCTGGGCTTAATTTCATCTGCAGTTTCTCATTTATCTCATTTTGTGTAATCCCTGTATTCTGTATCTGCGACGTCTGTCTATGTTATCCTTGTTGAGTGATGATATTCATGCCTTTCTATTCAGGGCGAATCTCTCTCGACCAGCTTCTAGCTTGACAGTACTATAAACTGCTGCTACCGATCGGTCCCCTCTCTTCTGCCCGCCGTCTCTTGTGCACTCTACTGGTGTGTGTAGCTGATTCCATGCCTCGCCATTGACCAAGGGCAACAAGTGAACAACTCTTGATAGTATGATGCGATATCTCTGCCGATCCGATGAGTCTTGGGTCGGTGCGTCCAGGCGACAATGGAGACCTTTGTTATTGCGACTCTTCCCATTCACGTGGGTCTCCCCTTCAGCCACTCTCCCACTTTGGACCCCTCCTGACCCTTATTGGACCCTTTAGACCTGGTCTCTCCTCCAGTGACCTTACTACCCCACCCTGCGTTACTTCGACTCTTTCCGTTCGTACCTCCTCCCAAACGATGTCTCTCACTGGATCCATCATACCTCTCCAATCGGTATATGTGGCTGGTTGATCTTTGTTCAGACCTCTGGCGATCTGAGATGGACAGATAGTTGATGATGAGGAAGTCAACTTGGCCAGTAGGTCGTTCATCTTCTTCTTGACTGCTGTCTTGGTGTTTTGATCGATTGACTTGCTTGTCGGATTCGGAGTTTTAGGTTGCTTTGAGTCAGTGGTCTTGAGTAATCTACGAGGTGCATGCTTTGGTTCGCTTGAGCTTGCTCGCTGCGCTGTTGCAGACCTTGTCGCGACCATGGTTCTAAATGACTGATCCGGAAAGAACGGCATATTGAAAGGACGCTAAATATCTCGGTCGGTCTGTGGGGCGCTATTCGATCCCCCTCCTTTAAGGTTCAACACATAGTCAGACAGCTCATCATGTGTCCTGGTCTCCTCGAATACCTATATACTACTACACTTGATCTACTACATCACTCTCATACCTGCATATACACCCAATTCCCTTCATCTCATCACTATTGCCAATGTGTCATCCTCCACTACGATGACAGAGACCGAGAGCGCAGTCACGCCAGAGGGTATGTCACCTTTTTAGCCACTCACAAAGTCTATTTTATGCATTACTCATACCATATAGCTCTTCGCCCCTCGCGTATCCGGTCGACATCGGCACAGTCTCCGCCCAGTCCGCCACCCGAATTCAATCCACCAGCAGATATACCAATAGTACCTTTAAACAGCGTCTCGTCCGGATCTAGTGAAAGTGTATCGTCTAAATCCTCGAGCGGCCAAAACGGATCCACCTCGGATCTCTCGACTACAACCTCTTCTTCCTCTTCGCTTTTCCCTCGCCGGCCTGACTTGAGAGCTGTTCAACGTGTCTCGGATGATGTCATTCTCACTTCGCCCGAGGGGTCAACCCAGAGCCCAATGACTGGCAGTCCAATCGGATCGGATGGAGGGGATCATTTGGTGGAAATGCGAGAACGTCTTTTATCGGAATCTTCAGATAGTAGTCGTCGCTCATCAGAGACTTTAACGACGGGCTCTTTCCCATCGAATGCTGGTATCGATCATCACGGACCAGGGTCGTCTCCTGAATTCGGTACCGAGCCGCAACGCCCATCGCCAGAACCACTCGCTGGATCCAGTCGAACGCGTCGCGCTTCTTCCCCTACCGACAAGTCTCCAGAACACATGTGGGATAGCGTTTGGCCTGCGACTGGATTTCCACTTCGAACCTTGGCCGTCGACAATCTACCCGCATACACTCCTGCTCCTGTTTCGCCCTTCGTCACTCCTACTTTTTCAGCACCGGCGTCGCTACCGCGCAGGCCGACTTCGCCTCGAACGATACCTACATCTCCTACTCACCGAGCCCCGTCTCCTGTCAGGATATCTCCTCGCACCACGACCGCCGAGTATGGCTCGTTTAGTAACCAACAGCAAAAGATCTCGCCCTCGAAGCATTCTCGCAACCACTCGTCCGGTTCGACCATTGTGCGATCTTCGGAACGTATAGAGACCCCAAAGAGTCCACGGGCCAGTATGGACAAGGCACACAGTCGTTCCCGCATGAATGAAAGCTTCTCTCGCATAGCCAGCCCGCCTACAGCGCCAATACGCAATGTTTCGTCCGGAAGACCTCGTCGTACGAGCTTCAACGATGTTCAAGGGCTACGGATTGAGGGCAATGAACAGTTTCCCAATTCCGAAGACGATGTGCCTCCGCTATCTGCGCCCTTCGCCCTTCCTCCACCGGTCGCGGAATCCGTGCTCGGTCTCGCAGGCGACGACGGGATGGTGGAACCTGCGCTATTCTCTCCATCGGTGAGCCCCGCCCAGACGCCTTCTCCCGTCCCGCTTGCACGGCCTGCTGCTCTTCGCCGTGCCATGTCTGACTATTCGACGCCGCATGCTGCCCCACCAGCGCCGATGCATCGGACCCACAGCATTACGACTGAGCTGAGCAAGGTGCCTGAGCTGTCTGCCACCAAGACCAGTCCCACCTCAAGCAAAGTAGTTTTGGCTCCGCCAATCGCGGAGGATCAACATTCAGACACGGCTGTGGACTTGACCGATCCTCCTTCCAGCGAAGGCGGCACCGTCAACATCGTGGACGAAGGGGACGTTCTGCCTACCGGAGAATTGCAGATGGACATCACCTTCGATGACGAAGGTCTCAACGCTCTGGAACGAATATTCCTGCTCAGCCAGAGTGATTTTGGCTTCCACCGAGCATATGTTGCGCGGGTTGTCGGCGATCTGCTGGAAGATGTGGACCCTTGCGAGTCGGTCGAATATGTCCTTCCACTCCTTAGTGGCTACTCGATGGACGACGATGATCTAGTCAAGGAAGCATTCTCGGCACAATTACACAAAATCTTATGGTACTTCTTCTCTACATGCCGATTGATCAGCGAGCCAAGCGAGACCGTCGTTGTGACTTCGGAAGGTCTGTCCTCAGTCTCAAAGCCGGAACAGGAGCAACCCGCCATCCCACTTCTGGTCGACGCGGCAAGCCATATAGCTCTCGCATCAAATGGCGGGCCTCCTAGCAATGGCGGACTCTCCAGCGGTGGACGTTCGAGCGCTGGATCGAGCTTGACACACCCACCCTCGCCAATGTTTGATGGCACCGATGTTGACACGCCAAACTCGATCACCTCGATCAGCTCTGATCAGACCGCTTTCAGTCCCCTGCCGTTTGTCGACACCCACGCTCCTGGCGATTCGGCCAAAGAGCCATCTGAACTCGTTGCTCAGCCGGAACTGCTCATCGACACCTTCACTCCGTTACTGGGGAATATGATGCTCAGTACCAACGCTACTGTCGGAGAAAACACTCGTACAGCCGTGATCGCCGTAATAGGAAGGCTGAGGGGCATCGTCGACTCCGACAAATGGGCTCGCATCCTAGCCGACAAAGACGAACGGAAATCTTTCGTCTCTCAAGGCGGAGTACACGCACACGATCTGCGTCCTTTCCACGCCGACGCGAAAGCCATGGTCGAGGCCGAGTTGCTCGGTGGGATCGTCCTAGGCATGGGGCACCTTTCATCGGAACTACCAGACGACTATGAGGAGTCGGCGATCGATGAAATGCCAGAAGAAGCCGAGGGATACCGAATTCAGCTTGTCCAAGAGGCAGAAGCAGGTCGAGCTATCTCGATGTTCCTCATTGGCTCTCTATGTGACGTCTACACGGGGCCTGAAGCATCCATGCGAGGGTTTGTGCCAGAAGTCCTCAGGGCTGTCGACGGGGATGAGACTACCAGAACCGAAGCTGCCGTTGCTCTTTCTCGTATGGCCAAGATTGTTCCAATTGAGCATGTCCCTCAGATGGTAAGCTTGATCCGTATGCTCGATGCTGATAATAGCTCCCCGTGTTTGATACATTCGTTCATGATCAAGTTGAACTAGTGAGGCAAGCGGTCGCTGTTGCACTACCAGCGCTCGTCAAACGCATCGAATCGCTCGAAGATCGGCGGTCAGTTGCAGTCGACGGGCTCAAATCACTCTACAGCGCTGGCGATGGCTGTCGATTCGCAGCGATGGAAGTCTTGGGTGAATTGATTTACGCATTCCACGACGACCCACTCGGCCCACCTGTCGAGATCGTCGATATCTACAAGGACGATTCGAATGAGGACGAGGTGTTTACCGGAGACTGTGATTGGGATATCATTGCAGCCTACAACGTATGACTGTTTCCTCAGATTGCTTGTGAAGTACTGATGTTAGTTCCCGGGTGTTTGCCTCACACTTGGCTCAGATCGATGGCCCGAGATCCGCGGTCTGTTTCAGCGAATCCAGGACCGAGCTGGTGATCGTGTCCTCACGAGCATTGCCTCATTCCTACACGAGCTTGCCAAAATCCTTACGCCCGCTCAGGTAGCGGAAGACTTACTGCCGGTATACACCCGCTTGATAGACTCGCTCGAACCGATTCGCGAAAGAGTCTTTGAGCATCTCGACGATTTCGTTGCCGGCCTCCCTCCTGATCTGGGATGGATGACGTTCCTAGGTCTAGAGAAAGCATGGGAACTCGATACCCTTGGACAATGGCGTACACGAGAAGCAGTCGCTCTCCATCTTCCTGCTTTCTATACTCTGTTTGTCAAGCAGGAGCGCGACATTGCGCCAATCTTGTCAATGACTCTAGCCGCACTTCTCGACAAGTTTGCCGCAGTCCGAGATGCCGCTATACAGTCCATTCCCCAATCGTACCTATCATTGAGTGGGACCAAGTTCGATCACCCATTCCGCGAGATGATACTAGGTCTCGCAACCGCCCCGGCATATCGACGACGAGTCACCTTTACTCGATGTTTGAAGGAATTCATCAAACCGCCTCCCAACCGGGAAGCCTTCGAGAATTTCTTCGTACCCGCCCTGCCAAGCCTTCGTCACGACGTGGTCGATGTCCGCATCGCTCTCGCTCAGATTGTCGGCGATCTTTTCAAAGCCAGATCATACTACGACAATGAGCCCAGGGTTCCTGAAGAGATTTGCCAGCTCGTCCGTGATCTGGCAGCGGATGAGTCTTTGGATGTCCGAGATACGGTCCGGCACATCAGATTAGACGGATTGGGCAAGGGCAAAGGTCCCGCTCTGGACAATCAAAAGTCATCTCACGATTCGCCTGTAGTCGCTCCTCTCGCCGAGAAGTCCAGCTATCTCACCCCGTCACCCCCTCGCAAGGACCAAGATCCAGACGCCACACCACAACCCTCAGCTGCCGAGAGGGAACTCGCTCGTGCACCTGATCCCTTCGATTCCAGCTTCGAACAAGAGATTCACAAGATCGATTCTTCACAATAAATCATTCACGTCCGACATTGTACCACCACCAAATTTCGTTTTCTCAGTTTTCAGACTCTTTTCCTCTTGCATAAGGAGGGAGTCCGATTATATATGTAGCCCTAGATCATTAGTTGTGAGAGTTGAATGCATGCTGTAGTACACAATACCACCGAGAAAGTGGAGGTAAAGATGACCTCCACTTGAAGAGACGGTCAGCGCCGAGTGCGCCGGTCACTTTTCGGTTCATCCCCCGATTGCGTCTTTCCCTTGTTGCATTTCTCTGCCATCTTTGTAGCACTCTTGTATAGCTTGACTACCATCGTGCTTTGGTCAGTGTCGATCCTTGGACGTCGACTCAATCAGCAACAGGTGGGATCACCGCGTCGGCTCTTGAAAGAAATCGCATCGTAAGGAGACATGACTTCCGCAATGCAGGCCGCATTTCAAGCGCTACTTGCGCCGTCGGACCATTACCCCCAATGTACATGGCCCCTCAATGTCGTTTCACCCACAAGGGATCTAGACGTCTCGCAATGTTTCGAACATGCCGTTGTGCTTCCCCTGCCATCGGTATTGGCGATGATTATCGTATTATATCGCTTGATAATCATCAAGCGGGGATTGAGGAATGGAAAAATGACATGGCAAGAGAGACCTAGGGATAGTCGTCGCCTATGTACGGCCAAGATTGTCAGTACATGATAATTGCTACCTGAGATCATGCTAACGTGACAGGCCATACTAGGCGTCGGTTCTGTGGTTGCGCTCGCTGCTTTGGGATTATCGATACCCACCGCCAAAACCTACCCGCTATCTACTGTCGATTACGCTCTGTTCTTCGCTACCCAGGTCTTATTCGCAGCTCATACATACTACAACCACTATACTTCTCGACGATCTTCAGACTTGATCCTCCTCTTTTGGCCAATTTATGTTATGGTCGCCGCAGTACGAGTCAGGACAATGATCATTACCGGAGCCCTCTCACTCGGTATGCAAGAATCCTCCGATGGCCGGATGATCCTCGCTCGCGAGATCTGCTGGTTGTCAAGTATTGGGATTGGACTAATTGGCTTTTCGCTGGAACTTTTCTCCCCGGAAAAGAGGTGGAAGAAGTTAAAGTGGATGAGAGGAGGTGGAAAGATTCGATTAGATGATTCCGACGAGGACGAGAGTGACGATGAAGGGACCACGCTCAAGAATGAAGATGGCGATATGGAGAGTCCGGTCGTCACTGCCAATTTATACGAGAGGCTTACTTTCTCTTGGCTTACTCGTAAGTATCCATCGCCCCTCGTGACTAAGCTTACAAATAAGCACTGTTGTCTTTGGGAACCCGCAAATACCTCGCAGAAGAAGACATGTGGATGCTCCCTGCCAATGACTCTGCTGAGGCTCTCTCGGACCGACTAGCAGCCACCTGGGAGCGACAGCGTGATCTTGTAAAGAAGGGCAAGAAGTCGAAACCAAGTCTCAAAATCGCCATTGCCCAAGCATATGGTGGTCCGTACATCCTCGCTGGTATCTTCAAGGGTCTTTACGATGCTCTGAGTTTCTTGCAGCCCCAGCTGTTGAAGATGCTGCTAGCTTTCGTCTCGAGCTATGGGACGGATCACCCCATGCCTGCAGTTGCTGGATATGCCATTGCTATTCTAATGTTCCTATCGGCCAATCTCGCTACTTCGTTCCTGCATCAATACTTTGATCGATGCTTTGCTACTAGTAGGTTGTCGCCTCACTAAAAAGACGCAGTGCTGACCATTCAGCAATGCGAATCAAGGGAGGTCTAGTCACTTTGATCTACCGGAAATCATTGGTCATGAGTAATGGCGAAAAAGCAGGTCGAGCTTCCGGAGATATCGTCAATCTACAGAGTGTTGATGCCGTGCGAATCGGTGATCTCGCTCAGTATGGTCAAATCGCTTGGTCTGGCCCTTTCCAAATAATCTTGGCTTTTGTCTCATTGTACAACCTCGTGGGATGGCAGGCATTTACCGGTGTCGCGGTCATGATTATTTCTGTAGGTCTCCTCATTCGTAGGAGGCAGCAGCTGACCCTCAGTTACCTATCAATACCATGGTTAACAAGCTCAACAAGAAGTACCAGCGGGAGATGATGAAAACTAAGGATAAACGAACTCGAGCCATGAATGAGATTCTCAACAACATCAAATCCATCAAACTGTACGGCTGGGAGAAAGCTTTCGCCGAGAAAGTCTTTGATGCTCGAAACAATCTCGAACTCCGAATGCTCCGCAAAATCGGTATCGCCCAATGTGTCAGTAACTTCTTTTGGCAAGCTGTCCCTTTCCTGGTCAGTTTCTCGACATTCGCAACATTCGTTGCTACCAGTAAACGTCCCTTGACGAGTGAAATCATTTTCCCCGCAATCTCACTATTCCAACTACTCAGTTTCCCAATGGCGGTCTTCGCAAACATCATCAACAGTATCATCGAAGCTATTGTCTCGGTCGGTCGACTTGAAGATTTCCTGACTGGCGAAGAACTGGATCCGGATGCAAGAGAGGTCATTATCAATCCCGAGGTTGAGCCTCAGGTTGGAGATGAAATTGTGACGATCAAGAATGGGGAGTTCAGGTGGCTCAAAGATGCTACCGAACCTACTCTACAGGATATCGACCTTTCCGTCAAGAAGGGAGAATTGATGGCTATAATTGGTCGAGTTGGAGATGGGAAATCATCTTTGCTCAGCGCGATGCTGGGTGAAATGACTAGGTCGGATGGAAAGGTCACCATCAAGGGCGATATCGCGTACTTCTCGCAAAACTCTTGGATCCTTTCCGCCACCGTCAAGGACAATATTACATTTGGACATCGATTCGACCCTGTATTCTACGATCAAGTCCTTGATGCTTGTGCTTTGAGATCGGATCTAGCTGTTCTGCCTCAAGGTCACATGACTGAAGTAGGAGAAAAGGGAGTCTCTCTTTCGGGAGGTCAGAAAGCTAGAATCTGTCTCGCCAGAGCTTGTTATGCTCGAGCCGATATTTATCTTTTGGACGACCCGCTTTCCGCCGTCGATGCTCATGTTGGACGACATATCTTCGATCGAGTCATCGGACCGAACGGTCTACTCAAGAACAAGGCTCGACTACTATGTACCAACGCCGTTACTTTCCTTCCTCAGAGCGACCAGATCCTCATGGTTCGACGTGGTATCATTTTAGAGCGAGGAAATTATCACACCACAATGTCGAACCCCAATTCGGAGCTGTACAAGCTTATTACCGGACTCGGCAAACAATCAGCCAAGAGCGGGGAAGAGTCAACTGGCACATCTACACCGACCGCAGTAGAAGACTCTGACAATGAGCAGAGTGTCCTCGATGAACCCGAAGCTCTCGAGAAGGTAGCTCTTCGACGTCGAAAGAGCAACCTTCGCCGAGCCTCGTCTGTTTCCATCAAACAAGCTAAGAGGGACGCATTGAAGGATCTGCGAGAGAGTTCGAAACCAAAAGAACATTCTGAAAAAGGAAACGTCAAGCGGGAAGTGTACAAGAAGTATATTGCGGCAGCTTCGAAAATGGGAGTAGCGGTATTCTTTATATTCGTCGGTCTTGGTCAGGCAGGCGGTATCTTGTCGAATTACGTTTTGCGATGGTGGGCCGGACACAACAATGCGACGGGTGAAAATGATAGGGTCTCATTCTACCTAGGAGCTTACTTTGTCATTGGTCTACTCGGCGTCTTGTTCAGCGTCGGCGCCGTCATCACCATCAAGCTATGGTGCGCACTTCGAAGTAGTCGACAATTACACGATCAGGCTTTCTCGGCATTGATGCGAAGTCCGCTATCATTCTTCGAACTCACTCCAACTGGGCGAATCCTGAACTTGTTCTCACGGGACGTCTTTGTCATTGACGAAGTCTTGGTCATGTCCATTGCGGCGTTCGTCCGAACTGTATGTTATCTCTCCTTTGAATCCGCTTGTACCACTAGCTGACAGACAGGGTATGCAGGTGATTGGTACCATGATAGTCATTGCCCTGAACGCTCCAATCGTATTACTGGTGTTTGTCCCACTTGGATACGTTTATCGGATAGTCATGAGGTATTATCTAGCCACATCGAGGGAATTAAAGCGACTCGATGCTGTTTCTCGATCTCCCATCTTCTCCTTCTTTGGAGAAACCCTCGCGGGGCTAGCCGTCATCCGAGTATGTCGCGCCGTACACGCTCTATTGTTTTGCTGATCAGACAGGGCTTTGGTCAGACGAAGCGATTCATCGCAAATACCGAGACTCGAATTGATCGAAATCAAGCATGTTATATGCCAGCCATGACTATCAACCGATGGCTTGCGGTTCGACTCGAGTTTTTGGGATCATGTCTGATGTTCTCGACGGCTCTCACTTCCGTTTCGGCGCTATTGCTGTCCAACAACGTAGATGCTGGTCAAGTCGGATTGATGATGACCTATACCATTTCTGTTACTGGTGTCTTGGTATGTCTATTTTGACTTTCACTAGCAAAGCTGATGATAGAACTGGCTAGTCCGATCGGCATCAGAGGTAGAGCAGAACATTGTATCTGTCGAGCGAGTACTGGGTTACGCGGACTTGTCCGCGGAGGCTGCTGCATTGGTACCGGAAAAGAAGCCTGCGCAGAACTGGCCTTCCACCGGAGGTATCACTTTCGAGTGAGTCTCCTCATTCGTCTGTGTGAAGACATACTGACAATCAGCCACTTCAGTATGCGATACCGACCTGAGCTCGAACTTTGCCTGCGAGAAGTATCACTCGAGATCAAGGGAGGCGAGCGAGTCGGAGTGGTCGGTCGAACCGGTGCCGGGAAATCATCACTTACCCTCGCCCTCTTCAGGATTCTAGAAGCAGCAGGAGGGAAAATCATCATCGATGGCGTCGATATCTCCGAGATCGGTCTACATGATCTGAGAAGTATCATCTCTATAATTCCTCAGGATCCTCAATTGTTCGAGGGCACGTTGAGGACCAATATCGACCCGACCAATTCGGCCAGTGATGCCGATTTATGGCAGTCGCTTTCGCAAGCTTATTTGAAAGATCATGTCATGACTAATATGGGTGGATCTCTGGATGCAGAAATTGCAGAGGGTGGTCAGAGTGAGTCCTCAGATGTGATACTGTGACTTCGGCTGACGGTTCAGACTTGAGTGCCGGTCAAAGACAACTTGTCTGCTTCGCCCGAGCCTTGCTCAGGAAGACAAATATCCTTGTTCTCGACGAGGTACGTGATCAGCCTATCGCAACGAAGTCATCAAGCTAACATACAGGCAACCAGTTCAATCGATCTGGAAACAGATGAGGCTGTCCAGCAGATTCTAAGAGGATCAGACTTCCACGGCGTTACCACTATCACCGTAAGCCTCCTTTGCAAAATGACGGACAACATCTGATGAGTAGATCGCCCACCGAATCAATACGATCATGGATTCTGACAAAGTGCTGGTAATGTCAGAAGGACGAGTAGCAGAGTATGATTCCCCCGATGTCTTGCTGAAGAACGAGGTAAGTAGTCTCCTCTCGCTGATTCGATGGTTGCTTACTAGCAGGCTTCGCTATTCAAAGCTTTGGTTGATGAGGCTGGTTTGGGTGTTGAGCAGTAAAGTACGATAGTTGAGAGGTGTGATGTATTGGTTGGATATGTGTAGCTTGCTTGTTTCGTTCACAAGCGAGACCTCCATAGTGATTCGCCTTCATTGAATAGAATACTGCACCAGTGATCTTGTGTGCTAAGCTGGTCGTCCTGGGCAGCGTATGCGGATAGTCCCATGGTGCAGTTCAGCAAGACGACTCGACAGCAAGGTGTCTTAGATCAAGATGAACGGATAGCTTTGTGCAGCTTTCAGTGGGCTGTGGTAGAAAATACATCCAGGACTAGTGTAGTATCTACTCGTCGTCCTCGTCGTCGCCACCAGCAGTCTTGCCGGCCTTGTAGAGCTTGATCTTCTCGGCGACCCTCTCCTTCCTCTGGGCACGGTTGAGCTTGGTAGATCGGTCCTTCTTGGACTCTGCCTTCCACTTCTCAACATCCTTCTCGGTAGCGACGAATTCGGGGTTCTCTCGGATCTTCTCGTATGCGGAAGTGTAGATCTCCTCGATATCGGCGGATCCAATGTCGGAGGCGAGGTAGGTAGAGAATTGCTTCTTGAATCGCTCGTCATCCTCCTCTTCTAGAGACTCCATGTACTCGGCAACGTGTCCACCGACAATGTACTTTTGTAGAACATCGGCATCGAGAGACTTGGACTCGGTGTCGTAACCGGGGAATCGCTTCTCGTTGTGGGGGATGAAGATACCACCGTCGGAGGCACCCTTCATGGCACCGAAGACTCGGTTACCGGTGGAAGTTCGTCGGAGACCGACATCAAGGTAGGCCTTGAATGGTCGGGGCTCGTCGTCACCCACTACGTTGTCAGCAAATTCCCTTGCGACTCTCTATCGTTGTGACTTACAAGGCTGGACAAGCTCAATCTCTCCGGTGGGCTCAACGACACCCTCGTACTTGTCGGCGAGACCGAGCTTGGTCAAAGCTCGTCGAGCAACAAGGAGACCGGTAGCGTAGGCGGCGGTCCAGTTGGTAAGACCGTGCTCGATACCGTATTTGTGTAGCTCCTTGGAGGAAGCGTGTGTAAGGACAAAGTCACCCTGTAGCTTGGCGTAGACGATCTG
>Ga0265798_10005760_pt1 | contig 16513 bp, 12 predicted proteins | sample P3T30metagenome_FD_192430 | JGI IMG/M metagenome (GOLD analysis project Ga0265798, IMG submission 192430) | Plant litter microbial communities from East Loma Ridge, Irvine, California - P3 T30 | ecosystem: Environmental > Terrestrial > Plant litter > Unclassified | place: USA: California... | reverse complement strand
ATTAAATACATCTGGTTTTTGAGAGGCAGGAAAGGTATATGGATATGTGGGCATCTGGGTCTTACATCCCCAGTTCGTTCTTGGTTTGGCTCAAAGACGTGCTTCTAGTACCCCTTGCGATTGCGGTGCCTGATTGAGAGTTATGCGAAGCTTCTCCACACCCAGCCTTGACCCGCTGCAGCACAGAGATGAAAGTGTTTTGATCTTTGCAACTTCTCCTGGGAGCCCTGTATTGGATGAAAAGGGTCAAACAAGAGTGTTTATGATGAAGTAAACGTTGCGCCTACTTTATTTTTCCTGACACGGTGAGGACTGTTGGGTATCTCTGCCGGTGCTAAAACGTACCGAAAAAAGCATATGTTTCCTCCCCAACGGTAGGTTGCGGGAAGGGGGGAGGGTTATTTTTCTGATCACAGCAATTTGAAACCGTCTACTGAGACTGCATCTCTGTTTTGCAGCTCAAACCAAGGCCGAAACAGGCGAAAAAACAATAGTAATAACAACAGTAGGGCAAGACTCCACGTATCTGTTTAGATTAGCGGTCAGATTCATGTCAATGTTTAAACGCGGCGGTGTGGTCTTCTTGTATAACTTGTATTTTCCTGCTATAACAGCACGATAGAAATCATCGGTGACATGAGTTGTAATCAAATCCTCCAGAAACTCGCGATGCGGCTCGTTGACACGATCATACATCCCATTACCCTGAAGCCTGGAGGGCATCACCCCCTACTTGGTCAACGAGCCGGGCCAGCTTTAGAGAAGAAAGCGCCTGTGCGAGCAGGGCTCGAGTGATATGTCGCTACTTCAGACAGCTACTGTTGTTCTCGAGTTACTTTTTGACCCTTTTTTCTTCTTCTTGAGCGTTACTGGGTCAGAATGGTGCTAATGTTAGAGTCTTTGGGTATTGTCGCTCCATGGATCGCACAACTCGCTCCCTTCTGCATGGTCGAACTGAGTGGATGGTCCAGTCGCCCATGGCATTCGATTTCTTCTGCAGGTTGTTTGTGAGCGTTGTGCTGAGCTCGGAACAGAACAACACCTCGCTCAGCAAGTTGAGGTTTCAATATCAGTTGCTACACGTACCAGCTTGTAGTCCGATGAAGCGGTACAGGCAATCATGATGGCACGGTCTCGGACACGCTGATCGTCTTGGGGGAACACGGAGAAAATGTCACTCAAGATGTTCATACTACCCCCTCTTCAGGAACGCATTTACAATCACGGATCTTAGCATGAAAGCGATGAAGTCATTCAAGGAGACGATCAAATGCCCTCACAAATGGGTTTGAGACTTTGATAGGACTGATAGACATATTTTGCTTCTGTGATAGTGCTTTGGTTAGCTATACACGAGGGAAAAGTTAACCCATTAGGTAATAATGATCGACTAGGCGAAACGTGCTGCCTAAAACAAAGACCTTTCCATGTACATCTCATTCCCAAGCCAGTTATTTGCTTTTATTTAGGAGATCCTGTAGCCTCAAAGACGAGCCAGCGCATCAACAAGTGCGATGCTGCGAAACTGCGACACAAAAGTACAGCGCACAAAACATGATCTGTTCTTGTTTTCCTTTCTTTTTCTCTTAGTAAACTCTATATTGAGATTGATTTCAGGTATCGATATTCGCGCTTGTCGATCACGCACGTTCCATCATCACCGCAACCAAACATGTACGTTGCAAGTTCCCGGTCTCTGGTTCAAACGATTATCGGAAGCACCTTTTAAAAAAAGTAACATAAGGTTCAAGCCGAGAGTACAGACTCGTGTCGCTATGCCCTGTACAACGATGATACAGACTAATAATAACATCGAATATGCAATTGTATGATCAGCATGCTCTACAGGAGAGACCACGCTTGTACCAATGTGGCACCGTGGGCGCCGATTAGTCTGATTTCATGCTGAACATCCCCAAACAGCTACTGGCTTGTAAATGGAAGCTTTGGACAATAGGATTGATACAAAAAGACTGCATGTTTCCTGCTGGTCCAGAGGCAGCCATCATCATAATTGTTAACTACCAGCGACTGGATTCGCAAAATTTACTGCAAAGATGAGCAACATGAACGTCTCTTCTAATACAACTGCCGACCGAGTGCGCGGACTTGAATTCATTTCGAATATCAGTGATAGGAATGGCCTTTTCAAAATCGACCCAGGCTACACCTTATTGCTCTTTTGTACAATGGGTATAGCTGCTTTGTTTGCCGCAAAGCAGCGTACATATGGTGCTTTCTCCACAACCAGGGAGCCACCTGCTGTTCCTCACTTCGTTCCATTCGTCGGTCATCTCTGGGGATTGCTGAGATATACCCATGAATACGTCAATAGCCTATGGTGAGTTGAGAATTTCCAAGCCTCTTCTCGCACATATTTTACATTGATAGCTAACCACTATCATGCTTTTAGTGAGAAGACGTCCCATGCGATTTTTTCGATTCCTGTGCTCTTTGGCAAAGCATACATTGTGAGCTCGCCACTCTTCGCACAGAGTATCTTCCGGAACAAAAGCGTCAGCATGGAACCTTTGGTGACTGAGTTCGTTGCTCGAATAGAAGACCTCTCTGAACCAGCAAAGAAAGCTTACCACGAAGGGTTACAATCGAAATCTATACATTTATTCGCTGCGAGTTTGTCTGGGTCAGAGCGGAAGAGAATGGCTGCTACGGCACTCGAGGAATTGATCAGGCTACTCCCTGAGCCTTGCCGGCCCGAAGGCGACAGACCAAATATGTGCAAAGATGTCCAGACGCAAGACCTTTGGCTTTGGCTGCGTAGTATTACGACAATCTCCACGACATCATCGCTGATGGGGAGAGAAAACAACCCATGGAGCAAGGACCCTTCTCTTGTTGAATCTTACTGGTAAGTGGTGATTCCATGCAGCCTTACCTAGAGTGTGATGACATCTCGAAGTAAGTAACAGATGCTGACATGCTTCGAACCTGCCTAGGACATACGAAGATGGCGGATTTGCAGGACATATGTTCGATATTGCATATCGAAACTCTAAGAAGGCACGTAACACTATGGTCGATGCATTGGAAGCGTATTTCACGGCTGGATATGACACATCCGGGGACAAGGGCAGCGACAATCATATTGCCTCGCTTACAGTGGACATGGCTGCCATGCAACGCCAGTACGGATTCACGACTAGAGAGATAGCTGCGACGTACGTCATCGTTGTTCACGCGTCGTTGGCGAACGTGGCACCAACATTATTTTGGTGTGTGGCATACGTCTTTAGTCGGCCGTCACTGCTCGCTCAATTGAGAGACGAGCTTCGTGCAGCACTGACGATCGAGGGTAAAACTGCGTTTGTGGATGCCGATTGGATACAATCCAAATGTCCACTCTTGGTATCCGTGTTGAACGAGACGCAGCGTCTGGTCTCCATAGGGACATTGCACCGCCAAATACTCGACGACACCACCGTGTCTGCCAACTCCAACAAGAATCAAGTGCAGTCCTGGCTTCTCAAGAAGGGGACCAATCTTCTGATTTCACAAACGAGCGCTCACCGTGACCCAGGGATTTGGGGACTCAACGCCAGCGAATTCGACGCGAACAGATTCTTGGAAACACAGCAAAGCACGACGGACAAGAGCTCAGACGAAGGATTACGCAAATCAGCTTATTATCCTTTTGGTGGAGGCAAGGACCGGTGCCCGGGGCGTTACTTTGCTACCACTGAACTGCTGGGTAGCATGGCCGTACTTTTCTCGGGCTACGACATTACAGCCGTCGGCGGCGGGCCCATATCCCAACCAGAGTTTGGCGCATGTAAGTTGACAACAGATACTGCAAGGCCACATCCAGACGCAGACTTGAGGGTACGGGTTGAAAGACGAAAAGGCTGGGAAGAAGTTTCGTGGAAAGTGAAGAACAATTCCGCATAAAGTATCCAACTTGTGTCTTTGATAAGAGGAGTAAAATGAGTAGAGCTCAATGGACCTTTCAGCAGGTCAGTTGAGCGATGTTTCTTCAACTTGGTACTGGCGTTCTCAAGGAATAGCTGCCGTTGATCATGAAAGTAGCAAATAATTGATTTATGGCGTTCTTAAAAAAAGTATTCATTTGCCGATGCAGTATATAGCGTTTATGGGTAGAGGATAGATGATCAACTGCTGGCTAATTAGTCGGTTTACATTCGATTGCACCTGCGTTAACAGGCCTCCATGGATAGCCAGCTCCTGTATGCAAGGGTGAAAGAAATCGAAGCGAGTGTAGTTCTTCAACTGAGACCAGTAATTATAAGTTCTCGGACGTAGTATAGTACCATATAGTGTTAATATAGTGGTATCAACTACCATCTGAATACTACAACATGGAAGGGAGTGGTTCAGAGAGTATTCAGGTGGTCTGGGATCAGTAGACACGACTTCCTGCGATGACGTGTAAACTCGTCAACGTCAGACGCACGTCCCCTTGCAACAACTTCCTATCAACAAAACTATCGTGCCTTTCAACAAACATAACAATGCACTCGCAATGGAATTACTCAGCCACGGTATTCCGTTCTGGGGCTGTCCAATCCCAGTCACCAAATTTGCGTACGTTCGAAAGTGCCCTACGCCTCCTTGATGACCAAATCAGCCGTTCGCCTTATGATCGCAACACATGGGTTCAACGCGGATCCCTTATGAGAGAGCTTGGATTTCCCGAGATTGCCGTGGGAGACGCATTCAAAGCCTATCTTTTGATGGATCGCGAACATGACGATCCCGAGACGAAAAAATCTGTTTACGAAATCCTTGGTCAAGCTCTTTTGGACTGCCACTGTCACTGGGAAGCAGCAGAATTATGGGAAAAGGCGGAAAAACAATATCCTAGATGGAATATTGCGGGTGAGAAAGCCACAGGTCTTCGCGAGCTTCTGAGACGGAAAGAAGCTGCTGCAGCATTTTTGGGAGGCACGGAGCAGGAGCAGAAGGACAGACTTAAAGATGGAGGTGTGTTCACAGTGAAATACCCATGGACGGTATTATCGTGGACACCGGAGCGCCCTCTGACGAGGTCTTCGAGACTTGTAGCCCTGATTAACGATGAGCTGCGTGGGAAAGACGGCGAAGCGAAGTGTTACCTTGATCGAAGCACTCTAGCTGCGGATGAAAACGATGACATGCTAGGCATGTTTGCAAACGCCGAAATACAAAGCGGCGATTGTATACTACTTAACTACACTGCAACAGGCGTATGCAGTACCCCAGCACCAAACTCATGTGCAAATTGTTACGCTTCCCTTCCAGAGTCGCCCGAACAAGCACAATGTTGTTCAGAAATCTACTGCTCACCTCAGTGTGTCAACCTCGCAATGAGTACCTATCATAAAGCTCTTTGCGGAAAAGACTTTTCATGGCTCCAAGAGACCGCCCGTGACCTAACACACAACGCGTCGCCCCTTCGCCCTCTCCTCATGCTCCGCTTCCTCGCAACATGCGTACAAGCCGGTATGCAAAACTCGCCTTTGGACCACCCACTCATCGCGCGACTTCAACCATTAGCCAACAAAAACCATCTTGACGTCTTCACGCTAACTGAATCCGTTGCAATACCATTCAAGATACTGGAGCAGCTTGGCGTGGACGTCTTCGCCAATCGCAACTTTGACACGAGTATTTTGCATTCCATATGGACACGTCTGGCGAATAATAAAGCAGGATCTACGGACCTGCGACTTGGCTTTGTGGACGAGATAACCCCGCATTTGCCGCTGTTTAATCATAGCTGCGAGCCGAATGTGGAGTGGAGAAGGGACATGGGGAGTACGACGGTGAGATTTTTTGCGAAGAAGAGAATTAAGAAGGGCGAAGAGTTGTTTTGTAGTTATGTGCATGTTGGAGATAGAGGGGTGGAGGAGAGGAGGGAGATGTTGTGGCCGTGGTTTGAGGGCGAGTGTTTGTGTGAGAGATGTAAGAGAGAAAGCGGGCATGTGTGGTGAGAGCATTGGATTGAGAGTTGAGGAAGCTATGTCTGTTTGCATACTTTGAGTTTTACGGGATATATTATCTCGTCCCAACTAGATATGGCAGGAAGAGGGGCTATACAGAATACAGTATAAGACATCTACCAAGCAGTCATACCAAACATATTGTAATACAGCGTCAAGCCCGACAAGAATACTATCAAAGGCTAGCATCACTATTCTAAAGCCTTGCCTTTACCCTTACTACTCCCACCTTTGATCTCATCATCCGCATCCCGTGGAAACTGCACACCCATAGCCCTCATCATATTCCCCGCCGGCCCCGCCATACCCGCCTGACCCTTGAACGCCTTGAGCATATTATCAGCGAGGTTATAATCATCATCCAGGAGCCCCGCATCCTCATCCTCGTCGTCATATTCTCCGTCGTCTTCCTCAGCAACATCTTCCAGCTTCCCTTTGCCCTTGCCCTTGACGCCTGCCAGCAGCCCAGTACCCGGCTTATGGTCCGCTTTGGGATTCACGTTGAGGGCGCCATGGCTAAATAGCTCTGCTTCCATCATCTCACTGAGTTTTTTAATCTCATCGTCTTCTTCCTTTTCGGCGTCTTGCTCGAGGGCTAGGGCGCGCGCTTCGTCTGTAAGCATGGCTTTTTCGGCTGCGGGGAGGGTCATGAATTTTTCATAGGCTTTTTCGTAGTCGGCGTATTCGGCGTCGGCTTCTGCGTCGTCGTCGTCGCCGTCGTCGGCAGAGTCGGTCCCGGAGTCATCTGACTGCGCTTTTTTGGTCGTCTTGGGCCTGGCCTCGCCCTTGCCGTTTGTGTCTGTCTCGGTCTCAGGTGGAGAATCACTGTCTTCTGGATCTTCCCAGCCTCTGCCTCCAGCGTCGGAGTCATTGTCTATATCCATTGGATCGGGAATCCCGTCTGCACCTTCGGCGCCAGCTTCATTATCGGCCAAGAAGTCGTTGAAACGCGCGACCATCTTTTTGAGATTTTCCTGTGCAGCTTTATCGCCAAATCCGTCTTTAGCGCCACTTCCCTTGCCCTCAAGCTCCTTTTCAAACTCCGCAAAGTCAATGTTGAGCCATCCTTCGTCGTCTTCGCGTTTAGGCCAGTTTGCGATTTCGGCGTCAGTGGGAAGCGTATCATCGCCACTGTCCAGGTCTTCGAGTAGGAGAGCAATCTCCCGCGTGGATTTGTAGGCGCTATAGATTGGGTGCGAAAGAAGCATTTGTATGCCAGCGGTGATCTTGATGCCAATCTCGGCCTTCTCGGCGGGTTTTCCAGTCTCGATGAGATGCTCCAATGCCGTGTCCCACGGCGCAGGCGGTTCCCAGTGCTGTCCGAGAAGCTGGGCGTATAAAACTTTTGTGAATCGAACACTTACGTCTAAAAAGTCTTTAGGTGGGAAGATTAGGGGTTCCTTGGTCTTGCTTGGCTGGAGAAGACGCATGGAGATGGGATCGCGCAAGTAGAAGGCTTCGACTACAGGAGCGATGTAGGACGGCTTTACGTGCAGAATGTGCGCGACTTTTCTCGGGAGTGGAACCGTCGCATGATGCTGGTTCTCTGAGATGGCCGCTGGGTACCCGCTCAAACGATGAAAGGCCTCCTTTTCAACCTTGATATACTGCTGTGGCCGCCCCGGCGTAGCTTCAATGATCTGTAGTGCCTGTTCCTGTGTGAGGGGCGCAGGGTCCTCTTCTTTACTCAGCGGTATGATGAGCAGTCGGTGACAGTTTATCCACACCCTATTCTCTGCGACTTCAGGGTTGAGCCACTTCGGCAGCGCATTCGCAGCTTCTATGAGCAAAAACTCCCCATCACTATCATATATCCGTATCCAAGCATCTTTGAACTCTTTGCTCAACTCGCGCATGAGATAAACGATAAGCCACTCGTCTGCTACACTGTCGCCGTAGTTTGTGCGCCCCCGGAGTAGCCATTGCTGCCCCTCTCGGACAAGTTCCAAGTTGAGCGAGTCGCGCTGCCAGATGTATTCCTTGAGGAACTTTTTTTCAAGGATGTTGAGGGCGCGCTGGAAGGCTTGGAGGCGCTCTCGAGTTTGGATGTCGGAAAGGCGGGAGTCGATGATGAAGACTATGTATTCGACGACGTCATCGGGGAGCTTTTTGGGGAAGCCGTCGAAGCCTTCGCCAAACCACTTGAGGTCGTCCTGTGAACCGTCCATGATGAGACTTGCAACTGGATGGAAAAGTTTCGAATTCAATTTTCCAAACTATTGCCTATATCAGACTTCAAGTCTTGGTGGACTGCCCAAACGTCGCACCTGGAACAATCGTCTTGAGGATTTCTCGAAAAAGTCGTTGTTGAGTGTTTTATTCAGGCCTTGATAAGCTATCTTTGTCAGTCTCCCAATTTATAGTGACGACGAAGTGAAGTTTTCGTTTTCTGTGTAGGCGGCAAAGTCGTAACGTGACTGGCTTGGAGGCATGATTTTCGGGTTTTGCCTGGACCGGCTAGCTGCGGGCTGTACCCCTGCGCTGGTCCAAGCGTCCCAAACAAACAACATTGAACATGCCCAACTACGGCGGGAGGAGACTGAACTACCCACTGCTACAAGTGTGTGCGCAAGGCAACCCCATATTTCTCTCACTCATGCGTTACTAGAGTATACCCATACTATGGCGCACCTCCTCGATACGCCTCGCACAGAGGTTGGCGACTTGACGCGCTTCACCACCAACGATCCCTCCTTCAGCATGGAAGAGACATTCCATGCGCCGGCAGACCGCGACAACCTCTTCAAACAAATGAGTGGCGCACGAACACCCCGGAACAATCTTGCCTCCCGACGCAACCAGAACGCGAAAAACGAGTTCACGCCCATGTTGAAGAGCGCAACTGCCAACCGGACGCGCCAGGTCAACGGCTTACTAGATGGAAAACTCACTACACCTGCCGCGATGAAGCCAGGTTTCCAAGTCGGCAACACGCCTCTGCCCGAGGCGACCATGTACGACGTGGAATCGAGTTCCTTTGCCGACTCGGCAGGTGATCGGACAGAGATGCCAAATCTCAGTGCGAGTGATATGAGCACGCCCATGGCGCTACCGAGACGAGCCGAGGGCGAAATGGACGGTGGAAATGGCAATGTGCTCACCCTAAGAGAACAAGAGGCTGTGCGTATACTACGATACCCCGCGCGCAGTCGAGGCGTGCAGCGTGACTCTCTGCTAACACCTCTTGCAGCGTCTGGAGCAAATTGACAAGGAAAACTTTGGACTGAAGCTTAAGATCCACTTCCTCGAAGAGAACCTCAAGAAAATGGGCCCCGAGTTCAACCGACAAGCCTTGGAAGAGAACATCAGCCTTAAGTCGGAAAAGGTCACCATGACACAGGACCTCAGGAAGTACACCAAGGATCTCAAGGCAGCCGAGAAGGAGTTGGACACATACAAGGAACAATTGCGCGAATACGCTGAGAAAGTCAAACGGCGGCACGCTGACGAGGGCATGCGCGAGGAGATGGACGAGCTTCGTCGATTGGCTGAGGAGCGCGCGGCTGAAATTGAACGTCTTGAGAGCAAGCTTGAAGACGCGAAGGCTACGGAGGATGAGCTGGATAAGCTCGATGCTGAGCTAGAGAGTGCACAGGCAGAAGTCAAGAAGAGGGACGAAATGCTGGATGAGCAGGAAGAACAAATCAAAGCGCTGGAAAACAGGCTAGAACAAGCGCAGGACTCGCAATCTGCTGGAAATGGGGAGAAGGACCGGCAACTCGAGGAACAAGCCAAGAGAATCGCCGAACTAGAAGAACAACTTCATTCATTCAAAGAGGCCCAACATGACGACTTGGCTGAGAAGGACCGCCAATTAGCTGAACGCAGCGAGAAGATTGAGGATCTCGAGGATCAGCTTCGCTCAGTTGAGCGCGAGAAAGATGCCGAAATCGAAAACCTACAAACCAAGCTTAATTCTACTGCAGATGGCAAGGACCAGCATATCCGAGAGTTGGAACAGCAACTTGATGATGCAGAACGCGAACTTGATGAGGCGGACGAGCAGAAACGACAAGAGCTTGCAGTTGTTGAAGAGCGACTTCGATCAGTGGAGCGCGAGAAGGACGCCGAGTTTAGGGAGCTTCAGAGACGTCTACAGACTGCCCAAAATGAGAAGGAAGCGGAGATGGATGCGCTGCGCGAACGCTTGGAACTTGCAGAGTCCCAGGGAGACAATCAAGTCCAGTTGGCGCAACAATCCGCCAACGATGCGCGGCAAAAAGTCATTGACATTACCCGTGAGAAGGGTGTTGAGATCGAGCTCTTACAATCACGAGTCGATGCCGCCGAGATCAAAGCCGATGAACTAGAAGGTTTCCGCAGGCAGCACCAAGACGCCATGCAACAGATTGCGCGTCTGCAACGGGATGCATCGGCCTATGAACAGCAACTGCAGCAGCTCCGACGCGATCTCAACCAAAAGGATCGTGAGATAGAAGGAGTTGAAAGATTGCGCCGTGAACGCGACGATGCCACGCAAGAGCTTACCGGGCTCCGCACAACGCTCTACACCAAAGATGCTCAAGTACAAGCGCTTAACACTGCCACACGTGAACGAGATGCGTTATCACGCGAACTTGCGACTCTTCGTCGCGAGCGTGACAATCTTGTTTCCAAGATGTCGGCCAAGGACGAGCAAGTTGAGGCATTGCGGAAAGGCAACAATGACCGTGATACTCTGGTCGCAAACCTTCGACAAGAACGAAATGAGATCGAGAGCGAGATGCGCAACCTGCGAGCGGCAGTGTCCGGCAAAGATACACAAATTGAAGCACTTCAGAAGATCACGCGCGAACGAGACGCACTCTCGCGAGATGTTTCAAATCTACAGTCGTCACTACAAGTGCGTGAGCGCGACATAGCCAGTTTGCAAAAGAAAATCGAAACACAGGAAGCGACAGTCACAGAGCTTAAGCAGCTCAAGAATGACCTTAGTGACCGCACACGGGAGCTGGAAACGGCACGACAAACAATATCAGATCGTGAAGCTGAGCTTGACGCTTTGCGAGATCATGCTGATGAACCCGACACGCAAATTGATATCATGCAGGATCTTGTTCGCAAGCGAGACGATGAGCTGGAGAACCTGCGCGATGAGTTGAACAACCAGAGGAGTCAAGTTGAGGCTCTCCAAAGACTAGCAGAGGAGCGTCTAGAAGCACTTGAAGAACTCAAGGAGACTGCTCATCAAGAAAAAGACGACTTGGAAGCAGAAATAGAAGTTCTGCAGGACGACGCTGAAGAAGCTGCCGAGGAGAAGGCATCCCTAGAAGAGAAGATTACCCTTCTTGAATCCATGGTCCGCGAGAAGGAAAGCCAGAACGGTGCTCTACAATCAGAGTCTCGTGCAGCCCAACGCGAACAAAAGGCTGCCCTTGAAGATAAGATCCATGACTTGGAAGTACGCATCCGTGATAAGGACTCCCACCATCGCAAACTGCTATCTGAAGCCAAGTCAGCAGCGCGCGATAAGCAGTCGACTCTCGAGCGTCAACTGCGAGACCTGCAATCCCAGCTTCGGGAGAAGGAGTCGCAGCTCCGCCTTCTCCAAGCCTCCTCCAAAGCGATACAGCAAAAGGCCAACCAAGATGCCATTGACCTGGATGAGCAGGCCGAAGCTCTCACCAAACGCCACATCAAAGAGATCAACGGCCTAGCCAAGCAAATCCAATTCCTCCGCGCACGCTGCTCAAGGGCAGAAGCATTCCGCGAAGCACTTGGATATCAGAAGCGATTCTTCCTCTTGCAAATCAGAACATACAATGAATGGTACGTCATTCACCCATCACTCTACATACGATATGCTAACACACACTCAGCAACCAAGAAGACCTTAACCTCATCTCTCAGATGGGCATCACGCCCGATATCACGCTGCACGACCGTCGGCCTAGACTCAAGTCTGCTATTCTCACTGTCATTGCGGCCATCAGGATGCAGAAGCTGGCGGATGGGTGGGCGCAGAACCGTAAGATTCATGAACAGCTCAAGGCTAAGCTTGAGAGTATGCGCAGAAGGGATGGAAGGGCTATGGGGGGTATGCCGACGAGTACGAGGAAGAATGTGGGTGGCTCCCAGTTGAGGATTGCAAGATAGTGTTTGCAGTATCTGTGATGAGGGCCGTGAGTTTCGTGTGGCCATGTATATGTAGCTGGACATGGACGGTCCTTGGATGCAGGGGTTCTTCTTTCGCTTATTATTATGCATGGCGCCATGTTGAGCACCACGCACTTGATATACACGGTGGAGGGTTTGGCTCAAGGCGCTGGTTTTACACATTCTCGGTCATGAGTGCTTGTAACGGCGTTTGTTTTGATCGGAATGAAGTCATGATATTCTCACACAGTAGCACATACAAAGAGGGAGAAATTGTATATTGAGATTAGATGATAGCTAAGAGCGAAGACAAAGGGGGTATCAAGACATGTTACTTTCATCATCCTCATCCTCATCACCACCAACGACTGGTGCTGCTGCTACTGCTACTGTTGCGAATACCTCAACTCTTTGCCCACGACATCACCTCCCCTTACCCACAACACAAACCCCACACACACCCGCATCCCCAGCATTGACGTATAGACTCCCTTTGCAAGCTTCGCTATTACATGCCCAGGAATCTGGCACTTGTACTTTGTTCAGTACATTTGCGCAGGCCATACATGTCAGTGCTGCGGGGTCATTTTCGAGGGAACAGATGGGACAGGTGGACGAGAATGGCAGGGAACTTTGTGGAAGGAGGGGCGGTTTTGGGCGGCAGTTTGGTGGTTTAGGCAGCGAGGAGTTATTGGATGATGATGACGATATTTGCGAGGAAAGCGTTCTATTAGTAGACTTGACCGTAGACATTTTAGTCTCGACTTTCGCTGATGCCGCCGGTACTTTGGCCGGTATTTTCTTCGAAATGGGAGTCAACCCCTGTATCTCATCCATTTCCCTTCTCGCGTCACCGTCTTTGTCGTCTTCGTCCTCGCAGATTTTGATAAGGGCACGACCTTTGTCGTCGAACATGCTTTTGCCGTCAATGTCGACTGCGGCCTCGTTCTGGTCGTCTTGGTGGAACTCATCTTCTGTGTCGCTGCCAGAGGAAGATGATTCTTCCTTCTTGATCGAGACGTCTTCTTTCTTCGCCGTGTCGAAGCGGGCTAGTGCCGCGGCGGCCCTGAGATCGCGTCCTCTTGCGGAACCAGCCACCCTCGGTTTCCCCTTCTTCGGTATGCCCTTTTCCAGCTTCACCTTTGTATCATCATCGGCTCCCAAAGCCATCCCACCAGCCCCAAACTTCTTCAGTATTCTCCTTTGTTTCCTCTCCGCATAACTCAACACAGACTTCTCCTTCCCACCACCTCTTTTCCTCTTGCCTGCTCGTCGCCCATACGTCCCCCCACATAGATGTTCCGGCACATCCATCGGCTCGCCTTCACTCGCCTGCACCACTCCAGTATCCAACTCCCTGCCCCTGCCCCACAATCCCTCCCCGGTATACCCCCTCGCCCAAAGCGCCCTCAGTTCCCCCGCATACCCATCCCTCACTTTCCAAAACGCCTTGCTGTGATTCATCTGCTTGCAATGCGCCAGCTCATGCACCATGACCATTTCCACCATGCGCTGCGGCAGCCACCGCCCCTGTCGGTCCCGCAGCACGAGTTGGATGACCTCGCCAGCGTTGAAGTTGCGCCCCACAAACTCGGTATTGTACGGGTATTCCTCGAGCGCTTGCACAAGAATTCGGTGCGACTTCATAAATGGATAGCATATTGCTGCTATCCGGTTTAAAATGGCCGAAGCGGTCGAGGAAGTGGTGCCGGGGAGTGTGCGGATGAAGTTTATGTGCACGTTGGGGCGTTGGGTCCGCTCGTTTAGGCGCTCGAAACCTAGAGGCATGGTGGGCGTGAGAGTTGGCGCATGCGGTTGGGGGAATGGCGTGTGTGTGTATGAGAGTGTGAGAAATGATGTGGAAGTGTAGAGGCGTTGTGTTAGGGTTGAGTGGCGGTTGAACGCTGCCCAGGTGGAGATAGGCGCCAAGTCGGGATTAAGAGCTGCGCGCTGACGCGACTAACACACGCTGTCACGCAACTTCATGACTGGTGGCATCAATCTAGTCTTCATACATGTAGAGGCCAAATGCCACGAAATAACATGCATAAATCTTGGGGATACTGCGAACAGAGCATTTTTCGGCTCTATCATCGTCTCCCATGCTACAACTGCCTATTGTATATAGAATTGACATGCGACGAAGTCACAATTCTCGATTCCCGTATGAGCCGCATACGTCATATCCACCATATTCCACGTCGCGCCATATCAAAGGTTTTCTTCTATGCAGTATCTGATCCCATCCAATTAGCCTTCTCTTGAACAAACCCCACCCTTCTTTCCAGTCCCACAAGCAAGTTTCCGAAAGATGACGTCAAAGTAGATGAAGAAGGCTTCTTTATTACAAATAACGAGCCGCGTTGTTTCTGAGACTTTACATGCTTAGTCTGGAGTTATGCGGGCGATAAAACACGGCTGGAGCAGGTGTGGGTGCTTGGTAGATGCTAGAGTGTCTGTTTTGAGGGCTGGAGCTGGGTGCGGCTCCGCTGACAAGGACCAAGGTGAGGCTAGACTGTATGACAAGCTACTTTTGTATCGATAATGCAAAGACGAGATTGGGGTATAGACCGTTAATTAGGCTGGAGGAGGGGCCTGGGCATGCGGTGGATGACTGTGTCGGACGGCGGAACGCAGAGTAGCGCCTAATTAAGAGAAAGTAGGGAGGGAGTGTTGTAGTAACAAGAAAAGATGGGGACGGTGTTTACAGTAATAGGAAAGCTGCTTGTATTAGTATAGAGGAGACGAGCCAACTTTTGGTTTCAATAATAGCATAATCGACCGCGAACTCAATATGTCTGGTGGAAAAGTTGATCAGTTTCAATAAATGGGGCTCTATTACGGTTTGCAAGCATGATAGTGCAGTTTACCATACTGTCCTAGGATAGCATGAACTAAGGCGCTCTAAAGCTTCCTGAGCGATATTGCGCCTGTCCAGGATATACAGTCTTGCCCTATGTCAACTGTGGAGGTTCAATGGCCGTCCTATGTGATTCCGCTGCTTAGACTAATGTTTCTATTGGTGATCATCTCGTTCCTGAGTGACATCTTAGTAAGAATTTTGTAGAAGCCCGTATAGATAGCGAATCGATATCAAGTGAAAACCGACTTTGAGAAGACATACGTATTTGTGTCTTTGAATGAGACAATGACTGACTGCCCGTCAAAGGGCTAAAAATTGTAGCAGGTTTTCAGATGAGCATAATTGGCTGGGAAATCTTATCCGTAACTATATCAACATGTGGAAATAAAGATCGTCTTTTAGGCAAGACATCGCGGGACCTGCTTCCCCAGCGGCATTGAATACCAAGCCGAACGCTAGCCACACCTGCATATCTCGTATCGATGCGGGTAATTCGTGGAAGCCATCGTGGGGGCCGTTTGCTTACTGATGGTAGGGTCCAGGGGGCCCGGAAGGGTAAACGGGACGATAGGCTGAATGCATCCGCCTGACAGCTCGGCCTCGGCCCGTCGCCCAGGTCTGGAACGGTTCCAAATTTATGAAGCTTGTTTCCAGCAGAAAAGAAATTTACAATATCGCAAATTGAATGATTAAAGATTTATATGTGGAAGAGAAGTGAACCTCGCGGCCGCTTTTTGATTGCTTCTACATATAGCGACTATCGAATGGAAACGACTGTGAAGTTGCATAATCACAAGAAGAGCCTGGCATCCCGCCTTTTTTTTCCCGCATAATCTACCCTGCTGCCGTCTAGCAGTAATCGCTGATTTTGTAGCTTGGATACACGTGGCTGGTCCTGCATGCTGGACTTGCACCCTTGACGTATAGTTTGGTCGCTAATCAATGTCAGCTTGTCTTCATATCCGAGCTTCATGCACCAACTTACAGTCAACGGGAAGGTTAGCGGACGGCTGTCGTACGATGGTCTGTGTCCTATCGCCGGGCGTGAGATCGTTCTCGCATTGGATCTGCTCCTGTCCGCCATTCACAGTTTGGCTACCAGTCCACACATCGATGTGGTTGATGCGCGGGCTAGCACTCCAGTCGGTGGTGCACTGGGCGCAGTAATCTTCAAACCGCAAGTACTTGCGCGTGTATGGATCGTAGATGACCTCACACTTTGTGAACTCGCCGGGCGCAGAGGCAAATGTCAAGGGATCGGTGTAGGTGCCCGTGCCGCCAGCCTTGAAGCCACGGCCACAGTCGTAAGCGGTTGCTGGACCTGGCGAATCGTTAGCATCGGATATACACGAGGTTTAATAGCAAGGTTGCTCGTCGACTCACCAGCCGGATCGTTATCTGGGTAACCGTAAAAGGTGTGGGTGACCTTGGTCACTTTGCTGCAGCCGAGGACCGTAAGACTGAGGGAAGAAAGTACGATGATGATTGAGGCGCGCATGTTGATGGTTATGCTAGAGTGTTGTTGCTTTGATTGGCTTGCTGTACTTGCTGGAGTGTGCCTTTTTCATTCAAGCTGGCCAAAGACATTATATACTCG
>Ga0265798_10005758_pt1 | contig 16513 bp, 19 predicted proteins | sample P3T30metagenome_FD_192430 | JGI IMG/M metagenome (GOLD analysis project Ga0265798, IMG submission 192430) | Plant litter microbial communities from East Loma Ridge, Irvine, California - P3 T30 | ecosystem: Environmental > Terrestrial > Plant litter > Unclassified | place: USA: California... | reverse complement strand
CAGCGGCAGCGAGAGTCCGATCGCGAGGACGACACCGAGCACGCCAGGAGAGGAACCCCCACCCGCGACGTGCGAGAACGCCGCCAGGGTCACCGCCGCCAGGGTCGCCGATGAGCCACGCGCCAGGCGTCCCCATCTCGACTGCACTGTGGCCGCCTCCCGCTCGTTCCGGCTCTCAGCCTAGATGGCCGACACGGCGCGCTGGTGGGCGTTCGTCGTCGAGGCGTCGTCCTCGGTGTCCGCGACGGCAGGGACGGCCAGGGCCCAGGCGTTCATCGACTCGAGCACGGGCCGGAGACCCAGGCCCGTCGGGGTCAGCTCGTAGACGACCCTCGGGGGGATCTCGGCGTACACCGTCCTGGTGACGAGGCCCGACGTCTCGAACTTGCGGAGGCGGTTCGTCAGGGTGTGAGCGCTGATGCCCGGCAGCGACTCCTTCAGCTCGGAGAACCGCGCCGGCCCCTCGAGCAAGTTCCGGACGATGAGAGTCGCCCAAGGGCCATCGAGCAGGGTCAGGAACTTCGCGATGCCGCACTCGGGCCAGATATCCCCACAGAAAGCCATGAAAAGCGAGCTTAGGCTATTAGTGCAGTTGACGTAACCGATGCACCAGATGCACTAATGGTTTCATGACCTATCTCATCCACGGCGCCACGGGCGCCCAGGGCTCCCCCGTCGTTGCCGCGCTCACCAAGTCCGGCGCCTCCGTTGCCGCGGCTGTCCGCGACCCCTCCACCTACTCGGGAGACGGCACCGCCGTCGCCGTCGACCTCACCTCCGTCGCATCGCTGGCGGCCGCCTACGAGGGCGTGGACGGCGTCTTCGTCCACCTACCGATCGGCACTGGTGAGCAGCAGCTCGCTCACGCCCGCAACATCGTCGCCGCGGTCGACAAGGCACGGCCCGCACGGGTGGTCGTCTCCACCAGCGGCTACTCGGCCGAGGACGACGGCTCGGGTGAGAACCCCGTGGCCGCGCTGGCGGCGGGGCTGACGGCGACGGGCGTCTCGGTCGCGATCGTCGCGCCTCGCCTCTTCCTCGAGAACCTCCTGCTTCCTCCCGTCACGTCTGTCGTCGAGAGGGACGGCGTGCTCCGCTACCCGATCCGAGAGGACTACGCCGTGTCGTGGAGCTCGCACCTCGACATCGCGGATGTGGTCGCACGACTGCTCGCCGACACGTCGGTCACCGGCATCGTCGGAGTCGGCGCGCTTCCGGGACTGCGGGGAGCGGACCTCGCGGCCGGCTTCGCAGCGCAGCTCGGGCGCGAAGTGCACTTCGAGTCCCAGGAGCCCGACGACTTCGGGAGCCTGATCGAGCCGCTCTTCGGTAAGGCCGGCTCCGACCCGGTCGTCGACTCGTACCGCTGGCGCGCCACCCAGGAGTCCGAGCTGATCGACCCGGCGACGAGCGCTCAGGAACGCCTCGGTCTCAGCCCTCGCTCCGTCGAGAAGTGGCTGGTCGACCTGCAGGGCTGACGCTCAGTACGGTTGAGCGCCGGGCCTGCTGAACGACGGGATCACGATGGACGACACGTATGCACTCCGCGCGATGAGCGAGGCGGACCTCCCCGCCGTGCTCTCGATCTACCAGCAAGGGATCGACGGAGGCGACGCGACGTTCGAGTCAGCACCCCCGACTCCCGGCGAGTTCGACGCCTCTCGGCTCGCCGAGCACCGGATCGTCGCGGCCTCAGCTTCCGGCCGCGTCGTCGGCTGGGCTGCTGTCTCTCCCGTGTCTCGCCGGGCCGTCTACGGCGGCGTCGTCGAGCACTCGGTGTACGTCGACGCCGTCGCGCGAGGCAAGGGAGTCGGGCGAGCTCTGCTCCTGGCCCTCGTGGAGTCGACCGAAGCGTCCGGCATCTGGACCCTGCAGGGCGTGGTGTTCCCCGAGAACACGGCCAGCCTCGCGCTCCACGCCGAGCTGGGGTTCCGGGTGGTGGGTCGGCGAGAGCGGATCGCCGCGCCCCTGTCCGGGCCTCAGGCGGGGCGCTGGCGCGACACGATCCTCATCGAACGTCGATCTCCGCTCGTCTGACGAGGTCCTTGCCAGCTCCGGGGCGAGTCGCGACAGGTGCCCGCGGGCTTGCACGCAAGCCCGCGGGGCACGTGTCGTCACTGCGGGACGGACCCGCCCAGGACGAGGTCTCCTACTCGTCGAGGCGCGGCCGCCGTCATCCGTGCGCCCGCGCGGTGGAGCTCATCGGCAGTCCCGAAGCCGTAGAGCACGCCGATCACGTCGACGCCGTTCTCCAGGGCGGCTTCCACGTCGTGCTCGCGATCGCCGATCATCACTACCTGTTCCGGCGCAGCGCGTCTCGATTGCATCGCGCGGCGGAGCGTGACGACCTTGGCGACCACGTCGTCGGGAGCACGACCGTGCACCGTCGTGAAGGAGGAACGGAGTCCTGCCGTCTGCAAGGCACCCTCGGCGAATTCCTGGATCTTGGCCGTCACCACGCCGAGTTCGACCCCGGCAGCGAGCAGGCGCTCGAGGAGTTCGCCGACGCCCGGGTACGGACGGTACTGGGAGATCCCCACGTCTGCGTAGTGCTCGCGGTAGTGCCCGACAGCTTCGGTCACAGCCGCCGCGTCGAACCCGTAGAGATCACGGAACGAGTGCTCCAGGGGCGGTCCGACGAATCGACGCAGAGCAAGGGGGTCGTTCTCGACGAAGCCCATCTGGGCCAGGGCGTGAGCTGCAGCGTCCGTGATCCCCGAGCCCGGGTCGCAGAGCGTTCCGTCGATGTCGAAGATGGCTACGTCGTACCGCCGGTGTTGCATGTGGTCTCCTGACCTCGCGACGGGAAAGCACCTGTCATCCCCTTTCTCGAGAAAGAGAGAAGCGGAACGTCAGACGACCGTCGCGAAGCGCTTGCGATAGCTCGACGGGGTGCTGCCGAAGGTGCTGACGAAATTCTGCCTCAAGGTCACGGCGTTGCCGAAGCCACATACTGCGGCGACTTGTTCGATGGGAAGCTCCGATGCCTCCAGGAGGCGTCGCGCCTCGTCGAGTCGGCGCGATCTGACCCACGCGGCGGGTGTGGACCCGGTGGCCGCCCGGAAGGCACGGATGAAGGTCCGTCGACTCTGGTGAGCGGCGGCAGCGAGCTTGTCGACCCCCAGATCGTCGCCGAGGTTCTGCAGTGCCCAGGCAGTCGCTCGCGCGATCGGATCGTCCGCCCCGTCCTGAGGAACCGGGCGCTCGATGAACTGCGCCTGGCCACCTTCGCGGTGAGGGGCGACGACCAGGCTCCTGGCGACCTTGTTCGCGGCCTCGGCGCCCAGGCGGGTCCGGACGATGTGCAGGCACGCGTCGATGCCCGAGGCTGTTCCTGCCGAAGTAATGACGTCCCCGTGATCGAGGTAGAGGACGTCGGGGTCAACATCGACCCGCGGGTGCTTTCGGTCGAGGGCGTCGATCGCATGCCAGTGCGTAACGGCGCGGCGACCGTCGAGGAGGCCGAGGTCCGCCACGGCGATGGCCCCGAGGCAAAGGCCTGCGATGGTGGCGCCGCGGTCGTGGGCTGCGAGCAGAGCTTGCCGGAGGATCGGCCTGGGTTCCCGGCCGTCCGCGATCCAGGAGGGCACGACGACGACGTCGGCGTCCGACGTGGCGTCGACTCCTTGCACGCCACTGATGGCGTAGCCCTCGGCCGTCCGGACCGACCCCGCTCGGTCGGCGAAGAGCACCGTTTCCCAGTCGGCGAGGCCCTGCCTCCTCACTTCGTCGAAAACCATCTGGGGAACGGCGAGATGGAACATCGTTACACCGTCGAACGCATGGATGGCGATCCTCACGATGCCCCTTCCTGTTGGCCTGGAATCATCGTAAGTGTGCACGCGTGCCAATGGCAGACGTTCTGTGAACACCGCAGGATCGTTGTCATCCCCCGAAGTTGATCTGTTAGGAGCACACCATGACTACGCCCGCTCGCGCCCTCGTCCTCGTCGACATCCAACAGGAGTACTTCACCGGCCCGCTGGAGATCCAGTACCCCGCCCCGACGGATTCGCTCCCGCGGATCATCGCCGCCATCGATGCCGCCGAAGCAAACGGCATCCCCGTCGTCGTCGTCCAGCACACATCAGGCGACGACGCCCCGGTGTTCAACCCCACCCTTCCCGGGTTCGCGCTGCACCCCGAGATCGAGCAGCGCCGCACCCCCGCCTGGAAGGCGATCACGAAGCAGTACGGCTCCGTCTTCGCCGGGACCGACCTCGTCGACTGGCTTCGGGAGAACGGCGTCGACACTGTCACCCTCGTCGGCTACATGACCAACAACTGCATCATCGCCTCCGCTGCCCAGGCAGAGACCATCGGCATCGCCGCTGAGGTCCTCTCTGACGCGACCGGAGCCATCAGCATCAGCAACGACGCCGGCCACGTCGACGCGGAGACCGTCCACACGACCCTCATGGCCTTGTTGAACTCGAACTTCGCCGCCGTCGAGTCAACAAACGCCTGGATCACCGCACTGGCCGAGGGAGAAACGCTCCCGAAGGACAACCTGCCCACCTCCGCGATGTCCGGTGCCGAGCGCTTTCCGCGGTAACCCGATAGGCGCTGCTCGACGTAGCCGCGTGCCTAGACCGGGCCGAGCAGTGTTCGACCGAATGCGTGTTCCGAACGACTGCCTAGCTCGACGGACTCGTCCGCGAATCAATCCCCTATAGGGCGGCTGTCGAACTGTTGAACGACGCATGCCGCTTCGGTCTACGTGAAGAGCGCGAGGGGCAGCGACACCACGAAACACACGGGCGGCACGATGGCGACGCCGCCACAGATTCCTGCCCACCGGCCAGCGCGGCCGCCCAGCGCTCCGGCGATGAGTGCGAGCACGATCGACGCAACCAGGAGGAGCGGCACGGCGAACCACAACACGGTGGTCCAGTCTGCGGCTGAAAACCACAGCCACGAACCCTCCGCGCAGGCCGTGACGAAGCTGAGGATGAGGGTCAGCGGGGCGAGCAACCGAGCCCGACCAGCCGGCTCGGTTTCGGGGTCGGGGCCGCCGCCTAGACGTGGTGGCGGGTCGATAAGGGGGTCGCGGTGGGGTAGCGCTGCCACTTCGGCCTCGGCCCGGCGGAGCAGTTCTCGGTCGACCTCGTCCATGTCCTGACCCTAGCGATTGCCCGACCGCTTCAGGGCACGAGCACTCTCCGAATGGGCTCGCATTCTCGATGATCCGAGTTGAGAGCGCCTCCGGTACCCGATCCTTCTCCGGGCGCAGGCAGCCACCTAGGCGCTGCAACGGAAGACGCACTCGGTCGAGCACTGCTCAGACCGGTCAGGGCACGCGGCTAGGTCGTGCTCGGCACGAGCGAGGCGCGACCGGAGACGGTCGAGGCGCGCCTGCTTCTCCTCGATCTGTCGCACCTGCTCGGCCAGGAGTGGGCGCAGCGCTTCCCGGACGTCGGTGCAGGACGTCGATTCCATGGTGCTGAGGTGCGCGCCGATCTGATCGAGGGGCAGCCCGAGTTCCTTGCTGGCCTCGATCAGGTCGAGCCGGCTGAGAACGTCCGGGCTGTAGTCCCGGTACCCATTTAGAGCCCTAGCAGGGGTCAAAAGCCCGATGGACTCGTAGTACCGGAGCGCCGTGGTGGAGACGCCGCTGCGCTTGCTGACCTCCGAGATTCGCACACCGCGACCTTAGAGCTGCCGACGCCGCTTGACCTTCGAGCGGCTCGAACCTCTACGGTCACTAACGTGCCTTCCTCCTCCACATCGGTCCTGCTGTGAACTCGGTCGTTTCCTGGCTCGAACACCGGCAGATCGGCCTACACCTGGTTGCGATCGCGGCTGCTGGCGTCGTCGGCCTCACCGTGCCAGGGGCGCACCACCTCGAGGGAGGGATCGAGCCTGTGCTCGCGCTGTTGTTGTTCGCGACGTTCCTCGGAGTCCCCTTCGCCGCGATCGGGAAGTCTCTCCGCGACGGACGGTTCCTCGCCGCGGTCGGGGTGCTGAACTTCGTCGTCGTCCCGCTCGTCGCGTACGGGCTGTCCCGGTTCGTCGCGGACGAGCCGGGACTGCTGTTCGGGGTGCTGCTGGTGCTGCTGACCCCGTGCATCGACTACGTGATCGTGTTCGCCGGCCTTGCCGGCGGCGCATCAGAACGGCTCCTCGCTGCGGCACCGCTGCTGATGCTGGCGCAGATCCTTCTCCTGCCGCTGTACCTGCTGCTGTTCATCGGCCCCGAGGGCGTCGCCGTGGTCGAGGTCGGCCCCTTCGCCCGGGCGTTCCTCCTCCTGATCGTCGTCCCGCTCACCGCGGCCGCGCTCGTGCAGGCACTCGCCCGGCGACACCGAACCGGTGTCGTCATCGAGCGGACGATGCCCGGCCTGATGGTGCCGCTGATGATGGCGACCCTGTTCACCGTCGTGGCCTCGCAAGCGGGAGCTGTCGGGGACTCCCTGGGCCAGCTGCTCGTGCTGGTGCCGATCTACGCCGGATTCCTCATCGTCATGGCAGCGGTCGGCGTTGGTGCTGGCCGGATCTTCCGGCTCGACGTGCCAGCGAGCCGGGCTCTGGTGTTCAGCGGTGCGACCAGGAACTCGCTCGTGGTCTTGCCTCTCGCGCTGGCCCTGCCGGCATCGCTGTCCCTCGCTCCGGTCGTTGTCGTCACGCAGACGCTCGTCGAACTCATCGGCATGGTGATCTTCGTCCGACTCGTCCCTGGCCTTGTCCCGAACCCGCACCCGAACCCGAACGGGCGAATGAAATCTGAGTCGCCTAGACCGGTGTCTCATTGACCGGTCGCCTTGCGTCAGCGTCGACTGTATAGTCAGCGCATGCTGACTGTTTCGTCGCGCGTCGACGTTATGAACCGCCTCGGGCGCGCCATGGCCGATCCCACCCGATCACGCATCCTGCTGCACCTGCTCGATGCACCTGGCTATCCGGGCGCGCTGGCGGATCAGCTCGAACTCACGCGGTCCAATGTGTCGAACCACCTGTCGTGCCTCCGCGGTTGCGGCATCGTCGTTGCCGTCCCCGAGGGCCGGTCGACCCGCTACGAGATTGCTGACGCTCATCTCACGAAGGCCCTCACCGCTCTGGTCGACGTCGTGCTCGCAGTCGACGACGGAGCGCCTTGCACCGACGTCGCCTGCGACGTTCCCTTCTGCTGCGGGACCGGCGCATGACCACGACCGCGCTTCCCGCCCTGCTCGCGCCGGCCCGCCGGCTACTCCTGCAGCGTCGCATCCGGATCATCGTTGCGATCACGATTACCTACAACGTGATCGAGGCGATTGTTGCGATCGCTGCCGGCACCGTTGCCTCGTCAACGGCCCTGATCGGGTTCGGCCTCGATTCGATCGTGGAGGTGCTGTCGGCCGCCGCGATCGCGTGGCAGTTCGCCGCCCCCGACCCGGAGAAGCGGGAACGGGTCGCGCTGCGGGTCATCGCCCTGTCGTTCTTCGGCCTGGCCGCCTACGTGTCCGTCGACGCCGTGCTCACCCTCACCGGCATCCGCGAGCCCGACCACTCCCCCGTGGGCATCGTGCTTGCCGCAGTGAGCCTGGCGATCATGCCCCTACTCAGCCTTCTCGAACGCCGCACCGGCACCGAGCTGGGCTCGGCGTCAGCGGTAGCAGACTCGAAGCAGACCCTGATCTGCTCGTACCTGTCGGCCGCGGTCCTCGTCGGCCTGGTCCTCAACCTCGCCTTTGGGTGGACGTGGGCTGATCCGGTAGCAGGGCTCGTGATCGTCGTGTTCGCCGTCCGGGAAGGACTCGAGGCGTGGCGTGGCGACGCGTGCAAGACGCCCGTGTCGGCCCTGACGGGCGAGCGCCAGGTCGAAGCCTGCGACTGCTGCTGATCTGCCCCGACCACCCCTGACGGCACGACGTACGTGCCGCGACCGCCAGGAGAACCATGAAGCGCACCACCAAGATCAACCTCGCCCTGATCGGCGGCCTCGTGGCCGCAGCGACGGTCGCGGCCGTCGTCCTGGGCAGACCGGCAGTGCCACAGGCCGACCCGGCCGACCCGGCCGACCCGGCCGAGGTGACCGTAGTCGCGGAGAACAGCCACCGCCTCGACACCGCCCCCGACGGGTCGGTGGTCTTCACGGAGTTCCTCGACTTCGAGTGCGAGGTCTGCGCCGCGGTCCACCCGATCGTCGAGGAGCTGCGCGACACGCACGCGGGCGAGGTCACCTTCGTGACGCGGTACTTCCCGCTGCCGGGACACAAGAACTCGATGAACGCCGCTATCGCCGTCGAGGCAGCAGCCGAGCAGGGACAGTTCGAGGCGATGTACCAGCGCATGTTCGAGACCCAGGCGGAGTGGGGCGAGCAGCAGGAGTCGAAGGCCGACGTGTTCCGCGGCTACGCGGAGGACCTGGGGCTCGACATGGAGCAGTACGACCATGCCGTTGGTGACCCGTCGACGGAGGCGCGGGTGCAGCTGGACTTCGAAGCCGGCATGGCACTCGGGGTGGAGGCGACGCCGACGATCTTCCTCGGTGACGAGCCGATCGAGCTGTCGACTCCGGACGAGCTGAGGCAAGTTGTCCAAGACGCCGTTGACGAGAACTAGAGGCGCACCCGGTACTGAGGAGGCTGGCTCATGACCGACCTGCTCACGCGCACCCGACCCAAGGTCGCCCGTCGCGCCCAACGCATCGGGCTCCTCGTCGCTGCCGGTGTGCTCACGGCAGTGTTCCTCGTCCGCACGCTCACGGGAGACATCGCCCTCGTCGACCTGCCCAACGCCGCGCAGGACCTCGTCACCCTAACGGTCAGCGTGATGATCGAGTCGCTGGGGTTTGTGATCCTCGGCATCCTCATCTCGGTCCTTGTGCAGGTGTGGATTCCGGACCGGTGGATCGTGAAGGTCCTTCCCCGGAACGCGGCAGCTCGACGGGTCGTCATCTCCGTCCTCGGAGTGCTTCTCCCTGTCTGCGAGTGCGGCAACGTACCTCTCTCGCGCGGCCTCGTCGCGAAGGGGTTCTCGGTCCCGGAGGCCATGACGTTCCTCGTCGCAGCGCCGATCGTGAACCCCGTGACGATCCTGACCACCTACCAGGTGTTCGGCTTCACCGACGGCATCCTCGTCGCCCGGATCGTCGGCGGGTTCCTAATCGCGAACCTCATCGGGTGGCTGTTCAGCCAGCACCCCGCACCCGGGGCGTTGCTGACGGAGAAGTTCGCCGCCGACTGCGCCCTCACCGCCGGTGACGACCACGATCACAGCGGGTCGAAGTGGCAGGAGAGCCGGGATCTGTTCGCCCGCGAAGCGGCCGCAGTGATGCCGGCCCTGGTCCTCGGGGCCTTCATCGCTGGCCTCGTCCAGGTCGCTGTCCCCCGCTCGGTACTGGTTACGCTGGGTAGCAACCCGGTCTGGTCGGTCCTGGCACTGATGGCCCTCGCGTTCGTCATCTCGATCTGCTCGAACATCGACGCGTTCTTCATCCTCCCGTTCGCCACGACGTTCATGCCCGGCGGCGTCGTCGCCTTCCTGCTGTTCGGCCCCATCATCGACATCAAGATGCTCGCCATGATGCGGACCACCTTCACGACCAAGACCCTCGTCCAGATCACGACAGTCGTCGCTCTGATGAGCGCCACGATCGGATTCATGGTGAATTTCTATGCCTGACCTCAAGCGTTACCAAGGCCTTGCGCTCATTGGCGTCATGTCCGCCTCGACCCTGTGGCTCGCCGCCACCGGGCAGCTCGAGCTGTACGTCGCCCCGAAGCACGCGATCTTCGCCGTCGTGATGTCGAGCCTCGGCCTCGCCGCCGTGCTCGTCAGCGCCATGCGCGTCACCGTCCATCACCACGCCGAAGTACGGCCGCGGATGCTCGGCCGCGTCGCTGCCGGCGTCGGCGGCACGGTCGCGGCACTGGTGACCGCGGCGATGGTCCTCCTGCCGCCGGCGACCTTGACCTCTGCCACGGCGGCGCAGCGCGACGTCAACAGCACAGCCGCGCTCACGGACACGACGACCCTCGACGAGCAATCCGCACCCGACGCCTCGACTGCGAACCTTTCACTACTCGACTGGGCATCCCTCCTCAGGCAGACCAGCGACCTCGGCTTCTACGAAGGCAAGACCGTTCAAGCCACAGGGTTCATCACCCCCGACAGCGACGACCCCGGCAACATGTTCTACGTCTCGCGGTTCTACATCAGCCACTGCGCCATCGACGCTCAAGCCGTCGGCGTCCCCGTCTACATGCCCAACTGGGACGACACCTACGACGCGGACGAGTGGGTCGACCTCGAAGGCGAATTCGCTGTCAACGCCAGCACTTCCAGTTCCCAAGGAATTGCGGTGGCGGCCGGCGCCATCGAGCCCGTTCCCCAACCCACGGACCCCTACATCTATAAGTGAAGAGCGGAGGCACAGACAAGGCGAGCAGCCGTCACGAGGGCCGAGCCGGATCAGCCGGAACAAGGTTTGCTGCAGCCCTCAGAGCGCCCTCCGCGGCTCCAAACGCGATCGATAGGCCAACTTGAGCGTAGGCGGCCATGAGCGCCCCGACACGGTGGCGGGCATCTCGCTCGAGAGCCTCTCGTTCCGAGCCAAGGAACGCCCGGTCCGTGACGAAGCACTGCAACTGGTCGTACACGTGGTCCCACCGGACAGCGACCTGAGCGCGACGAGTTCCGTTGAACGCCTCGAAGCTGAGGGACCCGAAGGGCCTCCCGTCCCTCATTCCCAGATCGACTCCGGCAAGTCGCCAGCCTTGAGCCTCACGCGACACGTCCGCCCCCCACACGACAACGGTCGGCGAGCTCGCACTCAATCCGCCAATCGCGTGTTGCCCTGTAGCTTGCTCGCCTTCATCCACCCCGCCCCCTTCTTACTTTTCATGCTCCTGGACCGTCCGCCTGGATGGTGGTAATAGTAATGACCATGAGCAAAAGCGAGCAAGAGAATCCGGGCCTCGAACGAGGCAAGAGCTTCGGCATCATCACCATCCAAGGGCGGGTGTTGGACCTGAGCGACTTTCTCAAATCACGCCCGAGGAGTGATGTTTCTTGGACAGCTCACCCCAAGGGCCCGCTCCATGGCCTTACAGCAACCACAGACGAACACGAGGCGTCGATCAGCTGGGCCCCGCCGCCGGCGACCCTCCGCGAAACCGGCGCCGAGAACGTACCCGACGAACTGACGGCGTACGTCAGGCAGACCTACCTGGACTACTTCGACCTGTGCCTCAGGCTCGGCGAGTTTCAACTCGAGGCCACTCCGGTCACCGACGCCTCAGACAACATCACCGGATCGTCGCTTCGAGTCCGGCTCGCAGAGCGGGGAGCCGCCTGGCTCGGCGACCTTCCCGCCACAGACCAGCAACGCTTCGCGCGTATCCCCAGATCCGACGAGGCGACCATGGTGGATGTTCCTGACACGGTTCCGTCGCAGCCAGCCTCCGCAGGCCCCACAGTGCCCGGTGAACCGACGTGACCAAGGCCATCACGCCGGGACGGTCAGTTGTGGCGCGGCCAGAGGGAGACGCCAAGGCCCCGTTCAAGCTTGGCGATCGTTTCAAGGTCCGGCCATACCTGTCCAGCCAAGACGCTCAACAAAGTTGTGTGGGTGACGCCCGAAGCTTCCGCAACTGACCGGATACTCCGGCTGCCAACCGCTTGGCGAAGGTTCTGGGCGAACCCACGAGCCACTTCCCCGATCGGGTCCTCAGAGCGGACCTCGGGCCACGGGGACGGAGCTAGCGCGGCTGGTTTCGCGCGCGCTGTTCTGCCCATGCCGCAAGGCTATGGGCACCAGCGCAAGCAGGCGGGCGCCCCGTCGAACGTACCACAAATTGGTCATTGTAATGACCGTCATCCGAGACGAGTTGAGGTACCGGTGAAGGAAGAGGCCGACAAGCGCCGCGAACGACAGCTTGAGGCGGTGAGGCACCTGGCCGAGGGGGCGCCCGAAGCGCCGACCGTGGCTAACTATGACTACACGCCGAAGATGCCGGGAGATCAGTGGGCCGCAATCCGCCCATACGTGCAGCGCGTTGTGCGCTTCACCGCCCCCAGAACGCCGTACTCGGAGAAGGAGCTCTATTTAGCCGTCTCACGTCTCGCCTTGTTCGCGTGGGCGACAGCAAGTGTTCCCCTCGAAGATGACAACGTGTTCGACCCGCGGTTCATCAACCGTTTCATCCAGCACCATCTCGGGCAGTACAGCAGAGCCGGCAAGAACACCATGCGCGCTCGCCTCAGACGCACCTCCGAGGCGCTCTTGGGCGATGACGCCGCCGGCACGTTCCGGGCCCTGGGCAAAGCCGAGGCATCTCGTCCTTACACCCTGACCGAGGTCGCATCCTTGCTGTCGTGGGCTGATGGCCAACACGATGAGGAAAGAACCACGAGCGCCGGTGCGCTCCTCGCTCTGGGCCTCGGGGCGGGACTGACGGGGCGGGAGATCATCGATCTCGAACTTGCAGACGTCACAACAGATGATCGGGGCGTCGTGGTGCACGTGTCGGGTGACGACCCGAGAGACGTCCCGGTACTCAGTCAGTGGGCGCCCCTCCTGAAGCGCCGAACGACGTCCGGGGCCGCATCCCGATGGGCATTCAGGAGTGGGCAGCGAGGGGGGAACATCAATCTCGTCACGGACTTCGCCAGTCGAAATCCGCGCCCCTCGGTCGAGCTTCAATCACGACGCATGCGCGCGACTTGGATCGTCGAACACCTCCGACGCGGGACACCCCTAGACCTCCTGCTCGAGGTCGCCGGCTTGCAGTCGGCCGAAGCGCTCGACCGACTCCTGCCCTACGTCGGCAGGGCGGACGACGACCCGAGGCGGGAATCACTCCGGTGACGGCTGCCGCTCCAGCATGAGCCGAGGCAGCGCTCTGGCCGAGACACAGCAAGCACACTCCACGTCGGCCAGGCCAGCTCAGACGCCTAGGTGGCGACGGGCGCTGGCCACATCTTCAAGACGCATCACGACCTCACCCCTGAGGAGACGCCCCAACCGCTCAGGGCTCTGCCCAGACGCAGCCGCGTAGTTCCCGACCGAGCGAAACCGCGTCGCCATTGCGGCTCGGATGCTGCACGCGAGGCGGTGCTGGATGCGCGAAGCACCCCACTGGTCGAGCTGACCCGACGAGAACGACACCGTCGAGACCCATTGAGCTTCAGGGTCGCGACCGAAACGGCCTGGCTCACGCAGGTACGACCGCGGCTCAAAACGTGGATCGGGCACCCCCACAGTTTAGATGTGCGCTAAAAGCGCACATGACTGCTTTATGACCCCGTCTTGTCTCATGTCCATCTCTCGTGACCAGCCCTGACGAGACACAGTCTCCGACTCTCCCCCCTTCCCAACTCGAGCGTGCAGTAGCACACTTTGGTCAATCTAATGACCACGCCACGCTTGAGCTTCAGGAGGCGATCTTGCGATACCACCCGCGCCGCATCGCCCCGACCAAGTGGCTGCCCGTCCGGGACTTCACGCTCGCGTGCGTCCTCGACGCGAAACCCCACGACATGCTCTACACGAGGATCCTCCTGACCTTCGCGAGCCGGTACGTCGTGTGGGCGTTCCACGAGGCCGGTGCGGAGCTGCGCCGCGATGACCTCTTCTACCCGTCCATGATCTACCGCTTCGCACGCACCTACCCCAGCGCCAAGACGCAGCAGCTGGCCGAAGCCAGACTCCTGAACCTCGCTGAAGCGCTTGGCTACGAACCCTCTCCTCACCGCCTTAGAAAGCAGAGCCGGGAGATACGCCCCTTCTCACCTGCAGAGCTTCCGGCCTTCGAGAGCTGGGCCGCGTCGAGGTCCACAGACCGAGCCCGCCGGGATTCCTACGGGCTTCTCGCGCTTGCCGGTGGCGCAGGCCTCGGAGCGACCGAGATCGCCGCGGTCCGTGGCCGGGACTTGACGCGCACTCCGGCTGGCTGGGTCGTCCGCGTGACCGGGAAGGCGCCGCGAAGCATCCCCATCCGTATCGGGTGGGATTCTTACGCGGACCTCGCTTTCGAGGGCCTTGACGACGATGACTATGCGGTCATTCCTCACCGCAAGGAGTCCTCCCGGGAGATCGCGCTGATGCACTACGGCGCCCGATACGACGGTCCTGCTATTCGCCGCCTCCGCATCACCTGGATCGTGGACCAGATCAACGTTCTGCCCCTAGCGAGCATCGTCTACGCTGCCGGCTTCAAGAACGTCTCGTCGCTCCTTCGATACGCGCCACAGGCCAAGGTCATGCCTGAGGCTGAGCTTCACGCGCTTCTCCGCTCAACGGGAGCGACTCAGTGACCGGCGAATCTTCCTTCCACGACGAGGAGTTCTTCAACGGCATCTACACAGCCGACCGAATCATCAGCGGATCGACCAAGACCACCAAATTCCGCGGCGCCGACGCCCGAGAGTGGATGACCTTCCTCCGTTCATCCGGCGTCATCGAGCTCCTCGCGACCTGGCGCGCGGAGGACCGCGAGAAGAAAGCTCCGGGCGGCGCCAAGGCGAAGATCGACGACCTGGCCATCCTGACCGTGGTGATGATGCTCCTGTCGGAGCAGTCCATGATCTTCGTGCGCGAGATGGGCCGCGTCTTCGAACACCGTCTCGACGATGAAGCCCGTCGCGAGCTCGGCATCGCTCACCTGTACGACAACGACAAGCCGAACGATTGGTACTTCCTGGCCTGGCGGGCCATGCACCGCATCATCGACCTCTGGGACGCCTGGCCGGCACCTCGTCGTCTCCTCACTCATGAGGAGCGGAGCAGCCTGGACGCACTCCGGGACAAGAACATCGAACGCCGGGCACACGAGCGCAGCATGACCTTCACGAACACGCTGCTGGAGGCCACCGCCCAGAACCTGCCTCGAGCCGTGCGGCGTCAGCGCCTTGCGCTCTCCGTCGACCAGACAGTGCTGCGTGCGCCGAGCCAGAAGAACCGTTGGCCACGGGAGAACGGCGTCGAGCAGCCCATGTTCATCGCGGGCACCGACCAAGAACAGCCGAAGTACGCAATGGAGCTCGAAGCTGACCTCTACCCCATCGACAAGGGCGAGAAAGAACGGGTCTTCAGCAAGCACACCAAGGAGGACGGTAAAGCGAGCGTCAAGCAAGCACGGAGCCGGTGGCTGCTCGCTTACACGGCGAACCTCATCATCGACGTCAACGAGGACCCATCAGGTGACCCCACCGAAGCACCACAGCTGATCCGTGGAGCGAGCCTGACGACGCCGAACAAAGGCATCGGCTTCCACACCGTCGAGCTCGTGAAGAACATCCAGGAACGCGGGTACGACATCGCGCGCCTCTCGTCCGACCTCGGATACTCGGCGGGTCTCACCATGGAGGACTTCCACCGTCCGATGAGAGAGCTCGGCGTCGGCCTCGTCTTCGATTACAACCGCGCGAACCAGACCGGTGTCCGGGGCCAGGTCGGTGGAGCCAAGCTCGTCGAGGGCGGTCAGTTCTGCCCCGGCACCCCGAAGCGACTCCTCGACGCGACGGTGCGGCGCAACAACAAGGAGATCGACAACGTCGAGTGGTCCCAACAGATCGACGAGCGTGACGCGTACCGACTCCACAAGAAGGAGGGTCCCGACGCTAACGGCAACGTAAAGATGCGCTGCCCAGCCCTCGGCCCGAGCGCCACTGTGGAGTGCCCCCTTCGCCAGCTCGACAAGCGTGCATCCCCGGACAAGGAACGCCGGCAGGTGCTGCAGGGCAACGTCCCAAAGCAGAAAGACAAGGTCTGCTGCCAGACCTCAATCACCGTGCGCCCGGAGGACGGCGAGAAGATGAACCAGATGCTGCCCTACGGCAGCAAGGAATGGTCCAAGACCTACCGCCGCGACCGCAACAGCATCGAGAGCTTCAACGCCTTCATCAAGACAGGACCCGAGCGCATCGCCGACTCCAGCGCACGGCGCCTGCGAGGTCTCGCCGCTCAGCAGTTCCTTCTGGCCATGCTCGCGACGGCCGCGAACATCCGGAAGATCGTCACCTTCCTGGCGGCCAAGCACCGAGCGCCGAAGGACCGCGACCGCCGCGTCGCGAAAGGTCTGACGCCGACGCCTGCCCGGCGCACCCGCCGTCGGGACGCCGAAGGCATGAGCAACTACCGCGCCGACTACGTCCGGCCCGAACTCTCCCCGTTCCCGACGAGCGGACCCGCCGTCGATCCACCTCCGCGAACGTAGGCCCAGGCCCGTTCCAAGACACAACACCCGAGCTTTCAGCTCTACCCCAACGCTCACGATGTAATTCGGCGCGCCCACAAGGGCGCGCCGCTTCGTCGTTTAAGCCGACGGGGCCCTCGATGGTTCGAAGACAGCCGCTCAACAGCCTCGAAATCCTCATCGGCGAGCGCTTCTAGGCCCGAAACGGAAGAAAGCCCCCGAACTACTCGGGGGCTTTCTTCTCGGGCTGAGTTCCGCAAACGAATTTCGAATGATGCGCAAACAACCCTCTGGCGGTACCGGTGGGATTTGAACCCACGGTGGAGTCTCCCCCACACATGTTTTCGAGACATGATCCTTCGGCCGCTCGGACACGGTACCGGGAGAGAGTT
>Ga0265798_10005756_pt1 | contig 16517 bp, 15 predicted proteins | sample P3T30metagenome_FD_192430 | JGI IMG/M metagenome (GOLD analysis project Ga0265798, IMG submission 192430) | Plant litter microbial communities from East Loma Ridge, Irvine, California - P3 T30 | ecosystem: Environmental > Terrestrial > Plant litter > Unclassified | place: USA: California... | reverse complement strand
GTTGGCGGTTGGGTCTGGGATCGTACGTGAGGGAGCATCGTCGCCACCTAGCGTGGTACCGGCACCGCGGAAGAAAGAGCTGGTTGGCGGCTCCTCGTCACCACCTGGCCGGGGAGCGTTTCTGGACATGTTAGCTCGACTTGATGTGAAGCATCGTGTACCAGCTTACTGCCGTGCCCGCTTCAGAATGCTGTTAATCTGATCGCGTGGATTCGACTGGTTAGGGTTCTGAACAGCGAGACCAGATTTCTCGCCACCGGCAAAAAAGTCTTGGTTCTCTTCATCGGGGCCTTCATCGCCGTCGTCGTCGTCGTGAGCGTGTCCATGTCCGCCGCCTGATGACTGGAGGTCCCTCAGCGTCCTCGCGCCTGCTACACCCCTCTGTGTGGGCTGTCCGCGACCAGCGGCTGGCCGAGACGCCGATGATGATGATGATGCTGCTGCTGTCGGTGCCTGCGAAGAAGGAACGTACGCGCCTCCGAGAGTGCGACCGCCGCCAGCTCCCGTTGGTGGTGGAGGGTTCTGGATGGGATCGGGGTTTGGATCGGAACCAGCCATGTCGACGTCTGGCTCAGGAGTAGCGTCTTGCTGTTGAGCAGACTCGTCGAAGAAGAGAGTTGCAGCGAGCCCAAGATCTCCGTTGGATGCGTTGATGTAGCGTTCGGCCTATGCACTGACTTAGTGAGCAGCTCCAATACCTTCCATGACCTTCTGCATACCGTTGCCGCGTCAAGGCCAGTTAAATTAACAAGTTCCGCAATCTGCGCGTCTCTCTCAGGTCCAGCTTCAGACATTGCAATCAGTTGAGCTGGAGCTGGTGATGGGGCCGTTGGAGTTGATGTAGCGCGGCTGCGATGAGTGTAGCTGTGGCTGTGGAGGGGTCCAAGACAGACTGCCAGGCGGTAGCTGGTGACGTCGCTCCGTTTGCTTTGTGCGTTGACAAGTTGGTAGCGAGCAAAACTGGTGAAATAAAGGCAATCTTGTGATTTCTGATACCTGCAGCCACAAGGACAAGAATTGAGACCAGAAGTAGCTTTCAGAGATACAACTGGCTCATCGTAGACAGCCTCAAGTCCAAGCCCGCCCTGCATCAAAGTTCCGATGCGGCGCCAAGAGCGGAATTGAGTTGAGCCTCACCAAAACCAAACCAACACCACGTCCAGCCAGCACCCCCTTCACTCGGACCGCATCTCGCGACAAACCAGTGGGATACGATACGCGTGTTCAAGTCCACGCTCCAATTGAGCTCCATATTCCAACTTGTGCTTCCAACCCAATCTCTCCAATCCCCATAACCCATCGCTCAACCCACCAACCCGCGTATCCTCCGCATCACCTCCGCGTGGGGCTCCTATCGCACCTCAACCACCTCATCCCGCCCAATCCAACACACACACACACACACATACACACTCGCACTGCCGAAATGAGCGACCCCTCGCCCCCAACCAACCTGACCGAATCCGGCATAACCATCCCCTCTGACAGCGAAAACTACGACGCCAACAACGAACTCTCCACCACGTCCTCGTCGCCAGCATCCTCGAGTACCTCACCCCTGATCCTATACAAGCCGCCCACACTCTGGGGCCTGCTGCGTGGCGCTGCGATAAATCTGCTGTTGCCGTTTGTCAACGGCCTGATGCTTGGGTTTGGCGAGTTGGTTGCGAATGAAGCTGCGTATCGGTTGGGATGGTCGGGTACAAAGGTATGTTTGTTCATTACTCTGCTCTTGAAGTAAAAATAAAACCATGTACATGAAAACCAATGGACAGCATGCTGATCAAAGTCTTAAAATCCAGATATTCCCTACCCACCGCTCGGGCTCGGATTCGCGACGTGTAGGACCGGGTGTGGAGATGCGGGCAGATCCTGTGGAACGGAGACGGCGAAACGGTCAGGAACTCGACATGTACACTTCGCTGGAGTAGGGGATACTGCAAAGGACACATTGGTTTAGACCGGTAGAGAACATGTACATATGTGGGATGGGATGGGATACGCGGTGGTTGTATGACGCTTAACAGCACAACCCCGGCATCGAACGAGGGGGGGACAGTGAAATGTTTCAAACTTGATACAAAGCAATCAGCATACATGGACATATCCATTTTAAATATTCGTACAAGAAGCTCTACTGCTACTACTACTACTACTATACCTACAGCGTCACCACCCCCTTATCCATTTGAGGGGAAATTTCCTGTAGAGACAAGATCGAAACACCGAGTCGCGCCAAAGCATATATCATACAGCTCCGTTGAGCGCGCGCTGAGCCAGAGAAGCTTCCTTTTCCACAACCCTAAGACCTGTTCTCAAACCTCCTTCTTCGCTCAATCTCATAGTCCTCTTCCCTCTTCTTCCTCCTTGCCTGCTCGGGCGACATCTTCTTACCTCCGTAACCCATTTTCTGCATCCAAGCGTCTGCGCCATTGTTCATCCTCCTATACATGTAACTCAGTCGGTAGTTTCTCCGGTAGTAATCCAGCTTCTCTGCTAGCGGCTTGCCCTTTGCACCCTCCTCAAAATCCACGTCGCGGTCAGGTCTCTCGCTGTCAATCGTCTTCACTTCAGCCTTGAGATGGGCGGGCAGGGGAACGCCAGCCTTGATGTTGATGCCAGACAGTCCACGGCGAGCGCTGGATGGCTTGGGCGTGGGCGGCTGGTAGCGAATTCTGCCATTCTGGCCCCTGATATCACTCAGCTTCATCTTGCCTTGAGCAACTTGGGTATAGAGCTCGGTGCTTTCCTTGCTAGGAAGTGTGCGGATACCAATAGCACGTCGGAAGCGGTTTTGGCGAAGGAGCCAACCAGTCACACCGCCCAAAACGGCGGATGTACAGAAGTAGAGTTGTATAGCTGAGGCCTGGAACGCGGTGATAATGCCGAGCACAAAGGCCATAACAGTCATCATAGTCTTTTGGCTAGCGGCTTGCGCAGTGTTCACACCTGTTTCGCCTCCAAACTGTCAAACAGCTTAGCCATGCGCGCAAAATACGAAGCGAGTAAAGACGTACCTTGAACACAGTGTACATGATGCCTGTAGTGGCAACCGGGAGAATAAAGTAGGGGTCGCGGGAAGTCAAGTCGGCAAACCACAAAAATCCATCTTGAGTCATTCCAGGTATCGGGAGCTCACTCATGGCCCTCAGCAGTCTAAAAGCGGAAAATCCAATCCAGCCTTGGGCTACCATGAAACCAGTCATGGAAAGCATGCCGCCTACGTAGGGCTTGATGACTTCTGCCTGTTGCATCTTGTACATGTCGGCTTGCTGCTTGTCGCCTCGTGCCAAGGCGGCGTCCATCTTTTCCTGCAGAGGCTTGGTAACGGGGCCCAGAGATGCCATGACTGCTATCTTGTCTGAACTGAGCGCTTGGAGGGCAAAGGTAGCGCAGCGAACGGCTAAAGCGGCCGCCATGATGGATCCAGCCCAGCCCCAGCCTGACGAGATGTAGATGGACTCGATGGCCTGTTCCATAAGCGTTGTCATACCATAGCCATAATCCAAGCCCATCTCCTTCATTTGTCCAACATGATCGATAAGGCGAGTAGGGTCGATTTCGATACTATCGGTGGGTAGGGTATCCTTGACCGGGTCAATGCCAAAGAGTTCATGGAGGGTCTGTGGATCGCTGATGGTGGATGCGCTCTCTGTGGATGGACTCGCTACGTCGGACGCTCCATCTACTACGGCAGCCTTGTCTATGGCTGCAGGCGCAAGTTCGGGTGTGGCCGTGGTAACGGGCTCCGCTTCTTGTACAAACTCGGATGGGGGACGATTTGAAAAGTTGGCGATTGGGACCTGCTCTGGAGGCGACACTGCACTAACATCGGCAGCGCTGCCAGATTTCCCCCAGCTCCAAGGAGCATACCATGAAGCGTAGCGGACGGAAGCGGTACTCAGGAATGCATCACCCATCCCAGTTGAGCCTGCCCTCCATTGGGCAGACTGCAGCGGGCGGCTTGTTCGACATGTCGGTGCGGAGAGGCCGGCGGTTCGGGGAAGAGAAGAGAACTACGACATTTAGTATCTTGATCAAACCAGCTGTGCAGTCATAAGAAGCAAGCGTGGTGGTCGCGAAGAGCATTTACGGCTTCCATGTGCGGGACGTCGGGGTGCATCTGGAGCAGGACAGGCAATTGCCTCTATGAAGTATGCGCACCTTCCTTGTTGCTTTGGATGAAGCAATTAATGACTGTCGTGATGCCAAGGGAGCGAATTGGACAGGCCGGAGCCCTCTACTTGGAAGCATTGCGGCGTCTCGTCCGAGGTCATGGACAAATGCTGATGATGGGCCAGAATCGCAGTCTTCAGAAATGTCGCGCACGGGCCCTTGCTCGCTCCGAACAGTAGCGTATTCTGTCCAAACCTCCGAGATCCCCGCATCACGCCCAGCACGATAAGACGGACAAGTCAACACGATATTGTCGATCAAACACTTGATTATCCATTCATTATCACCGAAAAAAAAGATACTACTAAGTCCTCCACACGCTTTTGCTGGGTATGTTGGCCGCTTGGCCCCGTCGTGCTTCCTGAACACCCATTCGAATGCAACAACCAACGCCGAGCTATAATAAACACTAAGAGTGACAGCTGCCGCCGCCAGAGCAGCTACGACTTCTTGAACACGTGTCCAGGCTAACAACAACAAATGCTGATATAGGAAAACAGCAGTACCGAAACCCACATTGGAAAAGCTAAGGAAATCCATACTGTACAAGCTTCATAGAAAATGCCGAACGCCCCTCTGAGATGCTTGAAATAGATTATGCTTCATCGCCTGGCCGTGCCCAACTATAACCCTCGGAATTCTATTCCTCATAGTTGTTGCCTTCAGTAACAGCCAAGGCTTCTTCCGCTTGGCCACCACCCATCTCCATGGCTTCGCCAAACATCTCGTGTGCGCTGCCCGAACTCTTGAACGGATCCTGGATGGGACTAGTTGGTCCTGCTCCAGAAGTCTCGAAAAGTCCGGGGTCGATGGGCGCTATCGAGGATGCGCCACCAAAGTTGAGTGGAGCGGTAGCGAATGTCGGTGAGTTGTTGTATGATGATGTGGTAGCCGTGTTGAAGTAGTCGTTGTCACCCTGGCCTTGACGAGGCTCACCTGGAGGCGTGTGCGATTGCTCAGCAGGTGCCGGCTGCAGACTCGATGTCTTTGGGATATCTTCTTTGCGCTTGAACTGGTGCGTCTTCGTCCTTAGATGCTGTGGGAGATCCTCCGGATTCGTGATCCCCAGCTGGTTCATGAGCTTTTGCTGCTTCGTCGGTCGCGGCTTGCGGGTCGAGAGAGAGACCTGTAGGATCGGCGGCGGTGACGGCGCGACTGGTGCCCACTTGTGCAGCTCTTGGCGGAAAAAGTTGATTTCGTTGGAAAGAAGAATTTCGGCGCCCTCGAGCTTGCGCAGGTAGAATCGCTGTGTAGTGAGCTCGTCGGGACTCGACATTAATGGGTTGATGTACTGTGCTACATAATCCCGGAACTTTGTACCATGGTCGATGAGTGAGTCTAGTGTTTCCTCTTCTTCGGGTTGGAATGGCAAGCCAGGGAGCTCTTCTTGCCAAAGCTGCAGATCTTCTAGCTTTGGGCGAGTAGCATCGCGGGGTATCTTGACCCGATAATCACAGATTGGGCATGTGTATTTGTCGTCTTCTTTGACTTTGCCACGTGCAATCTTTAAGCACTTGCCGTGATACCTGTCATTGTCAGTGCATACTTCTTCGTAGCTGGGCAGGCAACTTACCATTCGTGGCACAACTCGCACTCGATCATCATGCCAGCTTCTGGTTTCCGACAAATGCAGAACACATCGCGACTAGATCCTGAGCCGTCTACCTCTTCGCCATCAGCCGGACTCTGCTCACGCGAAGCGGGCTCTACCGGCATCCGAGGTTGGTCAGACAAATCAAAGCAGGAACGGTTGCGCTCATCAACTTGCTTCATGTGCGCATGCAGAATATGAAGCGGAGCGTTAGCTTTGCCGAAAAGTTTCTTGCCTCGCCTCATCCAATCTTCGTGTCGCTTCTGCTCCTTTTCGAGGTCGGTTGTACCGTTTGGCTTGCAGTTCAGTGCGTTGAGTGACTCCATCGCATTGCGTACTTCCATGTACTTTGGTCGCTGTGAGAAATCCGGGTTCTTGCTCCGCTCATACAACGACATGATGAGTTCTTGCGCATCCCTCTGTTTCTTCAAGATGGCATCCATAGCCGCCCGGGTTTCCGGTGGTACCGGCAGATTAGTCGCTTGCTTCGAGAAAGTATCAAGTTGCTGGTAGTGCACGTTTTCGACCTCCATGAGCTCTTTGGCCTTCTTGTCCCAGAACTCACCCTGCCTCCGCTTCTCCTGCAAGAACTGAAGCTCGGGATGGTGTTCTGGCATGCCTATATCAGTACCGTTTCTGACGAGCTCGCCGACCTCTACAAGCGTAGGCGTAGGCTTGAGCCTGAATTCTTGTACTTCTTGTAGCCATCTCAGTTGTTGAACGACCTTCTCCAGAGATTCAAGTTCAGGCAGATCGACATTGAAGCCCTTGCCTTCTTCAAGCAGCTCATCAAGTCGAGTAATGCTTTGCTCGACTGGTCTATCGCGCAAGGCAATGCGCGCTCTGGTTTGGAATTCAACGATGCTTTCAGCCCGTTCCCGGAGAGTAGTTATCTCAGGGCTATCGAACCCTAGATCTTTTGCCTGGTTGAGAAGCTTCTGGATGTTTTCCACATTGCGGTACTCGCGCTCTTTCTCGTCTGCCTCGGCAATTGCCGACTTGCTGGGCCTTCCCCTTCCAGGACGCTCAGCCTTGCGACGGGCTTGCTGCTTTCGAGTGGTATAAAGGATGGCTTCTTCGGCAACTTCTTGGCATTTGTCAACAAATTCCTTGAGATCTGGAAGGCCCTTCAGTTCCCAATCAATCTTCTCGCCTTCGTGCAAGAGGGCACGCAGAGCCTTCAGCTGGGGTCGGGGGCCTTCGGCAAGAAGAGAGTCAATCTTGGATTCCCAAGCTTCCGGGGTGCCTGCCTTGTCGACAATTCTTTGAACCAGCGAAGTAAGAGCATCCTCCGGCATGCGGTATACTAGCATGTGTTGGCCTTTCGCCCCAGAGTAACGGTCAGCCTCTGATGTATCTGGACAACATTCGAAGCTCCCGGCATGTTGTAGGCAGAGAACCTTTTTGGTGTTGCGACAGTAGAAACGCGACAGATAGCCATACGATTTGCAGAAGGCGCATATTAGCTCATCCTCGTGCATATCAGCATCATCAATGATGAATTCGAGTTCACAGGTCGCATCGGCATCGGCGCTGCCATCGACTTTACAAGCATGGGCCTTGTATGCTTTGTGTTTTTCGAGAAAGGCTGACCGAAGACGCAACTCTCTCTCGCGCATCCGCTCCATAGCAGGACCGAGCCACTTGGCTGTCTTGATGTTCGTGTCTTTGCGCGAGGCCGCTGCCAAAAGGAGCTCATCGTGCGAGAAGCACGGTTGGCGTCGGTAGTCCTGGAGACGTTGAACACCATGTTCACCAAATGGCTCCCAATCGCTGGGCGCAAAGTTCACTGCCTCATTAAGGTTGAAACCGTGATTGAAACCTGCGTGGTAGGCTTCGGGAAACGTTATAACAAACTCGCCAGCGCGTTGATCAATGGCATAAACCCTGACACCAGCTTTCAGTAGTTGCTCAGGTGTCAACAGCGTCACAAGCTGAAATAGGAGGTCTGGCTGACTCTCAAATAACTCTGGCACCGCCTCACGCATGGCTTGCTCAAACTTGTCGGTATCTTCAGCTGGAACGCCGTACCAGGTCTTGGTGGCGCCAAAGTGCTGGTAGTTTGCAGAGTATGTGTAGTGATCCTCTGCGTGCCAGCAAAAGGTCGAGAAGACCATACCCACATACAGCCAAGGTACCGTCATGCCCGATATGTCGGACTTGATGTGGCGGAACAGCGAATCCGGGGCGTATGGAAGAACAGTTAAATTCCATGGGTCTGTCGAGTATGGGTCTCGTGGGTTCTTCTCGATGGTGGGGAAACCACTGCCGTGTGTGGTAGAGTGGATGTCTGCTCCATATTCCACTTCGACAGTCTCAGTAACGTTTGCAACCGAGTGCCAAAACTCGCGCTCCACATCGTCTTCTGTAACTGGCTTTGGCGCGTTAGTGATGGGGTCAAAGGGCATCTTGCTGGCAAAGTGATTCTGCTTGAACAGATGGGCTCGTTCTTGGAATTGTTTGAGCGAGTAGATGCCACCTTCTTCGAATCCGAATTCGCCTGTTCCAACGAGGCATCGTGGACAATGCCAGTCGTATGCAGGTATGCCCTTGATGGGTGGATCTAAGCAGTATCCATGATATCCAGAGTCGCAGCTGTCGCACAGCAAGATGTTGGAAGGGTCGTTGTCGGTGCCGCAAGTCTCGCAGCGATCGCCAGGTCGTTCATCAGCTGCACGAACGCGTGGAAACGATCGACCAGGAGTCGATTGGCGAGGCTGAGTCATGTGCGAGCCTGCAACTGTGGGAGCAGGGTCTTTTTTAAGACGCTTACTGCGTCGGCCATTTGCCTCGTCGGCATCATCGTTTGCGCTGCTGTCTGGATCTTGAGATAGCGTTCGCTTCAGTTGGTTAAAATGATGTCCGTTGGAGAGCGGTGTGAATGCCGTGCCAGAGGGTCGCAAGTCTGGCGTGTTGTCGGTCGAGAGCATGGGGCTAGCAGCATTCCGCAAGGGCGTCGATGTGCGCGACTCAAGCACTTCGCGGTGTATGCTGTTTGGAATATTGACTGCAGCAAAAGAACTTGGCGTCGGGGATTGCGCCGAGGGCTTTTGCGCATTGACCGCCGTGAAGCCTCCAGCGTTGACTGGCGTGAAGCCTGACTGCATAGATGACCGTGGGGGCTCAGGAGGTGGTGTGGGGACGGATTCCGTGTGCAGCGTCGCATTCAGCGCTGCTGAGGCCCTCATGGCAGGTGATTCGGCGGCACTGGTATTGGCGATAGGCGTACCCTGCAACGATTTCTTCATAGGCGAGTGGGCCGGGGATGGGGTAAAGGGCCCGCCATGTTCAAACTCGAGCATTTGCTGGACCCCAGGTTTCACGAGTCGTAGATACTCTTCATAAGGGTGTAGCCATTTCTGATACGAGTTCTTGAGCGATGTAGACAGCGACGACATTATCTTGCCGCTGTAGCCGAGGTCTCGTCCAATCTCAGCCCACTTCTTATGCTTGCAGACACGCTCAAAGCCGCCCCTCTTCTCGACAGCTTTTTTGAGCTTGTAGAGGTCCAAGGGCCGTTTATCCACACTGGGGAAACGGGTGAGGCTGTGACCATGTTGTTTGTGGAATTTGGAGAGCTGATCCAAATAATTTAGATTGGCACGTGTGCCTGTGGGTAATCAGTTATGGGCTTGGCAGCATGGAAGAGCGAATACATACCACCCTCGACCGAGTTGAGCTCCTGTCTTCGTGTGCGAAAGTGGAAACGCTGTTGGGTGTAAGCTGGGTTCAGCATGGCAAATACAAATTCCCGTCGAGGCCGGCGCAAATGCAAGTCTCGACGGCGCATGCACTCACCTCGGTGTCGATGGCAAAGGGCGGATTCCAGCTATCGGGCGGTACAATCTTGACGATACCGTACTTTTGCGCTTCCTCGCGGATGCTTTGGATGTACTGCACCGGGTCCTTGAACTGCTCGGCAGTCGGTCGATATGTGGGCGATTCGCGTAGACCAAAAAGGCGGTTCTGCTTGGGTGGCTGGTTGTTTGGCACACCATGTCCTTTACGCTCGACGGTTGCGAGATCCAGTGGTGCTGCCTTGCGCGCGCTCAAAGGAATCGTGCCTGCTCCGTTCAGCTGCACACCATTTACAGGCGGCATGACGGCGCCGCCCATTCTTGATTTTGGTGTTCCGGATGTTCCCTCTGCTAGGCCGTTGTCTGTGGCGACGCGAAAGGTCGTCATGGTGGCACCTGTCGCAGGACCGCCCGGGGGCATAAAGTCGACCATGGCACCTTCACAATGACACGCAGCACCGTCGCAGATTCCACTCTAATTGCAGCCTCGTAACGGCAGATGGGAGATAGTCGTACGGAAAGCGACGGGAATTGGCCGTGTTCCGGTCGGTGAGGGGAGAGGGGGAACGCTATTGTCGTGATATATCTCAAGGCATGGGGGCCCCAAGAGCGGCAGACGACCGCTTTCGCCCAATCCGGCGGCGTGTGTGCAATTGCACCTTGCGGTCAAAGGGCTCGGATAATGGAGCCACGTGTGTCTGTGAAGAACCGGCGTGGTTGTGGCAGCGTATGCGCGATATCGTCGACGGCGGCGAGGAGGTGTGGGTTATAGAAAGAGTGGACGGGGCCGCTGAAGGGTGCGAGGTTCGGTATGCCTCGCTAGCGGCGGAAGCGCATCACACCCAAGGTACCGAAGGAAGCCAGATGCATCGACGCTTATTCTAGCAGGCAATGTTTGCAACTTGCCTGCGCAATGCCCTGTCCGTACGCGCTGCCAGCTATACCATGATTTTGGTGCGCTTTTGTCCATGGCTTGATTCGCATCCGCCCACTATCAAAATGCTGGCAGCGACTTGTAGTCGTGGTCAGGCCAGGTATGAAACCTACATCATGCCGATCTACTCACTCACTTTTCTTTTTGCGCCGCCTCATTTGTTTCCGCCATCGCCCACGCGTCTGGTTCGAGAACTACATGCTAAACGATCAAAGCCCCCATACCGCGCTGGCTTGTCGGTGCTTTGTTCCTGCTTGTCTGCATGAACACGTGCTAGCCCACACCTTGCCACATGCTTGCATCATCGCACTGCATCACAAAACAGACAAACGCGGTAGTTGGAGCGCTGCCCACTCGTACCGGCTGCGCACAAGGCACACCTGATATCCTGTAAGCCCGATACTCACCGACAACCACGTCTGCCAACCTAGCATCGTGAAATGGATGCTGCAGGTCAGGTCGGCAGCAAGGTTGTGGCATCGGGAAGCGCGACACCCCACCAATCACCACCGACTTCATCTGCACCATCCCGTCAGCCCTAGCCTGGCCGTTGGACGCTTTCGGATGCGATCAACGACAACACCGACATCGACTCTTCTACACCTCCGGATGATGACCGACGGCCTTAGGATAGACAGCAGGCCCATTCCTGCCTTCTACTGCTGCTATCTGCTCCGCTCCAAGAACCGCAAGGCCTTCTACATTGGGAGCACGCCCAACCCAGCCCGCCGTCTTGGCCAACACAATGGCTCGAGCAAGGGTGGCGCAAAGCGCACCTCAATGCAGGGGAAGCGGCCTTGGGAAATGACATGCATCGTCACCGGCTTCCCCTCCAGAGTTGCTGCGCTGCAGTTCGAATGGGCATGGCAGAACACGCACGCCACACGCCATATCGAGCGAGACGTGCGCGAGGCGAGGAAGGATGAGCTGCACAAGGGCAGGAAGAAAACATCGCCCGCGAGGAGATCGAGACCACCAATGACGCTGGAAGCACGACTGAAAAACTTGCATCACCTGTTGGGCGTCGGTAGCTTCAGCAGATGGCCGCTACATCTTCGATTCTTCGCCCCGGACGTGTTTTCGCAGTGGGAGAAACACACGTCCAAAATGAATACGAGCCTACGGAAAAGCATCACCATCCGGCTGACTCCGGCTGAGCTCCCGAAGCTGGCCCCAGATGTACAGAGCGAGATGAGAACACACTTTATACCCGACGTCATACGAGCGATCCCTGTTGCCTACGAGGACCTCAAACCGTATGTCGAGAAATCAATGAGTACTCTGGGGGGCGGAAAGACGCGAGATTGTGCGGTCTGCAAAAAAGACGTTGATGTGCATCAATCGGTCGTACTCATTTGTCCCGTCGAGACATGCTGCTCGGTTTCACACATGTCTTGTTTATCGCAAAGATTCCTTGCGGAGGATGCTAACAAGGACGCATTCATTCCCATCGAAGGAACATGTCCAAGCTGCCACAGCTCAATCAAGTGGTCGGAGATGATCAAGGAGCTTAGTCTACGAATGCGTGGCGAGGAAGAAATCAAGACCCTGTTCAAGGCAAAGCGGAAGAAGAAGCAGGCCAGTGCCACAGAAGACGATGCTGAAGAATTCTTGGACATTGACGAACTTGATGCTGAGCCTGACGAGGACCTCGACGAAACATGGATTGAAGATGTCAACGAAGAGGATGATAAACTACCAGCATCAAACAATAGGTGAAGCAATCTACCACTCACCAACCGTCCTCAACGCCACCTGTCCCTTCGCGACCCGCTCAATGCACCGATCAATCTGCTCCCTCACCTTGGCAGCTACAACCTCTTGACTGGCACCCGCATCAATCCGCACAAAGTCCTCGCCCTCCTTCCTCTGCATCAGTGTCTCAAACAGGACCCGTACACGATCCTGCATATCCTTCTTCTCATACTTTTCCGTACCATAGTCACCTCGTTTCGCTGCGTCCTCGGCAGAGATATCAAGGAAGATGCAGAGATCAGGTCGCGGCAGCCCAACTTCCGGGTTACGACACCAGTCAAGACTCATATCGTGCTTTTGCTTTGCTGCAGAGTAGACACAACCACTGTAATAGTAGCGGTCTACGATGATCGTTGTGCCTGCTTCAAGATCGGCTTTGATGGAGGCTCTGCAACTATTAGTTAGATACAACCATGGTCAAAGATGAGAAGTGTGGGTGTGCTATACGCTGCTTCCCATCGATTCGCAGAAAATAACAAATGTATAACATGATCCTCTTGCTCGCTATCGCCGCTCAGATAACTATCGATCATCTGTCCAATCGGCGTCGTCCTATCTATCAACCCCCATCATCAGTCTTTCATGTTTTTTTCTCTCTCAAAGTTATTTCCGAAAACCATGCTCCGTGGCAACAGATTTGGAGCCGTGCACGTACCAGGGAACCGCATATGCCGCACTTTCACCCCGTCACTTTGTAGATCCTCTACTAGCTTTTGGCATTGCGTTGATTTACCCGCGCGGTCGAGACCCTCGAAGACTATGAGCTTGCCGCGTGCCATTATTGCTGCTGCGTAATCGTTTGGCTGGGGGTTTATTAGGTGTATAGTAGGGCGCGGGTTTGAGGTTGAGGATTGCAGGGATAGGTGGGGGGGGACGAGTGGGGCTGATCGCGTCACTTGGTTGCAGCTTACCTACCTAGGCGCTAGGAGGATGACTTCCTTGCAACGCGCTTTCACTTTCCTCTTCCCCCTTGTTTGTAAAGCAGTGACTACACTGCCATAACGTGTTTTTGTTGCAGTCTACATGTCATGTAGGTGGATGCCTATCTGCAGATGGGGAAACGGGGGCGACTTGACCTACCTTTCACAAGGCTTACCAAGGCTGCCACGACTGCGCCTTTTTCAACCCAACGCGATTTGATATGCGAGCATGCAAGCTGCAATGGCTGTATTCCAATGAAAATGCTAGGCTTCGTTCACCTGATACCGTGGGTGTCTTGGGATTGGCCTCAGGCTGCAGTTGGTGAACTAAACCGGTGAGTTGTGCCTGCAACAAGGCTGACATGCGCAATGGTCAATCTCTACTGGCGGATGCAAAGGGCACAGCATCAGGTGGGGTGTGAAGTAGAAGCGGGGTCATGCCCACTCAAAAACAGTTATAAGACGAGAAAAGGGCCATGGGGATTTATCCATTATCGAAAACAAGCAACATGGACAGAAAGGACTCGTTCAACGATGACATTAAGGATATTTTGCAGCTCAAGCTTGGAGATGAAGCGGGAACGAACACAGAAGAGGAGTTGCAGGAGATGATACCAGAGCCCGAGCCCGAGGACGGGCCCATCTGGAAGAGCAAAGTCTGGCTAGCTTGCCAGACGGGAGATTACTTACAAGTCAATAAATATCTCAAGGACGCTGAACACCCGGGTCTTCTCATTCACGGCAGAGACAGTTATGGCAATACCGCACTTATTATTGCATCATTTGTACCTCAAGAACGTCGCGCAGCTACAAACATTATGCAACTTTTACTCGATGCTGGCGCAGATGTCAACGCTATCAATTGTAAGGGTAGAACTGCGCTCATGGAGGCATCTCTCTGGGGCAGGTTAAGAGCTGTGAAGACACTCTTATTCGGAAACATACAGGCAGATACTGGAATTAGAGATCGTAACAACCTCAAGGCTATTGACTTGGCTTCCGAAGACCAGCAACAGAGCTTGGAAAGATGTCAAAGGTGCTATCAGAACGGTCATGTTGAGAGACCAGCAATGGATGTGCCACATCGAGAAAGAATTGTGCAACTGTTGCTGGGAATACGCGATCGAGGTTTGAGATTACCACTCCTAGATTCTCGGACGATTCTAGGCTCTGCAAAGATTGAAGCACATGCTCATAAAGAGGAGACCGATCAGCTACAAGCAAGGCTTCGCAACGCTGGAGATGAAATAGAAAAGTTAAAGGCAGAGCTAAAGAACAGCCGCATTACATTTCAAGAGATTAAAGAAGAAATCGACGTCAAAAACGAAAAACTAGTCGAGACGGAGGCGATGTGTAAAGCGCAAAAGAAAACCATATCTGTAACAGAGAAAGAGTTGGCTGAGGCGAAAGATCAAGTCAAAAAGTTAATTCGACAAAAGGCCGACAAGGATATTCAGTTTCGCGAGCAGGAGTTTGATGACGAAACGCATGTCAGCTTTATAAAAACATTTCGCATTCCTCTCAAGTTCAATCAGACTGGCGACCGTCGCAAAATAACAATTGCGTACATTGAGTGGGACGGCAATCGGTACTTTGCAATGAATGGGACGCATTCTGGTCTAAACTACGAGTTCATCTCGAGTAAGACTTACGCCCCAAAAGCCCACAAACTTTTTAAGACTCTAGGATTTAACGAGGAGGAAAGCTGGTTCACACACACGGAACCACAACTTATGATGCTCTACATGGAGCATTTTTTGGACAGGGAAGGTCTAAGCCCAATGGATTTCAAGCAACTTAAAGGTAAGAAGCTAGACAGTGGTCATGTCAAGTGTAAGGAGGTTCGGATATTTGTCAGCCGAGAAGTTTGCTCCGTGTGCGAGAGGCTTGGAAACTTTATCAATGTAATCACGCAGCATTACGGATTCAACTTTGTTTTGGAAGATATGTTAACTAGAGAAAAATAGCTTCTGGAGAAAGTGGATCTATTCACCGTCGCCTGAGTGAAAATCTTCTATATCCAGGAGTTATACTCTCCCGAGGTCTCTATATGACAGGAGCGCTTGCTAGCAATCAAATTGGTTGTTTCCTATTGTTTCATCTATCCTTATATAAGTAAGAAAATTCCTAGTATCAATGACTAAAAATATAAAGAGAATAGTGAGGAGATGAGCAAAACAGCTCAAGGATGCTCCACATATGAGAAGTAAAGTTGAAAAAGCCTAAAGATGCTTTTTAGTATATATTCTTGAGATTAGAAAGTGCCGCAGATTCACTCCGGCTACCACTTTCAAAGCCTTTCACTTGCAGCGCTGTATTGTATACAGTATATCAATTATATCCTCCACTAAGACTACATCTAATCTTTAGTGCCTTTCCTAGTGGTACTTGAATACTGCCGATTCTTCTACCTAACCACAACAGCTCTCCTTTCAATTACACAGCATCAACTCTCCAACCTTCCAACATTTCAACAAGTACCCATCAAAGGGGGTGAACATCAGGCTACCACACAACTACCTCTATCGTATACCCTTGATTGAAGTTACCCTCTGGATCCCTTCGGATACGTTCATCATATACGACGCCATCGACACCAGGGAGCTACTAAACCCAGTGTTTGAGCTTCGACTACCTATTGTCTGTACAGAACAGGGAATGGCGGTGTTGGAATTGGAGGACCGAGTTCTCGGTAGGCCCCGACGTAGGCTGGGTATCGAATTCACAAATCCCTAGCCTGAGCCACAAGGATAGCGAACTTCGCATGACAAGGCTGAGTTTTATCTCTATCCATTGAACGTGTTGGTCAAAAATTTAGAGTTACAGTCGAGATATTGGGAGATATTGGTGCAGAAGAGGTAAAAGGGCCCAACAACTCTGAGAATGTATATCTGAATAGAGAATGGAATAAAGCCAATGAAAATCTTTTCCTGGGATAGTTACGTAATGAACTTGATGTGACTACGGCCAAGTCTTGCGATCCATGTGCTGTGAACCGTTCCCGTCACTACCTTTGTTTGAGCACACAAAGAATTGAGCCATCGAAATTGATAGCAACACATTTGGCCCTGCAATAATGACACTAGTGATTGACTTTTATTGGAGGCCCGATGCTTGTTGCGAAGCTGTGTGCCTACAACAAAGGAATCGGCAAAACTCGAGAAATGGACCCGAACAGGCAATCCGAGAAAAGGAGGCTAAGGCTAGCAATGTTAGCGTCTTAGAGAAATAGACTAAATCGAGTCTGTGATCTGTCCAGCCTGCTCTCATGATTTTTGATCTGATTCCATACAGCCAGGTTGTAGATGTCGCGCTTAGTTGATAGCTAGCCCAATGCAACTTGA
>Ga0265798_10005755_pt1 | contig 16518 bp, 10 predicted proteins | sample P3T30metagenome_FD_192430 | JGI IMG/M metagenome (GOLD analysis project Ga0265798, IMG submission 192430) | Plant litter microbial communities from East Loma Ridge, Irvine, California - P3 T30 | ecosystem: Environmental > Terrestrial > Plant litter > Unclassified | place: USA: California... | reverse complement strand
GGCCGCGTCAACTGCGTTGCAAGCATGCCGCGACAATCTGACAGTCGTCTCGTGGCGGGCCGTTCCTGCCGACGGCAATGCAGCCGCAGACCATCTTCGGTGGTCGTGGAGGCGCGTCTTTCCTGTAGTGACGATGAATGTTTTGTGGCTGTTTCGACGCAAGGATGTGCGGCAGGGCGCCAGGGGGCGGAGCGTGACGCCGCGCACCCTGGCGGGCAGCCTTACCCGAGCCAGAGATCCGCATGCGGCGCGGGGGCCACGAGCGTCACGTTGCCGTTGAGATCGTAACCCGCGCCGACCCAGTCCGTGGCTGTACCGCTGGCATCATAGTTCTGATGACCGTGGGTAAAGCTCCGGTACGCCAAGCCGACCGTATTGTCATTCATGCCGTTGCTTTCCACGCTGGTAAGCATGACCTGGCTGAAAATATACTCGTCGACCAGGCGCATGCCCGCGCCGTCGTGCGCATACGCTTCGACTTCGACCGATGGCATGTGCGTACCTTTGAAAAGATTCGTGAGCATGCGAGTCAGGACGAGGCTGCTACCCAGCACCATCGAGACATCGCTGCTCGTCACCGTGCCATTCTCGTGCTCCCACCCCAGATTGAAATCATCCAGCGCGAGCCAGCCGGACGAGTCACTTAGTCGAATGTAATAATCGAGATCGGGTTGCGTGCCTGGCTGGCTGGTCCATGGTGTGTCGATGGCGAGCGTCTGCGCGCTCCCGTTTGCGGCCAGGTCCCATGTCACGGTCTGGAGTGGCAGCGTGGGATTGCCTGGCTTTGGATTCGATTGCGAGAATGCGTCGAACGTGAACTGCACACCAGTACTCGTACCGTCCGCAACTTCCGTCGTCGTCACGTCGACCACCTGCAGGTCTTTGAAACCGTACGTCTGAACCAGTTGTGCATGGCCATCGGCGCCAGTGCGGAAGGCCTCGACCAGCATTTTCTGGAAGTGCTTGCCGGCGACAACCATCCCGGTCAGCTCGGCCGAAGCGTCACTGGCGCCAAACGACGTGGCGAACGTACTGCTGAGCGTTTTGCCTGCACCGCCGCCAGCGCCCAGCGCAACATTGCCATTGTTGGCGAAGTCGAGCTGCAGCGCGTCGACCTCGATCCGCTTGGCCCCGTTCCCGTTGTCGTAGGTCAGGTAGTACGTCAGCGGCACATCGGAATTGGTCTGCACAGCAACGGGAATCCCGGTGCCTACCGCTGCATCGGCCCTTGGCCGCGGGCCATCGATCAGCGAGTGCGTCTCGCGGTCATAGCCGGTTTCAGTCCAGGTCGAGGGGGCGCCGCTGGCAAGGTAGTTCTGGTGTCCATGGGTGAAACTGCTATAGGCCAGGCCCAGCGTGTTGCTGCTGATGTCGCTGCTTTCCAGGCTGGTGAGGAGGACATCGGAAAAGATGTAATCGTCGACCAGGCGCGGGGTGGCGCTGTCGCGTGCATAGGCTTCCACCTCGACCGTCGGAATATGCGATCCCTTGAACAGGTTCATCAGCATACGCCCGAGGACATCGCTACTCCCCAGCAACATCGACACATCGCTGCTCGACAACGCACCTGCGTCGCGCGCGAATGCCATGCTGAAGTCGTCGAGCGCCAGCCAGCCGGAGGTTTTATCGAAGCGCACATAGTAATCGAGCGCGGTCTGCATGTCGGGCTTCTGCACGATGGGCGTATCGACGGCAATGCTGTTCGCGCCGCCGTTCGCCGCCAGATCCCAGCTCACCGTAGCGGTGTCGGGTGCGCCCGTGTTGCCCACCGCTGCGGTCGTCTGGGTGAATGTGCCGAACGTGAATTGCGCACCGGTGCTGGTGCCACCGGCAGCCTCGGTCGTGTTGAACGCGCTGACCTGGACATCGGTGAACTGGTATGTCTGGATCAGTTGCGCCTGGCCATCGGGCCCGGTGCGCCAGGATTCGAGCCGCATTTCCTGGACATGCTTGCCTGTCGTCATCAACTCGGTCAGTGCCGTCGTCGATGTTCCTGCGGCCAACGAGGTCGCCAGCGCACTGCTGAACGACCTGCCTGCGCCACCGCCGGCGGCAGCTCCCGCGTCGGTGCTATTGCCGAATTCGAGCTGGAAGCTATCGACTTCGATCCGTGTGCTCAGGTTGCCGCGCGGGCCGTATGTCAGGATATAGGTCATCGGCGCTTCGGCGCCAACCTGCGCGGCGGCGGCGATCGTCGCGCCGGTCGCGGCGCCTGCATGTGGAACTGGGGCCGCGATGGGCTGGTCCTTCCGCAGGTCGTAGCCGGTTCCTGTCCAGCCCGCGACATCCTGGTGTCCATGGGTGAAGCTGCGGTACCCCAGTCCGAGTGTATTGTCGGTAGCGCCGTGGTCGGCCAGGCTGGTGATGACGACATCGCGGAAGATGTATTCGTTCACCAGGCGCGGGCTGGCACTGCCGCGCGCATAGGCCTCGACTTCGACCGTTTCCAGGTGCGTCCCCTTGAGAAGGGCATTCAGCATACGGGTCATCGCGCCGCTGCTACCCAGGGACATCGAGACGTCGCTGACAGCCAGCCCACTGCCAACGCTGTCGAAGCCCATGCTGAAGTCTTTCAGCGCGAGCCAGCCTGAGGTGGCGTCCAGGCGCACGTAGTAGTCGAGCTCGGGCTGCACGGCAGGGAAGTTATCGACCGGTGCGTGGATGTCTTCGCTTATTCCACCATTGGAATTACCATTCTCGGAAAAATCCCATTGGGTGACTGCGTCGGTTGGAAGCCCCTTGCTGTCGATGCCGTAGGTCGATTGCTTGAAATGATCGAACGTGAACTGCGCGCCGGTGCCGGTCGCGCCGGCAGCGTCCAGCGTGTGCAACGACGTGACCGTCACATTCTCCAGGCCATATGCCTGGACCAGATGCAGGGCGCCGTCTGCGCCGGCCCGGTAGGCTTCCACCTTCATGTCAGGCATGTGCTTGCCCGTTACCAGCATCTGGGTCAGTTCGGCGCGTGCGGTTCCCGACTCGAACGAGGCTGACAAGGTACTGGCCGATGCCTTGCCCGCGCCGCCACCGCCACCGGTTATCGTGTCACCGCTCTGGGAAAAGTCGAGTGCGACGGCGTCGAGTGCAATCCATTTGCTCTGTTTGGCTTCGTTGGAGTAATTCAGGTAATAGGTCAGTGGCACGCTGGAATCGACCTGGGCCGTGATCACCGGCTGGGGGGCGTCTGCCACATCGGCCTTGCCCGCCACCGTCACCTGCACATTGGCCGTGCTGCTGCCGCCGTGGCCATCCGATACCGTATAGGCGAAGCTGTCGACCAAGCTGTCGCTTTCATTCAGCGCCTGCAGGGCCGCTGCGGCGCGCGGGTCGTACACATAACTGCCGTCGTGGCCGATGGTCACCGTGGCGCCGTGCGCCGTGGTGAGGGTAGCGGCCACCACCACGAGGGCGTCGCCGTCCGGGTCCATGTCGCGTCCGCCGTGGTAGCTGCTCAGCAGGTTGCCGGTGACGACCGTATCTTCGTCGGTGGTGGCGGCCTGCGCCACGGCTACCGGCGCATCGTTGACTGCCGCCACGCTCAATTCAACCCGTGCCGGCGCCGAATAGTCCTTGCCGTTGAAGGCCCGGTAGGTGAACGCATCGACGCCATTGAAGTTGGCGTCGGGCTGGTAGCTGAAGCTGCCATCCGGGTTCAGGCTCAAGGTGCCGTGTGCTGGTCCGGTGGCGAGCACCGCGGTCAAGGCTGCAGCATCGGTCCCGGCATCGTTGCGCAGGACGCTGGCGAACTGCTGCAGGCCCGCGTCCTCGACGAGGGCGTAGGCGTCGGCCGCCGCTTCGGGGCGGGCAAGCTGGAACGAGATCGCATCGACCAGGAAGTCGCTGCCGTGCTTGACCTTGGCAGCATCGGTGTAGATGTCGCTGCCGAATGTGCCATCGCCGTTCCAGTAGGCGCCATGCGAGAAACTGCCGTCGGCGCGCAATGCGCCGGCGCTCAGTTCGATTGCACTGAATGCCACGCTTGAACCGAGCTGCAACAACTGCTGGCCCGACGTCGATTCGGCCTTGACGAAGTATTCGCCGACCAGCACGCCGGTGGCGTCGAACAGGCGCACGCGGGCGCCTTCGGCATAGCCCGAGCCATCGTCGCGTGCGTGGAAGGACGAGAAATTGATGGCGACGGCCGACGCCGGTTCGGCCAGCACGAAGCGCAAGCCTTCCTTGCCATCGATCTCTTGCTTGACTGCCGTGGTGGCGGCCGACTGCCCGCTCACGCCCAGGTCGCCGGCAGCGATGTCGCCGCCGCCCAGGGTGGTGGCGAGCGCATCGGTGTACTTGATGGCCGACCAGGCTTCGGTCGTGCTGGTCAGGTCGGCCTTTTGCTGCGCCGTGAGGCCGGTGCGCGACCACGCGGCGCTCCATTGGCCACCTGCGCCGCTCTGCGCAGCCGGCGCCGCGCCGGCACTGAGGATGCGTGCGTCGCGGTCCGGATTCATATTGACCGTGAGCGTCATGGACGACCCCCGGCAGCATTACGGCGCGCGAACGAGAGGCCGAACCAGCCGGCCAGCGCGGCCAGCAGCAGCGGCAGCGTGCCGGGTTCAGGCACGTCCACGCTGTCGTTGATGGCGTCGACCGAGACATCGTCGAGGAACCAGAATGCTTCATCCTGGCGGAAGATGAAGGACAGGTCAGTGACCAGGCTGGCGGCAGTAAACGAGATGGCGTACGACGTCATCTCGCTGGCGGTCTTGTCGAACCCAAGCGACGCAGGTTCCACGACGCCGTCGATGGCGATCGAGAAGAAGGACTGGGTGTCGTTGTTGTCCGGGTTGGCGCCCATATTGCCGAGCCAGAAACTGAGGGTGTAGCGCTGACCCACCGTGGTGGCAAGTTGTTGGGCGATGCCGCCGGTGCTACCGACTGCGCCAAAGAAGGCGGCATGGTCGCCGCTGTGGGTATAGTCTGCTTCAGCGGCGACGAAGCTATTGTCGCTGGTGCCAAATTGCGACCAGCCGTCAAAGCCCGCACTTTCGAAACCGCCATTGGTGACGAGTTCGGCCTGTGCTGCGCCGGACAAGGCCATGCCAGCGACGAGCGCCAGCCCGCTCAATTCACGCATAATATTTTTCATGTTCAACCCTAGTTATTGTAAATATGTGGGTTGGCATTAAGCAATAATTACGCCAGTTTATAAGCCTTTGATTTGACTGGGATTAATGTAAATTGCATAAAGTTATGTAAAGTTTTTCGACATATCTCCATTTCAGTTTCGGCAATCCTACTGCCCGCGCCGCTGTACCAGCGCAGTGCCCGTGCCATGGCGTTTGCCTTCGCTGACCGCCGTCACCGTGCCATCGGCATTGAATACCAGCGCGTTGGCCGCGCCAATCTCTTCAGGCTGCGCTTCCCAGCGCTGGCCAAACCCCGCCAGTGCCCGCGCCTGCGCGCTGCCTGCAAACCCTGGCTCGATCGAGGTCTCGGGCGCATTGCGCTGGCTGATCCGCGGCGCATTCACCGCCCGGTCCATCGGCATGCCGAGGTCGACGTAATTGACGATCGTTTGCAGCACGGTCGTGATGATGGTCGAGCCGCCCGGACTGCCCACCGAGAACGCCGGCTTGCCGTCCTTGAGCGCAATCGTCGGCGCCATGCTAGAGCGCGGGCGCTTGCCTGCTTCAGGCACGTTCGGGTGCGGGCCGGCGAAGTCGAAATCTGTCAACTCGTTATTGAGCAGGAAACCGTAGCCTGGTACCACGATCCCGCTGCCGCCCCACGATTCGATGGTGAACGTGTAGGCCACCACATTGCCATCCTTGTCCGAGACGGTCAGGTGCGTCGTGTGCGCGTTTTCGGGCGCCATCTTGATGCTCGCCCGTACCGGTGGGCGCAGCGGCACGCTCGGATCATCTTGGTACGCATACGGGTCGCCCGCCGCCACCGCACCCGGCGCCGCCGCCTTCATCGGGATCAGCGCGCGGCGCGTGGCAGCGAAGTCCTTCGACAGCAAGCCGGTCAATGGCGCATCGATGTATTCGGGATCGGCCAGGTAGGCATTGCGGTCGGCAAACGCGAGGCGGCTCGCTTCGATGTACAGGTGCTCGGCCTGCGCGCGTGGCATCGATTTGAGGTCATAGCCTTCGAGGATGTTGAGCGCATGTGCGACCGTCGCGCCGCCACTGCTCGGCAGTGGCATGCCGTAGAGTTCGTAGCCACGATAGGTGCTGCGCAGGGCAGGGCGGATGCGCGCCTCGTAGTTGGCCAGGTCGGCCAGTGACATGCTGCCTGCGCGTACATTGACGCCTTTGGCCACGGGTGGCCGATTGACGGCGTCGACGATCGCGCGCGCGATCGGGCCTTCGTAGAACGCCTTGACCCCACCCGATGCAATGTCGCGGTAGGCCCGTGCCATGCCCGGATTGCGCAGCAGCGTGCCGCTCGCCAGGGGTTTGCCATCATGCAGATACAGTTCGCTGGTGGGCGTGAACTGGCGGAACTTGGACAGGTTTTGGCCGACCAGCCCATTGAACGTGGCGTTGACCTTGAAGCCCTTGTCGGCCACCGCGATCGCCGGCGCCAGCACTTGCGCGAAGCGCATGCTGCCGTAGCGCTCCAGCGCCTCATGCCAGCCGCGCACCGTGCCCGGCACGCCGACGGCCGCGCCGCTGGCCACCGCGGTCTCGAAGTCGATCGGCTTGCCATCTTGCTGGAACAGGGTGGGGCCAGCTTTGCCTGGCGCCGTCTCGCGGTGATCGATGGTGATGACCCGCTTGTCCCTGGCCAGGTAAATGACCATGAACCCGCCGCCACCGATGCCGCAGCTGAACGGATCGGTCACGCCCAGCGTGGCCGCCGCGGCGACCGCCGCATCGATCGCATTGCCGCCCTGGTTCAGGATGGCCAGCGCCGACTGCGACGCTTGTTCGCTGATGGTGGCGACCGCGCCGCCATGGCCGGTGGCCACGGGGGCTGCGGCAACCGGCGCAACGACGATCGACAGGACCAGGCCGCACGCCAGTGCGACGTTGACAGGCGAGCGGCACCGCACCTCAGGTACCGTACATATTGAGCACGACCGGATATGACACCGGCCCCGCCTCGATCATGCCGCGCGCCGGCGCATCGAATGACCGGTCGAGCTCGACACGCGCACCGCGCAGCGCCGGTGACGTGAAGCCCGGCTTGCCCGGCACCAGCCAGAACGCCTGCGCGACATTCTGGATGCGCAGCGTGAAACGGTAGGCCACGCGCCCCGGCGCCATGCAGCGCGCGTTGTCCGGGCAGCGGGTGTCGTCGGCGCCTTCGTAGGTCAGGCTCAGGCGCTGTTCTGGCGCGAGCAGCAGGCTCTGGCGCTCGCTGAGCGTGTACTGGGCATCGGGCAAGCGCTCAGGGGCGGCGCAGGCAGACAACAGGCCGGCGGCGAGGCACACGGCGGCGATGGAGACAAGGCGAAGCGGGGAGCCAATCGGGGAGCGCATGGGTGTCATCCAGGTATTGACAGGAAAAACCCATGATAGCAAAACCGCAAGCGCAGCGGCGCGCCATGATGCTCGCTGCAGTCATCAACACGCGATTTTTGAAGTCATAAACAGGTCATATTCGCGCGCTATTCTTTGTCCTGTAGTGCAAAACATATCCCTCAACTAAGGAATAACAATGTTCAAAAAGATCCTCGCCGGCGCCGCTGCCGCACTCGTGATGACGACCTCGTTCGCCGCCGACATGACCGGTGCAGGCGCTACCTTCCCGTACCCGATCTACGCCAAGTGGGCCGAGGGCTACAAGGCAGCAACCGGCAACGGCCTGAACTACCAATCGGTCGGTTCGGGCGCCGGTATCAAGCAGATCAAGGCCAAGACCGTCGACTTCGGCGCGTCGGACATGCCGCTGAAAGCGGACGAGCTGGACAAAGAAGGCCTGATGCAGTTCCCGGCCATCATGGGCGGCGTGGTTGCCGTGGTCAACGTCGACGGCGTGACCCCGGGCCAGCTGAAAATGACCGGTCCGGTCCTGGCTGACATCTACATGGGCAAGATCACCAAATGGAACGCGGCGCCGATCGCCGCGCTGAACCCGGGCGTCAAGCTGCCAGACACCGACATCACCGTCGTGCACCGCGCCGACAGCTCGGGCACCTCGTTCCTGTGGACCGACTTCTTGGCCAAGACCAGCCCGGCCTGGAAAGAAAGCATCGGTTCGGGCACCACCGTGAAGTGGGCCGTGGGCGTGGGCGGCAAGGGCAACGAAGGCGTCGCCGCCAACGTGCAGCGTATCAAGGGTTCGATCGGCTACGTCGAGTGGGCGTACGCGAAAAAGAACAAGCTGTCGCACACCCAGCTGCGCAATAAAGAAGGCGTCGACCTGCAGCCAAGCGACGACGTGTTCAAGGCCGCCGCCGCGAACGCCGAATGGACCAAGGCCCCAGGCTTCGGCGTGGTCCTGACCGACGGCGCCGGCAAGCAAAGCTGGCCGATCACCGGCGTGTCGTACATCCTGATGCACAAGGCACAGGCTGACGCCAACAAGGGCAAGGAAGTCGTCAAGTTCTTCGACTGGGCCTTCAAGAACGGCGCGCCTGCAGCGGCTGAGCTGGACTACGTCCCAATGCCGGCAACCGTCGTCAAGCAAGTGCAGGAAGCATGGAAAGCCAACCTGAAAGACGCTTCGGGCAAGGCCATCATGTAATTCGCAGGGTCGGCAGCTCTGCTGCCGACGCGTCGATTGGTTCCGGTGCGGTCATCGCACCGGATGATCTTGCGGCCAACAATCACCGCGTTGCCGGCTGAGCCGTCAACCCTACGGTACCTCATCTATCAGGCATCCCATGACAACGGCGAACACGATCGTCCTGGTGATTGACGACAAGCCGGCCATCGCCGAATTGCTCAAATTCTCGCTGCACGAGGACGAGTGGGTCTGGCATAACGTGCCGAGCCTGGCCCAAGCCTGGGACTTTATCGGGCGCGAACGGCCCGAACTTTTGCTGCAGGAATCGATGCTGCGCAACGAAGGCGGCATGCGTTTATTGGCGCGCCTGCGCGGCGACCGGCGCCTGCGCGAACAACCGGTCATCCTGCTGGCGGCCGAATGTGCCGAAGGCGAGCGTCCGCTTGCGTTGCCGGCAGCTGTGGCCCATCCCGAATTCATCCCGCAAGCGCCGATCGACGAGGCGCGCGAACTGTCGCCCGAATCGCGTTTGCTGCGCTCGGGGCGCCTGGTGCTCGATCCGCTCAGCTGCAGCGTCAAGGTCGGCAACAGCCGGGTCGAAGTGCGCCACGCCGAATACCGCCTGCTGCGTTTTTTGCTGTGCCATCCGGGCCAGGTCTTCTCGCGCTCGCAGTTGCTCGAGCAACTCTGGGACGCGCACCAGTCGCTCGACCAGCGCACTGTCGATGTCCACGTGCTGCGCCTGCGCAAGGCGCTGGGCCGCGCCAAGTCGCTGATCAAGACCGTGCGCGGCGCGGGCTACATGCTCTCGCCGGCCTGAGATGCAGTGCCCGGCAGCAGCATGAACAAACACCTCAGCATCGCCCCGTCCGCCACGCCGTACCGAAGCAAACGCTTCCTGGTGCTGGTCTGGCCGCTGCTTGCCCTCCTGGCCTGCATCGCGCTGTGCTGGGCGACCCTGGTGCGTGTGGACGCCGAGCAGACGCGCGTCACCGGCCAGACGCGCAAGGACGCCGCCGCCTACGCCGAAGCCTACGAGCAGTACATCACGCGCTCGGTGGCGCAGATGGACCAGATCACGATGCAGCTCAAGTTCAGCTGGGAGAACTCGCGCAAGCCGCAACTGCTCGATGATATGCGGCGCGACGGTATGTTCACCGACAGCGCCTTCCACCTGGTCGCCGTGCTCGACAGCCGCGGCATCGTGCGCGCCAGCACGCGCCCCGGCCTGGTCGGCGTCGACCTGTCCGACGGGCCGGCCTTCATCCATCACCGCGACAACAACTCGACCGCGCTGCGGGTGGGCGCCACGCCGGTGCAGGTCGGCGCGGCAGACGACGTGGTGCTGTTCACGCGCCGCCTCGATGATCGCGAAGACGAATTCGACGGCCTGGTCATGATGGCGGTCGACGCGCGCTACTTCACCTCGTTCGTCAGTCCGGCCACGCTCGGCGCCGGCGGCATCGTGGCGCTGGCCGGCAGCGAAGGGCGCCTGCGCGTGGAACAGCGCAGCGACGGCGCAGCGTTTTCCGACACGGCCACACTGCCGCGCCGCGGCGCCGCCTGGTCGGGCGAGCAGGGCGTGCGCGAGATCGACGGCGCCGGCGGCGCGGATGATTTCGCTGATGGCCAGGCGCGCGTGCTCGGCTGGCGCCAGTCGCCCGTCTATCCGCTGGTGGCGCTGGTGGGCTTGCCGCGCATCGATGCGCTGGCTGCAAGCAGTGCCTACTGGGCCGAAAGCCGCGACCGCGCCATCGCCGCCACGCTGTGCCTGATGCTGCTGGGCGCGGTCGGCGCGGTTCTGGCGCAGCGCGCGCTCCAGCGCGACAAGGAACAGGACGATGTGCGGCGCGCCTACCGCACCGCCACCGAGAGCGGCAACGACGGCTTCTACATGGCAGCCGCCGTGTGCGGGCGCGACGGGCAGATCGTCGATTTTTGCATCGTCGACTGCAATGAACGGGGCGCCTTTTTCTATGGCATGAAGCGCGAAGAGCTGGTCGGCTCGAGCCTGAGCCAGATCGATGCCGGCCTGTTCGGCGAAGACTTGCTGGCCACCTACTGCAAGGCGATGGAGGCCGGCTTCTACGAAGACGACCGCAAGATGCCGAGTGACAATCGCCTGAATATCAGCTGGGGGCGCCGCCGCCTGGTGCGGGTCGGGCACGGCCTGGCCGTCACGCTGCAAGACATCAGCGAGCGCAAGGCCCACGAATCGCAACTCGAGCGCCTGGCCAACGAGGATACGCTGACCGGCCTGGCCACCCGCCACGCCTTTTTGGCACGCATGCCGGCGATGCTGGCGCAGGCGCAGAACGCCAGCATGGGCGCGGCGCTGCTGTTCATCGACCTCGATGAATTCAAGCACGTCAACGATTCGCACGGCCATGCCACCGGCGACCAGCTGCTCAAGTGCGCGGCCCAGCGCCTGCTGTCGCTGCTGCGCCCATCCGACCAGGTGGCGCGCTTCGGCGGCGACGAGTTCGTCGTGCTGCTCACCCCGTGCGACGGCGAGCGCCAGGCGGCGTCGGTCGCGGCGCGCATCGTCGACGCGTTCGGGGTGCCGTTCCTGCTGGGTGACGAGCTGCATGCAGTGGGTTCGTCGATCGGCATCAGCATGTACCCGCGCGACGGCATCGACGCCGAAACGCTGGTGCGCCACAGCGATATCGCGATGTACGTCGGCAAAAACGAGGGCAAGGGGCAATACCGCTTCTTCGATCCGTCGCTGTCGACGACGCTCAATTCGCGCGCGCGCCTGAAACAACACATCCTCGAGGCGCTGGCGGGCGACCAGTTCGTGCTGCACTACCAGCCGCGCGTCGATGTCCACAGTGGCGAGTTGCTGAGCATGGAGGCATTGGTGCGCTGGCGCCATCCGACGCAGGGCATGATCTCACCCGGTGACTTCATTCCGCTGGCCGAAGCGACGGGCCTGATCGTCCGCATCGGCGAGGTCGTGATCGAGAAGGCGTGCGCGCAACTGGCCGCCTGGCGCGATGCCGGCGTGGGGCTGGTGCCCGTGTCGATCAATGTCTCGCCCAAGCAATTTCTGCGCGGCGGCGTGCAGCGGCAACTGAGCGCGGCACTGGCGCGCCACCGCGTGCCGGCCAGCCTGATCGAAGTGGAGATCACCGAGTCGGCGATGATGGGCGACCAGGACGACATCCTGGCCGAACTGGCGGCGCTGCGCGCGCTCGGCGTCAAGCTGCACGTGGATGATTTCGGCACCGGCTACTCGTCGCTGTCGCAATTGCAGCGCCTGAAGATGGACGTGCTGAAAGTCGACCGCGCGTTCACCACCGAGCTGGCCAACTCGAAAGAGGGCAAGGTATTCTTCCAGGCGATCGTGTCGATGGCGCACGCGCTGGGCATGTCGGTGGTGGCCGAAGGCGTCGAGACCGCCGAGCAGCTGGCGATCCTGCGCGGCCTGGACTGCAACGAGGTGCAGGGCTACTTCATCGCGCGCCCGATGCCGGCGCACGAGATGGCGCTGGTGATGGCGCAACGTTACCTGCTCGGTGTGCCGGCGGCGCTGAGCTGAGCGCCGCCGATGCGATCAGTCGAGGTCGGCGGCGCTGTGGCGTTCGGGCACCTGGTCTTCCGGCGGCCCGAACGCGCGGTTGACCTTGCGCCCGCGCACCACAGCCGGGCGCGCCGCGATGGCGTCGGCCCAGCGTTTCACATGCTTGTACTCGTGCACCGACAAAAATTCGGCCGCGTCATACAACTGGCCGAGCACCATGCCGCCATACCACGGCCAGACAGCCATGTCGGCGATGGTGTATTCGTCGCCGGCCAGGTAGCGGTTATCGGCCAGGTGACGGTCGAGCACGTCGAGCTGGCGCTTGGTTTCCATCGCGTAGCGGTCGATCGGGTATTGCAGTTTTTCCGGCGCATACGCGTAGAAGTGGCCGAAGCCGCCGCCCATGAACGGGGCCGAACCCATCTGCCAGAACAGCCAGTTCATTGTCTCGGTGCGCGCCACGCCGTCCTTCGGCAGGAAGGCGCCGAATTTCTCGGCCAGATATACGAGGATCGAACCGGATTCGAACACGCGCACCGGCTCGGCGCCGCTGCGGTCGACCAGGGCCGGGATCTTCGAATTGGGGTTGGCGTCGACGAAACCGCTCGAGAACTGCATGCCTTCGTTAATGCGGATCAGCCAGGCGTCGTACTCGGCGCCGGCGTGGCCGGCAGCCAGCAGTTCTTCAAGCAGGATCGAGACCTTCACGCCGTTGGGCGTGGCCAGCGAATACAGTTGCAGTGGGTGCTCGCCAACCGGCAGTGCCTGGTCGTGCGTCGGTCCGGCGATCGGACGGTTGATGTTGGCGAACGCGCCGCCCGGTGTGGCAGGCGGCGTCCAGACTGCTGGGGGAACGTAGGGCGTTGAATCCGGCATGGTTTTTCCTTGAGCTGGCGTGTCAGAAGAACCATTCTAGCCAATGGACGCCAAACGTGTTGGCGACGCCTGCAATGGGTGATTCGGCTAACAATCGCGGCATAAAAACTGCAACTATTCGCATGGGGCGGCTTTCACTTCCGATGGCACTCGCCAGCCCCGGGAACGCTTCGTATGCTGTGGCATGCACCGATCGCGCCTGACGCGCGACGGCTCTTTTTTTGCCGATCAGGATACCGAACCATGACCAGCCACTCCCGCCGCCACGCTGTCAAGACCTTGCTCGCCAGCGCCAGCCTTCCACTTGTTCCCGCCGCCAGCCAGGCAGCGCCAGCGCCAGCGCCAGGCTGGCGACGCGGCGTCGAAGGCCAGCGCCAGGCCGACCAGGGCGACGGTACCTACCGCAATCCGGTCATCGCCGGCGACCATCCCGATCCGACCGTACTCAAGGATGGCAAGGATTACTACCTCACGTATTCATCGTTCTATTCGTATCCGGGCCTGGTGATCTGGCATTCCACCGACCTGGTCAACTGGCGCCCGCTCGCGCCGGCGCTGTCCAAACCGTTGGGTACGGTGTGGGCGGTCGACCTGTGCAAGCACGACGGGCGTTATTTCATCTACATCCCGGCTGCGCCGGACGGCAAGCCATGGTCGATCTACGTGATCTGGGCCGACCGCATCGAGGGGCCATGGAGCGAGCCGGTCGACCTGAAGATCGCCGACTGCATCGATCCCGGCCACATCGTCGGCGAGGACGGCAAGCGCTACCTGTTCGTCAACGGCATCCGCAAGATCCGGCTCACCGACGACGGCTTGGCCACGGATGGTGCGCTGGAACAGGCCTATCGGCCGTGGCGCTATCCGGCAGACTGGATCGTCGAGAACTTCGCGCCCGAAGGCCCGAAACTGCTGCGGCGCGGCACATGGTTTTATCTTGTGACGGCCGTAGGCGGCACCGCCGGCCCCGTCACCGGCCACATGGTGATCGCGGCGCGCTCGACCTCGGTTCACGGCCCATGGGAACACTGCCCGCACAATCCGCTGGTGCGCTCGCTGAGCACCGGTGAACCGTGGTGGTCGCGCGGGCACGCAACGCTCATCGAAGGGCCAGCGGGCGACTGGTGGATGATTTATCACGGCTACGAGAACGGCTACCGTACATTGGGCCGGCAAACCCTGCTCGAACCGATGGAATGGACGAGCGACGGCTGGTTTCGCGCGCTCGGCGGCGACTTGTCGCGACCGCTGCCCAAGCCGAAGGGCGGCCAGCCGGGGCCGGCCGGGTTCGCACTATCGGATGATTTCAGCCGTAACCGGTTCGGGCTCCAGTGGACCTTCCACGATCCGGCGCCGGACGAGATGAGCCGTGCCCGCTACGGCGCGAAGCAGCTGCAGCTCGCCGGGCGCGGTACATCGCCGGTCGACAGCCGTCCGCTGACCTGCACGGTGGGCGACCGCGCCTACGAAGTCGAAGTCACGATGACGCTGAGCGGCAAAGGCGAGGGCGGCCTGCTGCTGTTCTATAGCCAGAAAGCGTTCGTCGGGCTCGGCTTCTCGCGCGGCGACGTCAAGACGTTCCAGTATGCCGAAGAACAGCCGTGGGCGCGCGTCAAGCGGCCGACGTCGACGGTGCGCATCCGGCTGACAAACGACGAGCACGTCGTCACGCTGCGCTATTCGCACGACGACGGCGCCACCTGGACGCTGCACGGCACCCGCATGGAAGTCTCGGGCATCCATCACAATGTCTTTGGCGGGTTCCTGAGCCTGAAGATTGCCTTGTACAGCGCCGGCGAGGGCGCGGCGACGTTCAGCGATTTTACGTATCGGGCATTGGCAACCTAGGGCGCCAAAAACAAAACCCCGCCGAGGCGGGGTCTGACAGGGAGCAGAGCAGCTTAGACAAACGCCGTCAACGCACCCTTCATCTTCTTCAGCGCAGCCGATTCGATCTGGCGAATCCGCTCGGCCGACACGCTGAACTCTTCGGCCAGCGTGTGCAGCGTGGCGCCCGAACCGTCGTCGTTGGCCAGCCAGCGCGCTTCGATGATGCGGCGCGAACGCGGGTCGAGCTTGCCCAGCGCCGATTCGAGGCCCTCGGACTGCAGGCGCGTGACTTGCTGCGCTTCGAGGACCTTGGTCGGCTCTTGCTGCTCCGACGACAGGTAGGCGATCGGCGAGAACTTGTCGTCTTCGTCGTCGGTTGGCGACTCGAGCGCGATGTCGCGGCCCGACAGGCGGGTTTCCATCTCGATCACTTCTTCGCGCTTGACGCCCAGCAGTTTGGCCAGATCGTCGACCTGGCCTGGGGACATCGCGTCCAGGCCGGTCTTGTTGCTGCGCAGGTTGAAGAACAGCTTGCGCTGCGCCTTGGTCGTCGCGACTTTCACCAGGCGCCAGTTCTTGAGAATGTATTCATGCATCTCGGCCTTGATCCAGTGCATCGCGTACGACACCAGGCGCACGCCCTGGTTCGGGTCGAAACGCTTGACTGCCTTCATCAGGCCGATATTGCCTTCCTGGATCAGGTCGGCGTGCGGCAGGCCATAGCCCAGATAGCCGCGCGCGATCGACACCACCAGGCGCAGGTGCGACAGCACCATTTTTTGCGCTGCGTCGAGATCGTTGTCATCGCGCAGCCGCTTTGCCAGCGACATCTCTTCTTCGTGCGTGAGCATCGGCAGGCGGTTCACCGCCGAGATGTACGCGTCGATATTGCCGAGATTGCCGGTAAAACCTAGTCCCAGAGCACGATTGCCGGTCGGGACCAATGCGGATTGTGCGGACATGTTTATTTCCCTTTTAGTAATCTTGCTGTATCCCGATGAGCCTCGGCCTCATGCCGGTGACGCCATCGTGAAGCGGATGTCACTTCGTGTAACCCGGATGCCTTGCTTGAAATTCGATTGCCTTGGACCATATATTAGCACTCCCCCAAAGAGAGTGCCAGGAGCTGCCAAGCGCTTAAGACTGTCCAAAGTATTGCTTACAGGAATTAATCCGTTGACGGTTTCACTGTAGAGCAGTGATTGGGTATTCGTTTGATCCAGCTCAGAAGTGGGCCGGTAAACACTGGAAATCGCGTACAGGTTCAGAGTAAGGCGGGAGGGCCACTATCTCTGTTGAATAGCGCACGTACTGCGGGCGCCGCCTGTAGGAGATCTACGCATCGTAGCGTAGGGAAGGGCGAACTGACCGTAGGAGAAAACGTGCACAGCGGCGCGTTTGAACGGTTCGGTAATGAGGGAGGCAGCACGACGGTCGCCTCGCCTTGCTCTGGAAGTGGTGACACTTTGAGCAATTTCAACACCCTGGATCAATCTTTTTTATTCAGAAATATTGTAGGAGTGCCGGGCGCGGCTCTCCTGCAGCCCATCAGCGCGAACGCGCCAGGTGACGTCGCACCGACAGCAGGGCGCCGATCAGGCCGAGCCCGGCACTGACGGCCAGCAAGCCGGCAATCTCCAGTCCGCCCAGCGGCATCAGCT
>Ga0265798_10005754_pt1 | contig 16519 bp, 15 predicted proteins | sample P3T30metagenome_FD_192430 | JGI IMG/M metagenome (GOLD analysis project Ga0265798, IMG submission 192430) | Plant litter microbial communities from East Loma Ridge, Irvine, California - P3 T30 | ecosystem: Environmental > Terrestrial > Plant litter > Unclassified | place: USA: California... | reverse complement strand
GCTGACCGACGCCGATGCATCCGATACAAAAGACGTTTTCGAATACGCACGATATTTCGAGGTCGGGGATCATCCGATCATGTATTCGAAACCGAATTACACCACGTTCAAGGTTGGCGATATGGATATCATCTTCGCGGTCTATTCATCCAACGGATTGATCGATGCAAAAGAGATCTCTCCTGAAATGGAGAAAATGATGCAGGCACAAAAGCGTTTTCTGGGTACTGTCAATTCTACTAAAAAGTACGCGATCTTGCTTTATATGTCAGATATGATGAAACCCGATGCACAAGGTTTCGGTGCGTTGGAGCACAATACGTCCACGACGGTTGTCTTTCCCGAGCAAATGCCCAAAGGACAGCTTATTCCGGCATTGGTCGATACGGTTTCCCACGAATTTTTCCACATCGTGACGCCGCTTACGATCCATGCGGAGCAAATCCAGGATTTCGATTACGCCGATCCGAAAATGTCCGAACACCTTTGGATGTATGAAGGTACGACCGAATATTTCGCCAATCTCTTCCAGGTGAACCAAGGCTTGATTACCGAGGAGGAATTCTACAACCGCATTTCAGGCAAGATCAACAATGCCGCGCGCATGAACGATACGATGTCGTTTACAGAAATGAGCGCGAACGTTCTGAACGAGCCTTACAAAGCGCAATACCTGAACGTGTATGAGAAAGGAACGTTGATTTCGATGTGTATCGACATCATCATCCGTGAGAAGAGCAACGGCCAGCGCGGAATCCTGGACCTGATGAAAAAACTTTCGCAGGAATATGGAATGACCAAAGCGTTCAGGGATGCGGATCTGTTCCCTAAAATCGTATCGCTGACCTATCCGGAGGTAGGTGAATTCCTGAATAAGCACGTCCGCGGCACGACTCCGATCAATTACGACGACTATTTCGCAAGAGTGGGCGTCACGAAAACGACGCGTAAAGTTCCGGGCAACGTTTTCATCAAAGGGCAACAGCAGCCTTATGTGACGGTGAATCCGGACACGAAGGAAATCGTATTGATTCCAGGCATGGAACTTAATACTTTCTGGACGGCCATGGGCATGAAAGGCGGTGACATCATCACCGAGATCGATGGGAAACCGTACAATCTCGACAACATTTACGATCTTGTCATGGGCAGCCAGGAATGGAAAGAAGACCAGCCGATCTCCATCAAATACAAACGTGACGGCAAAGAGGCCATCGCAAAGGGCACAGTTAAACTGCCTTATGAGGACGCCACGGGTTATATCGCGACAGATCACAGCAAAGATAAGTTGCGCGAAGCCTGGCTAAAAGGTTAAGCTACCGTTTCAAATTAAATCCGCGGACGAGCCTCTCCTCCGCGGATTTTTTTATTTTTGCCCACGAACGAACATATCATGAAACAAACATTTGCGGCTTTCGCCGGACTATTGCTTATGGCTTCCTGCTCGAAACAGGAACCAAAAGGGAATCTCGAGATTGCCGTTACGATAAAAAACCTGAAGAAAGGAACGCTTTACCTCAAGCAATTGAAGGATACGGCACTGGTGAACATCGATACGATCGTCATCGACGGGGATTCGCGCTTTACAGCCTCCGTCGATATCAAGGAGCCTGAAATGCTGTATCTTTTTCTTGACAGAGGACAGACGGCTTCTATCGACAACAGTCTTCCGTTCTTTGCCGAACCCGGGAAAATGACGATCGACACAGATCTTGAGACATACTACGCCAAAGCGAAGATCAGCGGTTCTGAAAACCAGAAGCTGCTCGAGGAGTACAACGTCGTAAAGTCGCGCTATATGGGCCAGGAACTCGAAATAAGGGTCAAAGACCTTCAGGCATCGATTAAGAACAAAACGTTGCCCGACACTGAAATCGTCAAGTACGAAAACGCCTTGAAAAGACGCTACCTGTATACGGCGAATTTTGCGATCAACCACAAAGACCATGAAATCGCGCCATACGTCGTACTTGCTGAAACTCCCGATCTTGGACTCGATTACATGAAAAAGATCCTGGATGCCCTTACGCCTAAAGTCGCGGCGTCAAAGTACGGGAAGTTGCTCAAACAGCTGTATGAGGATCGCATCAAAAGCGAAAATCCCGTTGCCTTGAATTAATTGAGCGCATTTGCACAAAACGACCGTCACTTCCGACGGTTTTTTTATGATCGGTACGTATCCGATATAAAACAAAAAACCACTCCGTTAAGAGTGGTTTAAACTGAGCCGATAGAGGGACTCGAACCCACGACCTGCTGATTACAAATCAGCTGCTCTAGCCAGCTGAGCTACACCGGCGTCTCAGTAATTCGATTGCAAATATAAAATCGAAATTCAAATCTGCAAAAAAATATTGATCGTTTTTTGCTTAAAGCGCGTTTATTTTTTCAACCAATTGGTTAGCAGTAGCTTCAAGATCCTTGTGGATTTGTGCGAAATGCGCCTTTTTGTTATCGACGCCTTTCGCGTTAATCTTCGTGATCAGATTGTCGAAAGCCGTGATAGCCTCGTCGATCAAAGCATTGGTCTCAGGAGTCGGTTTTCCTGCTGTTGTAAGCTCGTGGATGTAAACGGCTTCGATGATGTCGCCCAATACGTAATTGATGTCTTTCTTAAGGTTTCTAACGTTTGCCATTTCCTTTTTATTTTTAATTGCGATGCAAAAGTACACAAAGTTTTGATTACGGCACATAAACTTCGAGCACCGATCCGTATCCGTCTATCGTAAAGTTGGCCAAAGCAGCCGGGATCAGGACGGTGTCGCCCATTTTATAATCGTATTTTTTGTGGTTGTGCGTTATGGAAAAGTGGCCTTCCACGCACATATAGACCCTGAAGCGGTCACCTTGCGTGCGGACGTCGAACTCACCTCTCACCGGAATCAGGCTCGTATGAAAATACGGACAATCCACAATCGTATTCGGCTGGTTTTCCCTGTCGGAATATGATTTTTGCGTATCAGTTGTTTCGTAGTTGATCGCATCCAGCGCCAGATCCACGTGAAGTTCGCGCTTATTTCCGTTGGCATCGGTACGGTCGAAGTCGTACAGTCGGTACGTGATGTCGGATGTTTGCTGGATTTCCGCGATCAGGACGCCCGCCCCTATCGCATGGACGGTTCCGGTCTCGAGGAAAAATGCGTCCCCGGCCTTGGTCTTGACCGTATCAAGAATGTCCAGCAGTGAATTTTGCTCCAGGTTGAACAAATATTCCTCTCGTCGCGAACGGTTTTTGAACCCGACGATGATCCGGGAATCGAAATCGGCCTGCATGACATACCACATTTCGGTCTTACCGAAGGAATTGTGGCGTTTTTTCGCCAGGTCGTCATTCGGATGCACCTGTATCGACAAATCTTCGCGCGCGTCAAGGAATTTGAATAAAAGCGGGAATTCGCTGCCGAAGCGCTCGTGGATCGGCACGCCTAAAAACGCATCCGGAAATTCCGCGATCAGGTCATTGAGCGACTTGCCGGAATATTCTCCGTTGGCCACCACGCTTACGTCTCCTTTGACACCCGAGAGTTCCCAGCTTTCACCGGTAATATCGGACGTGATTTCCTTGTTAAGTATCGTTTTCAGCTTGGTTCCGCCCCAGATGCGCTCTTTGAGGATCGGATGAAATTGGATCGGATATAATTGCATTGTTAGTTGATAGTTGTTAGTTTATAGTTGTCGGTTGTCGGTGATTCGAAATAAAAAACACCCGAATTTACAAATTACGCTCCTCTGTACGTTACAGAATTCCGAGGTGTTTCGAACAACGTAACCTCAAGTTCAAAGCTTGCATCGAGACGGTTTTTGAGCTTGTGCCAGATGACGTAGGCGATGTGTTCCGCCGTCGGATTGAGATCGGCGAATTCGGGAACGTCGAGATTGAGGTTTTTATGGTCGAACGGAATTTCCACTTCTTCATAAATGATGTCGGCAAGCATCTTGATGTCGATGACGTAGCCGGTCTCTGGATCTACATCTCCCGTTACGCTGGCGATCAGCTCGTAATTATGGCCGTGAAAGTTGGCGTTGTTGCACTTCCCGAAAACGGAATCATTCTTTTCGAACGACCAGTCCTGCCGGTAAAGGCGATGAGCGGCGTTAAAGTGAGCGCGGCGGGAAACGGTTACTTTCATAGTGAGGAATTAGCGAATGTGGGAATTAGCGAATTAGCGAATGGGACGTTTAGCGAATTAGTATATCAGTGAATTTAATATTATAATATTCAAGCAATTACTTGATGAAACCTAGCCTTTAACCACACGACTTTAATACTTCACGACCTTTCGACTTTAAGACCTTACGACTTTAAGACTTTAAAACTTACGTCTTATGACTTTCAAGATAATGATAGAACTCATCGAAAATGATGCGTGTCCAGATTGTATATAGTTCAGGGCGGTTTTCCATATCGGATTTTACGTCGTCGATGGGCATCCATTTCCAGGCCTCGACCTCTTCCCTGTTAATTTGCGGCTCGCCATTGTATACGCCAATCATGACATGGTCGAGTTCATGCTCGGTCAGGCCGTTTTCGAATGGCGCCCTGTAAATGAAGTGGAACAATTCACGGAGTTCGGTCGTAAAACCCATTTCTTCCTGCAACCGGCGCGTTCCGGCTTCCAGATTCGATTCTCCTTCGCGCTGGTGGCTGCAGCAGGTATTGGTCCAGAGTAAAGGCGAATGGTATTTCTGTGAAGCCCGTTGCTGAAGCATGAGCTCGTTTTTGTCGTTGAGTACAAATACGGAAAAGGCACGGTGCAGCAAGGCTTTTTCGTGTGCTTCAAGCTTTGGCATCAAGCCGATTTGCTCGTCCTTCTCGTTTACCAGGATAACTTTTTCTTCGATCATATCTTATTTCAAAAGTAAGAAATTTTGAATCGGATCCGGTTACGGAAAAGCGGCATTTTTGAGCTTTCGAAATCTGTTCCACGGCCGCGTTGAATTTCGCCGTTTGACTTTTGTCGGCTGTGCTGCGAATAGGAGGCATCATCTATTATTCGTGCATTCGTGGCTGGAAATATTTGACATCTTTTTGCAGCGGATTCGCGGATTTTGGAAAGTGTACTAGTTGAAACTCGTATTTAGTTAGCCACGAATGCACGAATAACAGGGCTCTTCAATTATTCGTGCATTCGTGGTTGGAAAACTTGATATCTTTTGCCTCGGATTCGCGGATTTTGGAAATCGGATTAGCGATCAATCTCGTATTCAGTTAGCCACGAATGCCCGAATAACAGGGCTCATCAATTATTAGTGCCTTCATAGCTGGAAATATTTGAAATCTTTTTGCCGCGGATTCGCGGATTTTGGAAATCGGAGTGGCGATCAAACTCGTATTTAGTTAACCACGAATGCACACTTATTCGGGTGAGAAAAATCCTGTTTAATCAGTTACTTGCGTTAAAATGCGCCTCCAACATCTGAAAATCACAATTTTCTATTAAATTTACGTTTGCCACCAAACTGCTAATATGCTGAAATTTACTTCAGTACATGGCAAAACCGATATACCTTTGACCTACGCCTTGACTGTTATGACGAAATTTTTATTGAGCCTTACCTTGCTTTCCGGACTGGCATGTTATCCGCAGCTCGCGAGCGAAACCAATCAGGTTGCCCAGAACAATCCCAGGAGCATGCGCAACACCAAATCTGAAAAGGTGGCGCTCGAAACTAAAAATGTGGCTGAAGCCGATCTGCTAAAGGCTTTTTCAACTGCGAATTCTGATGACCGGATTGCCATCGCCTCGGAGTTTGTCGAACGGAAGTCGCCGAAAGTCGCCGAACTTTTCTCTAAATGCCTGGCCGACGATCGCGTGGTCGAAGGCAAGGTCGGACTGGTTTCCTATCAGACGAATGCCGCGAGTGAACTATATGCCGCTGTCGCCCATCAAAAAGAAAAGGCCGAACGCAAAAATTATTACGAGCGTACCACTACAAAAGGCCTTCAGAAGGAGTTGAAGGGAATGTTCGGGCGCGATTACGACACCAAATGGACGATTGCAGAAACGGACGCCTGTCTGAACAAGCTCACCGCATTGGCCCTGGCTAACGACAATACCTCGCCAATTACGCTGAACACGATTTTTTATACGAATAACTTTAAAAGCAAGAATTACGCGAGAGTGAAATTTTTTGCGCTGAAATACCCTACGGCTGAAATCCTGGCGACGCTGGCCAATTTCAAGAATCCTTCGGACATTTCGTATCTGACCAAACATGCCCAGGCCTCTTATCTGGCGTATGCGCATTATCCGCATGCTGCTTTTTATCCGACTTTGCAGATGAACGTCGACGCCGATTTCGAGAACAAGGATTTTCAGAACGCGGTTACGGCGTATCGCACTCCGGATTCGAAAACGTTGCTCGAAAAGATTTGCAACAACATTTGTAAGAACAATGCAGTCAAGGTGAATCGCGACGACAAACTGTTCCAGCTCTACACGATAATCGAAAAGCGAAACTGCCGGACGTATGATGCCGTCCTCAAAAAAATCGACAAATTAATGATGTGATCCGACCCGCTTTTGCGGATCGTTTACTTCAGGGACTCCGCGGCTTTGATGGCGCATTTTTCCCCGTCGATGGCGGCCGATACGATCCCGCCGGCATAACCCGCTCCTTCCCCGCACGGATATAAGCCTTTGATCTGAACGTGTTCATACGTTCCGGGATCGCGCGGAATACGCACCGGTGAAGATGTTCGGGATTCCGGGGCATGCAGGATGGCGTCATTCGTAAAGTAGCCCTTCATCGACTTACCGAATTCACGGAAGCCTTCCCTGAGGATCTGCGTTAAAAATCCAGGGAAAACCTGTCCCAATTCAACCGATTCGGTTCCGGGAACGTACGATGTTTTCGGAATTTCCGACGAGACTTTCGACTGCGTAAAATCGGCCAATCGCTGAGCCGGAACTTTTTGTGTCGATCCAGCCAACTGAAACGCTTTCTGTTCGATGCTTTTCTGGAATTCCATTGCGGCAAGCGGCCCGAATTTGGCGAACGGCTTGAAATCTTCGGGCTTCAGTTCGACGACGATTCCCGAATTTGCCGTAACCTGGTCGCGTTTTGAAGGCGACCAACCGTTCGTCACCACTTCTCCAGGACTTGTAGCGCATGGTGCAATTACGCCTCCGGGACACATGCAAAACGAATACATGCCGCGGCCGTTGACCTGCTTGACGATAGAATACGGAGCCGGCGGCAAGAATTCTCCCCGGTAATCGCAGCTGTACTGGATTTGGTCGATAAGCTGCTGCGGATGCTCTGCCCTGACGCCCAAAGCAAACGGTTTCGCTTCTATGAGGATGCTCTTGCGGTGCAGCAATTCGAATACGTCGCGTGCGGAATGCCCCGTTGCCAGGATGATCTTGTTTGCGGATAGAATCTCGCCGTTTTGTGTCACGACGCCGCGGACTTCCCCTGATTTGATTATAATGTCGTCGACTCTTGTATCGAATAATACTTTCCCGCCGCATTCGATGATCTTATCGCGGATGTCTTCGATGATCTTTGGCAGTTTATTCGTGCCGATATGCGGATGTGCCTCGACGAGAATGTCAGGCGTGGCGCCAAAAGCAACCAAAAGCTTGAGGATGCGGTCCACATCGCCCCGCTTTTTGGACCGGGTGTAAAGCTTTCCGTCCGAATAGGTTCCGGCCCCGCCTTCCCCGAAGCAATAATTCGAATCCGGGTTGACGATATGGTCGCGGTTGATGGATTTCAGGTCGCGACGCCGTCCCCGGACATCTTTGCCACGCTCCACCAGGATCGGCTTCAAGCCAAGCTCTATAAGTTGCAAAGCGGCGAATAGTCCGGCGGGACCGGCCCCGATAACGATAACTTCCCGGGCGGAAGAAACGTTTTTGTAATCGGGAATCTCAATTTTTTGCTCAGATACCGGCTCCCCTTTAAAAAACACCTCGAGTTTCAGGTTGATCTTGATGCTGCGTTGTCGCGCGTCTACCGACCGTTTGAGAATGTTGACGTGCTGGATTTCCTGAGGTGACGTTCGCAGCAATTGGGCGACGTGTACCTTCAAAAAGTCATTCTGGGTCGCCTGTTCTGGCGAAACTTGGATGAGGATCTCTTTTGGCATGTGCAAAAATAATAAAAGTGGCGGAGTCAAGGAGCGCCTGAGTGACTGAGTTTGCATCCGATGGAAAAAGAAAATAATCTGTCACGACCAGATTGTCGATTTACTCGATATTTTTGTATCCGGATTCAGCCCCTAAAAATATGAGACAAATAAAAATGATCTGGGATTTTCGCGGACCGTCATCGGCAAAGACCGCCGAGCACCACGAAATTCATCTGAAAGAATACATCGCCATCGAAAAACTGCCGCTGAACCTCACCGGCTTTGAGATCCTGAACGACATGCATGCAATCGCGTTCGTGGTCGTTACCGATGCCGAAATGATCCAGGTGAGAGATGCGTTGAAGCCGCATCGCGGGGAGCTGTATTAAGGCTAACCTTTCAGTTTTGACAAAGCCGTTTAGCTTTAACCTTCCCGATTTGGCCGTTGATCCTGCTGAAATTTTGCGGCAGCACGTGTGGAATTTTATCAGTTGAAAGCCTTCCTCTCCCGTCAATGAGCGAATGCCACGGATAATGCCTGACCCGAAAATGTTCCTGGTAGAACGCGAATTGGTTTGCAGTCAGTAAAACGTGCCTTCCTTTCAATTTGTATTTTTTGATCGTGGCCTGCCAATCTGCTTCGCTTAAATCAGTGGCCAGAAAGATAAAAGCCACATCCTGGCCGGCCTGGTCGATAAAGTTGTTATAATGGGCAAATTCCTGCAGGCAAGGCGCACATCCCTTTGACCAGAAGTCGTGGAAAACCACTTTGCCTTGGGTATCGGTATAAAGCGACAGCAATTCGTCCCTTTCCTTTTTAGAAATGTTGTATTTGGAGAGCAGTTGCTGGATCGGTTCGGTTGACAGTTCCCTTTTCGGACCTTTCAAAAGCGCGGCAAGGTCGGGAGAAACCAGTTGGTCCAATTCATCCTGGTAAGCGTCGATCGTCTTTGGCTTCCCTTGGAAGGCATAAGCTATCATGATTTCGCGGTCGCTGCCTTCAGGTAAATCTTTTAGATGCTCGAGCAACAGCGGGAAAAAGATATACTCGAGGTGAGACGTTTTTTTAAGCCTATCCTTTTCTCTCTTGTGATTTTTCGAGTTGTTGAGCGCGATTTCAATTCCGTCCTTCAACATTTTCAAATACTCGAGTCGTGAAAAATACATAATCGGCTCATCTGACACCAAATCTTCTGTGAAATCAAAATAATTATCCTCCGGATCACGTTGTCCGAATTCATTTGGGTGCTGATAGGCCGCAACGTCCGATCCGGCGGCATTTTTTATCTTCCAGGTTCCCCATTTCCTGAATGCTTCATCTTCAATTTTGCTTTGCTTTAACAGTATATTGAATGATTTTAGATGGGTTTTCATCAATTCGAGACGGCCTTTCTTATAATCTTCGTTCGACGCGTGATTCTTCCTGTAAAACTCCTGGTCCTCGAGAAACTGCTTGCCGAAATAATCCATATGACTCAGGATCAATTTATTAGTCTTGCTATTCTCACCTTGGGTGCGTACCGTCTTCAAGTCATGTGAAAGCAATTCCTCTACCTTGACTTCCGCGACAAGGTTTTCCCCTGGCGACAAAATCATATTAAAATTTATGTCTACATATCGGAACATGATTTCGCGCTTGCGGTCGTTCAAAAAATTGAAATACACCATTCCGCTATCTGAAATCTCAAGTTGGGCGGCTATGGGAAGTATCTTGTTTTCGATCGTCAAATCGATGAAACCTTTGTGGAAGGATTTATCGTATCCGATAAGCCGTAGCGAAATTTGAGTGGAAATCATTTTCGGTTTTGCCACGATTTCGGTCACTTCCTTTTTTGAACAACCGGCATATAGTGTCAATATCAGAAACAGCAATACATTTCTCATAAAAACTGTTTTTATTTTAATGATCGCAACTATCTACAAGCTGGTTGGCCGTTACGCTATTTTTTTGGAAACCGATATGTAACCGTCTGGCTTCGCGCAATGGATTCGTTGACAAACGACGGCAGCCAGCGTTCAGCTCGGAAAGCCCAACGGCGGAATTTTGTGTTGAAGTTGCCACTTGGCATCCATCTGTGGAATCGCTCCAATCCGCCAAACGGACGCACCTTTACCTCGGCGAAATATCTTTTTCCGATCTCGCGATAATGGCGCGAACTGTTGTCGCGATGCGGATGCGGGTCACTTTCCTGCCAAGCCTTGAATCTGCTTTTTGAAAGCGAAGACGGACGATTGTCTACCGGCATCATCCATCGCAACGTGTCGAGCCAACCGACATTTACCGCATTTTCGAAAAAGCGGACCATTCCGTCCTTTTTGAGTATCCGGTGGATGACCTTCAAAAATGCTTCCTCCTGTTCCAGCGTCAAGTGATGGACAAAAGCTTTACCGACGACGATGTCAAAATAATTATCAGGAAATTCTGACTTTAAAAAATCGCCGTATACAAACGTAAGCGGTTTTTCAAAATGAAATTTTTGATTGAGCTCGTCGATCGCCTTTCCCGGTGCCGACGAAATATCATTGGCGTATACTTCCGCTCCCAAAGCGGCCATGACAGCTGCGTTACGGCAATCGCCACATCCGAGTTCAAGTACGCGCTTTCCTTTGAGCTCATGGCGGAAACCGTCTTTGTAAAGGCCAACCCAACTCGTATGCGAACGCGTCACCTCATCGAGATACCCATCGAGATTGCGAAGTTTGTGGATGGTGTTGTCAACATTGACGCTCGCATAGATTTTATCATAATGGAGCTCGTTTTTTGTGGCATTAGCCGCGGAATCGTTGTGCATATCGGAAAGGAAAAGCCAAATAAACGGAAAAAGATTTAATTACAGCTCATACTCGTTAGACGTTCGACTTTCGACTTGTCGTTCGACTTTAGACTTTCGACTTTTGACATTCGACTTATCGTTCGACTTTCGACTTTCGACGTTCGACTTATCGTTCGACGTTCGACTCAATTCGCCACTTCCGATATAAACTTAATCCGCATCAGACGCAATTCCTCAATATCGTAATCGCCTTCGAATTCCTTTAGAGCATCCTCGATCTTGTCGGTTTCCGATTCCATAAAATAATCCTGGATTTCCTCCTGCTGATCGTCGTCGAGCAAATCGTCTATCCAATATTTGATATTGAGCTTCGTTCCGGAGTACACGATCATTTCCATTTCCTTGAGCAAGGCGTCCATCGTCATACCCTTGGCCTTGGCAATGTCGTCGAGCGAGAGTTTGCGGTCGACGCTCTGGATGATATACAATTTGTTGACGGAATTCGCACCCGTGGATTTCACGACGAGATCGTCCGGACGCGTAATGTCGTTTTCAGACACGTACCTCGCGATAAGTTCGACGAAATCCTTTCCGTATTTTTTGGCTTTGCCCTCACCTATGCCGTGAACGTTGGAAAGCTCTTCCAGCGAAACCGGATATTTGAGCGCCATATCTTCCAGAGAAGGGTCCTGGAATACGACAAATGGCGGCACCCCGAGTTGTTTCGATACCTTTTTGCGAAGGTCGCGCAACATGGCCATAAGCGCTTCGTCCGCGGTTCCCGTCGACTTTGATGCCGTTACGACGTTTTCGTCTTCCCCGTCGTCGTATTCGTGGTCCTCGGTCATAAGGAACGAGGTCGGATTCTGAATGAAATCCAGGCCTTTCCCGGTTACTTTCAATATGCCGTAGGTTTCGATGTCTTTCGACAGATAATCCTCTACCAGAACCTGGCGGATCAAAGCCATCCAATGGCGTTCCTCCTGGTCGGATCCCGCTCCGAAAAACGGCTGCATGTCCGTCCGGTGTGCCTTGATGACGGCGTTTACTTTTCCGATAAGCGTATATACGATCTCCTTTGCTTTATACAAATTCTTGGTGTCGCGGACGATCTCGAGCAACAATTTTACGTCTTCTTTGGCCTCTTTGTTCTTTTTCGGATTGCGCATGTTGTCGTCCATGTCGCCGCCTTCACCCGTTTCCGGATCGAATTCTTCCCCAAAGTAATGCAACAGGAATTTGCGGCGTGAAATAGAGGTTTCGGCATAGGAAACGACTTCCTGCAACAGCGCGAACCCTATTTCCTGCTCGGCCACAGGTTTCCCGGACATAAACTTCTCGAGTTTTTCGACGTCCTTGTACGAATAATACGCCAGGCAATGGCCTTCCCCTCCGTCACGACCGGCGCGACCGGTTTCCTGGTAGTAGCTTTCGAGCGATTTCGGGATATCGTGGTGGATGACAAAGCGCACGTCAGGCTTGTCGATTCCCATTCCGAAAGCAATGGTAGCCACGACGACCTCGACGTCTTCCATGAGGAACATGTCCTGGTGCTTTGCCCTAGTCTTGGCATCAAGCCCCGCGTGATACGGAACGGCATTGATCCCGTTTACCTGAAGGACTTGTGCGATCGCCTCCACCTTTTTGCGGCTCAGGCAATAAATAATACCTGATTTTCCTTTGTGGCTTCGGATAAAACGAATGATGTCGGCCTCGACGTTTTTGGTCTTGGGACGCACTTCATAATATAAGTTCGGCCGGTTGAACGACGCTTTGTACGCATCGGCATCCGGAATATCGAGATTCTTAAGGATGTCCTCCTGGACTTTCGGCGTGGCGGTAGCGGTCAGTCCGATGATGGGAATATCACCGAATTGCTTGATGATGTTCCGCAGGTTCCGGTATTCCGGACGAAAATCGTGTCCCCATTCCGAAATACAGTGCGCTTCGTCAATCGCGACGAACGACAGTTTCTGCGTCTTCAGAAAATCGGCGTATTCTTCCTTGATCAGCGATTCCGGGGCGACATAAAGCAACTTTGTCCTGCCGTCGACTATATCTCTTTTGACCGTCGCCACTTCCGATTTCGTCAAAGAAGAATTCAGGACGTGAGCGACGCCGGCATCCGCCGAAATTCCCCGTATGGCGTCCACCTGGTTTTTCATCAGGGCAATAAGCGGAGACACGACTATGGCAGTTCCGTCTTCGATCAGCGCAGGCAATTGATAACACAACGATTTGCCTCCGCCCGTAGGCATGATGACGAAAACGTCGCGTCCGGCTAAAATGCTTTTGATGACTTGCTCCTGCAAGCCCTTGAACTGGCTGAAACCAAAATACTTCCGTAACTGTTGATGTATATCAATTTCGGGTAGATTCATTCTAAGGAATAAGGGTAATTTGCGTACATTTGCTTTCCCTAAAGATAACACTTATTTTTACGGAGACAAACTTTATAGCATCACAATCTTTTGATAACCTCCGAAAAAATACTGGCTTCCGCAAAACGAACCATTCTCGCTGAAAGCCAATCGATTGCACACTTATCCAATTTACTTACCGACGATTTCGTCAAGTCTGCCGAACTGATTCTGAACGCATCCGGAAGGGTCGTCGTGACCGGAATCGGCAAGAGCGCCATCATCGCGCAAAAGATCGTCGCTTCGATGAATTCAACGGGAACGCCGTCTATGTTTCTGCACGCGTCAGAAGCCATTCACGGCGATCTTGGCATGGTCCAGCCGGGAGATGTCGTCATCTGCATTTCGAAAAGCGGCAACAGTCCGGAAATCAAGGTGCTGGTTCCGATCTTGAAGCGGTTCGGCAACAAGCTCATCGGCATGACCGGAAACGTTACGTCGTTTCTGGCCAAAAATTCCGATCTGATCCTGGATACGACGGTGGAATCTGAAGCCGACCCCAACAATCTCGCACCGACCAATTCCACGACGGCACAACTCGTAATGGGCGATGCCCTTGCAGTTTGCCTCATCGAAATGCGGAATTTCGGAGCCGAAGATTTTGCGAAATACCATCCCGGAGGAGCGCTCGGCAAAAAACTGCTGCTGCGCGTCGGCGATATGCTCGATCAGACGCATCGTCCGGTGGTCGCACCCGATTCCTCGATCAAGAACGTCATCGTCGAAATTTCGCAGAAGCGTCTGGGCGTAACGGCTGTTGAAGAAAACGGCAAACTCATCGGCATCATAACAGACGGCGACATCAGGCGGATGCTTGAAACACGTGACTCGTTCACCGACCTGCGCGCAAAGGACATCATGAGCCAAAACCCGAAAACGGTTTCCTGCGTAAGTATGGTGGTCGATGCGCTGAACACAATGGAAGATTTTTCAATTACCCAGCTTCTCGTCGCTGACGACGGAGTTTACAAGGGCGTCATCCACCTGCATGACATATTAAAAGAAGGCGTCGTATAATGGCTAAAAGGCAAAAAAAGCCCATGAATGAAATGTCGTTCATGGATCATCTCGAAGAATTGCGTTGGGTTTTGGTGAGAAGCACGATCGCCGTGCTCATTGCCGCCGTAGGTATATTCTTTTTCAGTGATTTCATTTTTGATGAAATTATTTTCGCTCCCACAAAGGTTGATTTCTGGACGTACGGATTCTTTTGCGACCTGGCCAAAAGCCTGGGCGTTTCGGATATATGCGTGACCGAAATGGACTTCGTCATCCAGAATACCGATATGGAAGGCCAGGTTACGATGTTGATCTGGACGTGCGTCGCCGGCGGATTTATCCTGGCATTTCCTTATATTCTATGGGAATTGTGGAAATTCATCAGCCCGGCCTTGTACGAAAAGGAACGCAAAGGCGCCAAAGTCTTCATCAGCATTTCGTCTTTGCTGTTTTTCCTGGGCGTGCTTTTCGGCTATTTCATGATTATCCCGATGTCGGTCAACTTTTTCGCCACTTTTAAAGTGAGTGAATTGATCAAGAACGAGTTCAACATCGATTCGTATATGAGCATGGTCAAGACCTCGGTGATCGCGTGCGGGCTTTTCTTTGAGTTGCCGATCATCATTTTCTTCCTGGCAAGGCTCGGTTTGGTAACCGCGGAATTGCTTCGGAAATACCGAAAGTACTCGATTGTGGGCGTGCTCGTAGTAGCGGCAGTCGTTACACCTCCGGATGTCGTGAGCCAGGTTATCGTATCGATTCCGATGCTTATCATCTATGAAGCGAGTATCTTTATCGCAGCCGCCGTAGGCAAAAGGAAATTGATTGCAGAACAAAAAGAGAAAGAAAATGTCTGATCTGATATCCGAATTCAACGACTACCGATCCAAAATGAACGAAAAGCTGCTGGCCGACAACAATAAGGTCATCAAGCGCATTTTTAACCTGGACACGAACGCTTACGCGGAAGGCGCTCTCGACGTGAAAACCAAAGAATTGCTGGGACTTGTCGCATCTGCGGTTTTGCGCTGCGACGACTGCGTCAAGTACCATCTGGAGACGAGCCACAAGCAAGGCGTGACAAAAGAGGAAATGATGGAAGCCATGAGCATTGCAACTTTGGTGGGCGGTACGATCGTGATCCCGCATTTGAGAAGGGCGTATGAGTTTTGGGAGGCGTTGGATAATGAGGATAATTAGTTAAATTAGATAATGAGATAATTAGTTGTCTGAACACAGCCAAAAATCATTGACAGCCCCGACAAATTTTTGTTAATCTCAACTCCCTACGGCGCATAACTTTTACCTTTGAACGGTGAAAATGGATTCTGTGGCTTTCATTTAATTATCTAATTATCACATTTTCTCATTATCTAATTGATATTATGAAATTAAGAGCTGAAAATCTCATTAAAACCTACAAGAAACGAACCGTTGTAAAAGGCATTTCCGTTGAAGTGAACCAAGGCGAGATCGTGGGATTGCTTGGCCCGAACGGAGCCGGGAAGACGACTTCTTTTTACATGATTGTCGGGTTGGTTAAGCCGAACAGCGGCAAGATTTACCTGGACAAGACCGATATCACCGATTTTCCGATGTACAAGCGGGCACAGAACGGTATCGGATACCTGGCCCAGGAAGCGTCCGTGTTTCGCAAGCTCAGCATAGAGGACAACATCATGAGCGTCCTTCAACTCACCGATCTTACGAAGGACGAGCAGGAAGCCAAAATGGAATCGTTGCTCGACGAGTTTTCGCTTCAACACATCCGGACGAACCGGGGCGATCTGCTCTCGGGCGGTGAAAGGCGTCGGACTGAAATCGCGCGTGCATTGGCCACCGATCCCAAATTTATTCTTCTGGACGAACCTTTCGCCGGTGTTGACCCGGTTGCGGTTGAGGATATACAGCGCATCGTGGCACAGCTCAAGGACAAGAATATCGGCATCCTCATCACCGACCACAATGTCCAGGAGACATTGGCCATTACCGAAAAAAGTTACCTGATGTTCGAAGGTGGTATCCTGAAAGCCGGATCGCCTGAGGAATTGGTTCAGGATGAAATGGTGAGACGGGTTTACTTGGGCCAGAATTTTGAGTTGCGGAAGAAGAAGCTTGATTTTGCTGTTAAAAGCGAGGATTGATTTTTTTTACCGTTAAGATTAATAATTGTGGATGTTTGGTTGGCGGCTCCGCTGCGCTCCGCCGCTTACCATTAAGATAGTTAAGAGCATTAAGTTCGTTAAAGA
>Ga0265798_10005751_pt1 | contig 16522 bp, 19 predicted proteins | sample P3T30metagenome_FD_192430 | JGI IMG/M metagenome (GOLD analysis project Ga0265798, IMG submission 192430) | Plant litter microbial communities from East Loma Ridge, Irvine, California - P3 T30 | ecosystem: Environmental > Terrestrial > Plant litter > Unclassified | place: USA: California... | reverse complement strand
ACGTCCGCGATCTCGATGATCGAGACGTCGAAGGTGCCGCCGCCGAGGTCATACACGGCGATCTTGCGGTCGCCCTTGTCGGTCTTGTCCAGGCCGAAGGCCAGCGCGGCCGCGGTCGGCTCGTTGATGATGCGCTTGACGTCCAGGCCCGCGATGCGGCCGGCGTCCTTGGTCGCCTGGCGCTGCGAGTCGTTGAAGTAGGCCGGCACGGTGATGACCGCTTCGGTGACTTCTTCGCCCAGGTAGTCCTCGGCGGTCTTCTTCATCTTGCGCAGGACTTCAGCCGAGATCTGCTGGGCAGCCAGCTTCTTGTCGCGCACGCCGACCCAGGCGTCGCCATTGTCGGCCTTGACGATCTGGTAAGGCATCAGGGCGATGTCTTTCTGCACTTCTTTTTCGTCGTACTTGCGGCCGATCAGGCGCTTGACGGCGAACAGGGTGTTCTTCGGATTGGTGACCGCCTGGCGCTTGGCCGGTGCGCCGACCAGGATCTCGCCGTCTTCCTGGTACGCGATGATCGACGGCGTGGTACGCGCGCCTTCGGCGTTCTCGATGACCTTTGGCTGGCCGTTTTCCATGATGGCGACGCAGGAGTTGGTGGTCCCCAGGTCAATACCGATAATTTTGCCCATGATTTATTTTCCTTTTAAATACTGTAGTTTCGGATGGATTCGAATATTGGGAAAAACTGCGTGCTTTCAAGGGGCTGCTCATCCGCCCCGGTCAGCGCGCCGTTAGCACTTACTTCGGCGCAGCTGCCGTCACGATGGCCGGACGCAGCAAGCGGTCGGCGATCATGTAGCCCTTCTGCAGCACGGTGACCACGGTATTGGCCTCCTGCTCGGACGGCACCACGGCCACGGCCTGGTGCTTGTTCGGGTCCAGCTTGTCGCCCGCCTGCGGCATGACTTCGACCAGGCGGTTCTTCTCGAAGGCGGCGGTGAGCTGCTTGAGGGTCATTTCGACGCCTTCCTTGATCGATTCCACGGTCTGGGTCTCGACCTTCAGCGCCATCTCCAGGCTGTCGCGCACCGGCACCATGGCCTCGGCGAAGCTTTCGATCGCGAATTTATGGGCTTTGCTCACGTCGTCCTGGGCGCGGCGGCGGATGTTTTCCGCATCGGCCTTGGCGCGCATGAAAGCGTCATGGGTTTCGGCCAGCTTGGCTTCGGTGGCGCTCAGCTGCGCTTCCAGGTCCGACTGGGCGGCTGGTTCACCGCTTGGCGGCACACCGGCCTGGCCGGCGCTGGCCTGGGCGGCTTCGTTAGCGGCATCGGCCTGCGACTGCTGCTGGGACAGCTCTTGGTTTTCTTGGTCTTGCATCGAAAAAACTCCTAGAATCAAGGACTTGGCTGAGTTGACAACGTGTCCTGCCTGACACACAGGCCCCCAGATGGGGCGATCTCCTACATTTTCAAGGGGTATTGCAGAGAAACGACCCTGAAAATGTGGAAATCATTTGTTACAAGATTTACGGTTTGCCTGAATCATTTCCCTGAGAAAAGTCTTAACCTTCTTGTCACGCTTGCGACAAGCTGATCGCTGGCATCGGGGAAACCATCATGAGACTTCAACTGATCAGTAGTGCTGTCGTGCTCTATACCATCGCGGTGCTCGCGTGGCTGTGCTACGTCGGGATCAGCGCATCGCCGTGGCATTCATGATGCCGGCGATGCAGTCGAACAACCGTTTATTTTAACAGGTCGGCAACACCGGCTTCCGCGCCCAGCTGGGCCGCGTACTGCGCGCCCACCAGCGCATCGCGCTTCTGGGCCGCGCGCTGGGCCGGGCTGAGGATGGTTGGCCAGCCGACCAGGTGCTGTTCGGCGATCTCGGCCAGGCCCGTGATCCAGGCCGGCGAATCGTTCAGGCAGGGGATGTAGTGGAATTCCTTGCCGCCGGCAGTCTCGAAATCGTGCCGCACTTCCATATTGATCTCTTCCAGGGTTTCCAGGCAGTCGCTGGTAAAGCCGGGACAGATCACGTCGATGCGCTCGAGACCCTGGCGCGCCAGTTCCTGCACCGTGGGCGCGGTATAGGGCTGCAGCCATTCGGCCTTGCCGAAGCGCGACTGGAAGGTGACGACGTACTCGTCGGCGCCCATGCCGAGGCTGACTGCCAGCAGGCGCGCGGTCTTGTGGCATTCGCAGAAATAGGGGTCGCCCAGCATCAGGGTGCGCTTGGGGACGCCGTGGAAACTCATCACCAGCTTCTGGCCGCGGCCGTGGGTTTCCCAATACGATTCGACGCGCTCGCGCAGCGCTTCGATATAGCCTTCATGGTCGTGGTAATGCTTCACCAGGCGCAGCTCGGGGACATTGCGCACCTTGCCGAAGTGGGCGTAGACCGCATCCCAGATCGAGGCGGTGGTGGTGCCGGAATACTGCGGGTAGGCCGGCAGCACCACGATGCGCTCGACGTGCTCTGCCTTGAGTTGATCCAGCACCTCGGGCAGCGAGGGCGAGCCGTAGCGCATCGCCATCACCACCTTCACATTCTCGTGCTCGCGTTCGGCCAGTTGCTTCGTTAATAGCGTGGCCTGCTTCGACGTGAACACCTTCAGCGGCGAGCCGTCCTTGGTCCAGATGCTGCGGTACTTGGCGGCCGACTTGCCCGAGCGGAAAGGCAGGATGAACAGGTGCAGGATAAACCACCACACCTTTGCCGGAATCTCGACCACGCGCGGATCGGAAAGGAACTGCTTCAGGTAACGGCGCACCGCCTTGCGGCTGGGCTCGTCCGGGGTGCCGAGATTGACCAGCACGATGGCGTTGCCGGACACGGTACCGTGGGTGAAAGGCGGTTCTTTTCTGAATGGCATGAGGGAGGAAGGTGGAGGAGAAGCCGCCATTATAAAGTGGCGTCCCCTCGCACCGCTCATGTGGAAGACTTACAACAGCGGGTCAGTTTACGTCGTCACGCGCAGGCGCACGTCGATGTTGTTGCGGGTGGCGTTCGAGTAGGGGCAGACGATGTGGGCCTTGTCGACCAGTTCCTGCAACTGCTGCTGCTCCATGCCCGGGCCATGCACGGTAAGGTCGACTTCGATGCCGAAGCCGGTCGGGATCTGGCCGATGCCGACGTCGCCCGTGACGGTGAGGTCTTGCGGCAGCGTCACCTTGGCCTGGCCGGCCACGAACTTCAGCGCGCCCAGGAAGCAGGCCGAATAGCCGGCCGCGAACAGCTGCTCGGGGTTGGTGCCGGGGCCGCCGCCACCGCCGAGTTCCTTCGGGGTGCTCAGTTGCAGGTTCAGGACGCCGTCGGAACTTTTCGAACTGCCTTCACGGCCGCCTTGCGAAGTGGCCTGGGCGCGGTACAACACTTTGTCGATGCTCATTGGACTTTTCCTCCTGTGTTGTTGTGGTGTCGTCCGCGGATGCGGAACGTTGGTTACTTTGCCACAGAACGGTGAAAGGAGGATGACGGTTGGTGGTAGCAGTAGCAGGCAAGAGCAGCGTGCTTCGACCACTACCCTAAAGACCGTCGTACCGGCGAAGGCCGGTACCCAATTTAAGGTGCGCTGACGTGCAGCTGCCGCAGTCCAAGCGCATGCAGAACGTTCGCTCGAAAGAACTTGGGTTCCGGCCTGCGCCGGAACGACGTGCAAACGCAGCGGGCTTAGGAGGCCAGCAACTCCCTTGCATGCTTGCGCGTCGTCTCCGTAATCTCGATCCCGCCCAGCATGCGCGCCACCTCTTCCACCCGTGCGCGGTTGTCGAGCACATCGATGCGCGAAACGGTGCGGCCCTCGTTGGTGCCCTTGGCCACCTGGAAGTGCTGGTTGGCCTGGCTGGCGACTTGCGGCAAGTGGGTCACGCACAGCACTTGCCGCTGCTGGCCGAGGCGTTTCAACAGGCGGCCCACGACTTCGGCCACGCCGCCGCCGATGCCGGTGTCGACCTCGTCGAAGATCAGGGTTGGCGTTGTGGTGGCGTGGGCGGTGATCACGGCGATCGCCAGTGAGATGCGCGCCAGTTCGCCGCCGGAGGCGACCTTGGCCAGCGGGCGCGGGGCGACGCCGGCGTGGCCGGCGACCAGGAATTCGACCTGTTCCAGGCCGTGGGCGCCCGGTTCGCCTTCGTTCAGCCCGATCGCGAAGCTGCCGCCGCTCATGCTCAGTTCCTGCATGGCGTGGGTGACGCCCTTGCCCAGTTCGACGGCGGCTTGCGCGCGCCGTTTCGACAGGCGCCGCGCCACTTCCATGTAGGCGGCCTTCGACTTCTCTTCCTGCTTGCGCAGGCCGTCGATGTCACTGGCGTCGGCCAGCTGGCGCAGGCGGGTCGCGAGCGAAGCATGTTCCTCGTGCAGCGCTTCGGGCGTGACGTGGTACTTGCGCGCGGCGCTGTGCAGCGCTTCCATGCGCGCGTCGACTTCGCGCAGGCGGCCCGGGTCGAGCTCGACCTTGTCGATGTAGTTGTTCAGCGCATACACCGCTTCCTGCAGCTGGATGCGGGCCGGTTCCATGCAGTCAAGCACGCCTTGCAGTTCGGCGTCCACGCTCACCAGCTTGCCCAGCTTGGCGTTCAGCGAGGACAGCTGCGACAGGATCGGATGGTCATCCTCCGAGATCGCCTGGAGCGCTTCCTGGGCGCCTTCGAGCAGGCTGGCGGCGTGCGACAGGCGGCTGTGCTCGTTGCTGATCTCGGTCCACTCGCCGGCCTTCGGCGCCAGCTTGTCGAGTTCGCTCACCTGCCATTCCAGGCGCTCGCGCTCGACCAGCACGTTGCGCGCGTCCTTCTCGAATTCCTCGCGCTGGCGCACCAGCGCCTTCCACGCCTTGTAGGCCAGCGCCACGCCCTGCGCTTCCTCGAGGGCAGCAGGATCGCGCACCGCGATCTGGTTATCGAGCAGGGCGCGCTGGGCGTCGCTCTTGAGCAGCGACTGGTGGGCGTGCTGGCCGTGGATGTCGACCAGCATCTCGCCCAGCTCGCGCAATTGCGCCGCGGTGGCGCTGATGCCGTTGATGTAGGCCTTGGAGCGGCCGGCGTTGTCGATCACGCGGCGCAGCAGCGCCCCGCCCTCGTCCACCGCGAACTCGTGCTGCGCCAGCCAGGCGCCGGCATTCTCCGTCACCGCGAAGTCGGCGGTGATGTCGGCCTTGGCCGTTCCTTCGCGCACCATGCTCGCGTCGCCGCGCCCGCCCAGCGCCAGTTGCAGCGCATCGATCAGGATCGACTTGCCGGCGCCGGTCTCGCCGGTGAATACCGTGAAGCCGTTCGAGAACTCGAGCTCGATCGTGTCGACGATGACGAAGTCACGGATGGTAAGTGTGCGCAGCATGAAAAATCGGGTCTCCTGTGGGCGCTCGTTTCAACCGAGCTTGCCGTCGTTGGTCGGGTATTCGTTCCAGTGCAGCTTTTCGCGCAGCGTATGGTAATAGCTCCAGCCTTGCGGATGCAGGAAGGTGATCGTGTGCGGCGAGCGCGAGATGACGATGCGGTCGCCCAGCTGCAGGCTGGTGAAGGTCTGCATGTCGAAGTTGACGCTGATATCGCGCCCGGCGACCAGTTCGATGACGATCTCGCTCGATTCCGGCACCACGATCGGGCGGTTCGACAGCGCGTGCGGGGCGATCGGCACCAGCACCACGCCCTGCACGCGCGGATGCAGCAGCGGGCCCCCGGCCGACAGCGCGTACGCGGTGGAGCCGGTCGGGGTCGAGACGATCAGGCCGTCGGCGCGCTGGTTGTACATGAATTCGCCGTCCACCGTGACGCGCAGCTCGACCATGCCGGCGCCGGTACCGCGCGCCACCACCACATCGTTGAAGGCCACGCTGCAATAGATCTCGACGCCATCGCGCACCACGCGCGCTTCGAGCAGGGTGCGTTCCTCGGTGCGGGCCTGGCCATGCTTGAGGATCTCGTCCAGGGCCGGGACCATGCGGTCGATCGGGATGTCGGTGATGAAGCCCAGGCGGCCGGAGTTGATGCCGATGAGGGGGATGTCGTACTCGGCCAGCTGGCGCGCGATGCCGAGCATGGTGCCGTCGCCGCCCATCACGATCGCATAGTCGGCGCGCTCGCCAATCTCGGCCACGGTCATGGCTTCGCTGTCCGCCAGACTCAGGTGGGCAGCGGTCTCGGCCTCGAACACCACGCGGTAGCCCGAGCCGCCGAGGTAATCGACCAGCCGCTTGACGGGCTCCTCGATACCGGGGGTGTTTTGCCGCACCACGAGCGCGATGATTTGTTGCGGGTCAATCGTCACAGGCATGTCTCGAGTCGTGGAAAGGGAGCGTCGAGATTAACCGATTATCCCTGCGTCTGCTATACGGGCCCGAGTGGGCGCCCTCAAAATGACTGTACAAATAAACAGTATAAGCGCTAGCTCGGCTTCAGAGCAAGATCATGGCCAGTGCCGCAACCATGGCGAACGCCATGCTCAATCCGTGGAGGAACATCAGGACCATCCAGCGCAGGGCCGTCATCGTGCGGCCGCCCCCATAGACCCGCCGCAGCGCCGTCGGCAGGTAGAAGGTGAGCCAGGCCAGCAGCACGAAGCGCACGAAATTCCAGCCGTCCGCCACGGTGAACAGGGAAAGCATCAAAAACGCGAATGCGTTGCTGTGCAGGGCAAACAGGAAGTGCTCGCCGTAGCGGCGTCCGGTCCCGAGATACAGCAGCTTCAGGTAGAGCGCAAACACCGGCATCATCAGGAAGATAGCGTAGGGAAGGTAGCTGAAGAAGGTGCGCTTGAGTAAATCCTTGAATTGCGCCTCCGGCATCGCGTTGAGCCGGTCGACCCGCGCGGCCAGCGCCGGGCTGTAACGCCGGAGCGTCTCCGACGTCTCCGTCATCTCCGACTTTTCCGACACCGGATTGTCGGATGCCACCTCTGCCTTCGCCGCCAGTTTCGCCTCGGCGGCCGCGGGTTTCTTGTTCGACAGGCTGATCACGATCGGTGCCGATTCCTCACCGTCCTTGCTCCAGATTTCCACGCCGCTCATCTTGAAGATGGCGAAGAAGATAATGCTGAATGTCAGGTACAGCCGCAGCGGCTCGACATAGCGCACGCGCCGGCCTTCGATGTATTCGCGGGTCAGCAGGCCCGGCTTGAACAGCAGCAGCTTGAGCGAGTTCCACAGCTTGCCCTCGAGCGCCACGTAGTGCGCGATGAATTCATGCAGGAATTCGCGGGCGCTCGGCACGTGCAGGTGGGTGGCCTGGCCGCACTGCTGGCAGAAATTGCCTTGGGTGATAGTGCCGCAGTTCTTGCAGCTTTCCAGGTGCGAATGTTCGGTAAGGGCGTCGGTCGTCACGGTACTTTCCGGGCGGGCTGGGCGAAGTCACCATGTTATCCGTTCAATTGCAAAAAAGCATCATCCTTTCCACCTACCTCAATTGCGCGACCCGGTTCACGTCGCAGGGTTACGATGCACAATACATGCAAGGAGAACAACATGGTGACTGAAACCAAAGACCGCTTCGTGAACACGAAAGCACCGATCGAGAACGACGGCGTCAAGCGCCAGCCGCACGAGCGCGACGAAAGCCCGGACGGCCAGGACCAGGCCCCACGCGGCGTCATCAAGCAGGCCGCCGAAGACCTCGCGCAGGGCCTGCAAAATACCGACTGCTACGGCACCAACGGCGAAGGCCTGGATCAGGCCGTCGATCCGAAGTCCGGCGCTACCGGCCAGGCCAATCCCCAACCCGACCGCCATCGCTCGATGGCGCGCCACGATTCCGTCGACTCGGAACCGGGCAAGAACCGATAAAGGAAACCAACAATGACCATCAAACGCAATGGCAGCGCCGTCTGGAGCGGCGGCCTCAAGGACGGCAAAGGCGCGGTCTCGACCGGCAGCGGCGTCCTCAAGGATTCGCAGTACGGCTTCAACACCCGTTTCGAGGACGGCCCCGGCACCAACCCGGAAGAGCTGATCGGCGCGGCCCACGCCGGCTGCTTCACGATGGCCCTGTCCGGCCAGCTCGGCCAGGCCGGCCTGACCGCGGAAGAACTGCGCACCACGGCCACCGTGTCGATGGAAAAGGTCGAAGGCGGCTTCTCGATCACCGCCGTGCACCTCGACCTGGTCGCAAAAATCCCCGGCGCCAGCCAGGAAGCTTTCGATAAAGCTGCCACCACCGCCAAGGAAAACTGCCCGGTGTCCAAACTGCTGAATGCCGAGATCACGCTGACTTCGCGCCTTGAAAACTGATCCAAGGCCCGGATGCCCGTCTGCGCGGCATCCGGGGGTCGCCCTGCAAAAACTGCGGCCACCGCATAAAATGCTCTCTTTCTGTTTCTCCTGAAAGACACCCCATGCGCATCCTGCACACCATGCTCCGCGTCGGCGACCTGCAACGCTCGATCGACTTCTATACCAATGTTCTCGGCATGAAGCTGCTGCGCACCAGCGACAACCCCGAATACAAGTACAAGCTGGCCTTCCTCGGCTACGGCAGCAACCCCGACCACGCCGAACTCGAGCTGACCTACAACTACGGCACCGACAGCTACGACATGGGCACCGCCTACGGCCACATCGCCATCTCGGCCGACGACATCTACGCCACCTGCGACACCGTGCGTGCAGCGGGCGGCAACATCACCCGCGAACCGGGTCCGGTCAAGGGCGGCACCACCGTGATCGCCTTCATCACCGATCCGGACGGCTACAAGGTCGAGCTCATCGAGCGCAAGGACAACGCGGCCGGCGCCGGTCTCTCCAGCTAAAAAAGCCCAGGCTCGGCAAGCTCTGCCGGGCGCTGCTACAATCCTTCGGCCTGGATCGCCAGGCAACAACTTAAATTACGTCTTCGGGGCGGGGTGCGATTCCCCACCGGCGGTATGACCTGGTAACAGGTCGAGCCCGCGAGCGCCTGCGCAAGCAGGGTCAGCAGACCTGGTGAGAAGCCAGGGCCGACGGTATAGTCCGGATGAAAGAAGATGTGCGCTGTCACGCGCTGTTCCTGCCGTTGTCGACGGCCGGGAGAGCGTGCGTATCCGCTTTGCCCTGATGCGTTTTTCGCCATAGCCATTTCGCGAGGAGCGTTTCACATGTTAGTCACCACCCCTACCCTTCACAGCACCGATCTCGAAGCCCGCATCGCGGCCGCTTTGGAAGCCACCCGCAACGGTGTCCCCGTCATCCTGCTCGACGATTTCGACCGCGAGAACGAGGCCGACCTGATCGTCGCCGCGGAAAAGCTGAGCGTCGAAACCATGGCTCTCCTGATCCGCGAATGCAGCGGCATCGTGTGCCTGTGCCTGTCAGCCGACAAGGTGCGCGAGCTCGAATTGCCGCCGATGGCCGCCGAGAACGGCAGCCGCTACGGCACCCCGTTCACGGTCTCGATCGAAGCGCGCCACGGGGTCACCACCGGCGTGTCGGCGCTGGACCGCGTCACCACCATCCGCGCCGCAATCGCCCATGATGCCAAGCCGGACGACCTGGTGCGCCCAGGCCACGTATTCCCGCTGCGCGCCACCCCGAACGGCGTGCTGGCGCGTGCCGGCCATACCGAAGGCTCGGTCGACCTCGCCATCATGGCGGGGCTGCGGCCTGCGTCGGTGCTGTGCGAGTTGATGAATCCGGATGGGACGATGATGCGCGGGGAGCAGATCGAGGAGTTCGCCGCATTGCACGACTTCCCGATATTGACCATTGCGGAAATGATCGAATGGCGTAAGCAACGCGGCGCGTAACGCCGCGTTTGCCGGTGCGGGCGGAATATCCGCCCGCACCGCGAACATCAGACCAGCGGATCGATCACGAACGCCGGCATGCGCTGGTTGTTGCTCGCGCATTCCAGGAACTTGTCTGCGGTCGCCAGCGCCTCGTTGATGGTCACGTCCATGTCCAGGTAGCGGTAGGTACCCAGGCGGCCCACGAAGGTCACGTTCGGCTCGTCGTTCGCCACCTTGACGTAGCGTTCCAGCTGCTCCTTGTCGCGCGCCTGGCGGATCGGGTAGTAGGGAATATCCTTCTCTTCGCACTGGCGGCTGTATTCCTTGTACATCAAGGTCTTCTCGTGTTTTTCCCACGGCGAGAAGTGCTTGTGCTCGGTGATGCGGGTGTACGGCTGGGCATTGTCGCAGTAGTTGACGACGGCATTGCCCTGGTAGTCGCCGGTGTCGCGGAACACTTCGAAGTCCAGCGTGCGGTACGGCAGGCGGCCTTCGGTGTGCTTGAACCAGGCGTCGATCGGGCCGCTGTAGAACACATGGGCGTAGTCGCCCTTGTTGGCCGGGTCGAAGGTGGTGTTCAGGTGCACGGTGACGCCCGGCACGTCGAGGATCTTCTCGACCAGCGCAGTGTAGCCGTCTTCCGGCATGCCCTGGTATTTGTGGGCGAAGTAATTGTCGTCGTAGTTGAAGCGCACCGGCAGGCGTTTCAGGATGCTGGCCGGCAGTTCGGTCGGCTGCATGCCCCATTGCTTGACGGTATAGGTCTTGAAGAAGGCTTCATACAGCTCGCGGCCAACGAAGCGCAATGCCTGATCTTCGAAGGTCACCGGGTTCTCGATCGACTTGTCGCCGAGCGAGGCCAGGAATTCCTGGGCTTCGGCCGGGCGGAAGGTCTTGCCGAAGAACTGGTTGATGGTCAGCAGGTTGATCGGCAGCGTGTAGACAGCGCCGTTGGTGATCGCCTTGACCCGGTTCACGTAGGGCATGAAGCGGCTGTAGCGGTTCACGTACTCCCAGACGCGTTCGATGTCGGTGTGGAAGATGTGCGGACCATAGATGTGCACCATGACGCCGGTTTCAGCATCGCGTTCGGAATGGCAGTTGCCCGCGATATGAGGGCGCGATTCGAAGATCTCGACGGTATGGCCCGCTTCCGCGAGCTGGCGTGCAATGACGGCCCCGGAGAAACCGGCGCCGACGATCGCGATATTCTTTTGCATGTTATTTATCCTTAGGGAATAGAATTCTGAACTGGAGCCAGTGCTGGCGGGCTCTTGCAGCCGGCCATTTCAACGTGCAGCGACCTTGTCAGCTTATCACTTTTGTAAAAAAATCTGCGCACGCTTGAATTGTCGTGTGTCAACAATTTTTTGATTGAAATCAAGGGTTTGGCGATGCCCCAAAAAGGAAAAGCCCGCACCAGACAGGTGCGGGCTTTTCACATTGTCGGGCACGATCCGCGCCCGGCAGCGCTTATTGTGCGAGCAGGGTGTTCACCGCCGCCAGGTCCGCCTCGCGCAGCGAACCTGCGGCCGCCTTCAGGCGCAGGCCGTTCAGGATGGTGTCGTAGCGGGCGCGCGACAGGTCGGTGCGGGTCTGGTACAGCTGGCGCTGCGCGTTCAGCACGTCGATGTTGATGCGCACGCCGACCTGGTAACCCAGCTTGTTCGATTCAAGCGCCGACTGGCTCGACACTTCCGCCGCTTCCAGCGCCTTCACCTGCGCCATGCCGCTGTTCACGCCGAGGTAGGACTGGCGCGCCTGCAGGGCGGCCTGGCGACGGGTCGCTTCCAGGTCGTTGCGCGCCTTGTCTTCGAGGGCAATGGTTTCACGCACGCGGCTGGTGACGGCGAAGCCGCTGAAGATCGGCACCGTGTACTGCACGCCGATGCTGTTATTGGTGGCGATGCCGGACGAATCGCTGCGGCCATGGACTTGCGTGCGCGAGCGGCCCGCCACCAGGTCGAGGGTCGGATAGTGGCCGGAGCGGGTGCGCGAGATCTCGCGGCGCGCCAGTTCCACGTTCAGCTGCGACACGGTCACGCCGTAGTTCTGGCTCTCGGCCGAGGACACCCACGGGTCGACGTTGGCCGGCGATGGCGCATTCAGGGTGATGCCGGTCTTGAGCTGGGCCAGGTCGGCCGGGGTGGTGCCGATGATCGCCTGCAGGGCGCTGCGGCGGTTTTCAAGGTCGTTGACGGCCGCGAATTCCTGGGCGATCACGAGATCGTACGCCGCCTGCGCTTCATGGGTGTCGGTGATGGTCTGGGTACCGACTTCGAAGTTGCGCTTGGCCGAGGCCAGCTGCTCGGTCACCGCGTTCTTCTGGGCGCGGGTCGATTCCAGCTTGTCCTGGGCCGCCAGCACGTCGAAATAGGCCTGCGCCACGCGGGTGATCAGGTCTTGCTGGGCCTGGGCGAACTGCGCTTCGGACACCGACTGCTGCAGCTTGCTCTGCTGGTAGGTTTCCCAGCGATCCCAGCGGAACAGCGGCTGGGTCAGCACCAGCGACCATTGCGAGGTGCGCAGGTTGGAACCGCCGCCCGGCACGATGATGTCGGTGCCGGTGACCGGATCGCGGCCGATCACCGCGCCCTCGTTGTACGGCGAATCGTCACGGTCGTTCTTGACCATGCTGCCGGTGAGACCCACGTTCGGCAGCAGCCCTGCTTTCCCCTGCGCGATCCGTTCCCGGCCCGCAGCCGCCGACGCACGCGCGCTGGCGAAGGTCGCGTCGTTGGCCAGCGCCTGCTGGTACACCTGGATCAAATCGGCCGCGCTTGCGTTCAGCGAGCAAAATGCGCTGGCAAGCAGCACGGCTATGAGGGGTTTCTGCATTGCATTCTCCACAGGAGTCATCAAAAGTTTGGAATCAGGTCAATACTTCGGCATCGAAGGATCGACCTGTAGGGCCCAGGCGTGTATTCCGCCCGTCAAATTCGTTACGTTCTCAAATCCGTTACGTTCCAGGAAGCTCGCGACCTGCATGCTGCGCGCTCCGTGGTGGCAGATGCACACGATCTCGCGCTCGTCCGGCAATTCGCCGGCGCGCAGCGGGATCAGGTGCATCGGAATCTGGGTCGAGCCTGCGATATGGCAGGTCTCGAACTCCCAGTTTTCGCGCACGTCCAGCAACAGGGGCTGTTCCTGCGCCGGGTCGGCCAGTTTCGCGGCCAACTCGGGGGCGGTTATCTGCTGCATCGCGTCCTCAGAACTGGAAGCGCGACGGCGTCTGGGCGCCCGTCAGCGGCTTGGCGATGGTCTCGAAAATCTTCACGGTACTGACCGCGGTTTCCGAGGTACGGGTGACGATGTTGAAGCTCATCGCCGGGGCTTCGCCCAGGATCACCGCCAGGCGGCCACCCACTTTCACTTGCTTGATCAAGGCTTCCGGCAGCACCGGCAGGCCGCCCGACACCACGATCACGTCGAACGGTGCGCCCTGCTGCCAGCCGGAGGCGCCATTGCCTTCCTCGACGGTCACGTTGGTGATGCCGGCGCGCGCCAGGTTCTCGCGCGCCAGGGCCGCGGCTTCCGGCTGGATCTCGACGGTGGTCACGTGACGCGCCTTGTGCGCCAGCAGCGCCGCCATATAGCCCGAACCGGTGCCGATTTCGAGGACGTTCTCGTGCTTCTTGACCAGCAGTTCCTGCATGATGCGTGCTTCGACCTTCGGATTGAACATCGCTTCGCCGCCCGGCAGCGGGATGTTGTCGACGTCGGCGAAGGCCAGGTTCTGGTAGGCCGCCGGCACGAACTGTTCGCGCTTGACGACGTGCAGCATGTCCAGCACGTCCTGGTCGAGGACGTTCCATGGGCGGATCTGCTGTTCGATCATGTTGAAGCGGGCTTGTTCGATATTCATCTGAGTTCTCAGTGGAAAAATAAATAATCCGATATTTTATCGTTGAACGGCCTCAGGACGCACATCTTAACGATGGGCCGACCTGGACCAGGGTAAATTGCGACAGTCTGCAGTTTAAGGGGGTTGAACGCCTGAAAAACGGCGGGATGATGCCAACGGCCTCAGCCGCGCTGGGGCAGCAGGCCGTGCAGGGCCATGTCGAGGAAGGCGTCGAGGAAGGCTTGCGGCTGCAGTTCGGCGCAGTCGCATGGCGCCACCGCCGAGTGCTTCCAGGTGATCAGCATCATCATGGGCGCGATCAGCACTTGCGTCATCTGGGCCACGTCGATATTGCGGAACTCGCCGCGCGCCACGCCGCGCTCGAGCATGGACGAGATCATGCGCGTGCCGCGGGTAATGACTTCTTCCTGGTAAAACTTGGCCAGTTCGGGGAAATTGCTGGCCTCGGCCATGATCAGCTTGCTGATGCCGGACACCTTACTCTGGCCGATGCGGCGCCACCAGTTCAGCATCACGGTGCGCAGCAGGTCGCCGCTGTGGCCGTCGAATTCGTTGATCGAGACCTCGGCCTCGCCGATCACCGGCACGATGCTTTCACGAACCACGGCTTTGAACAGCTCTTCCTTGTTGGTGTAATACAGGTAGAGGGTGCCCTTGGACACGCCGGCCTGGCGCGCGACGTCCTCGAGACGGGTGGCGGCAAAGCCCCGTTCGACGAACAAGTCGATGGCTGCGCCAAGAAGCTCTTGCGGGCGAGCATCCTTGCGGCGTTCCCAGCGTGGCTTACTGCATTGCATGTTTCTACCTAGAAACTGACTAATGAGCCACAGAATATAGACGGGGCCTGTGGGCCAGTCAATCGAAACCTTGTATATACCGAACTGTCAATACCTGGAAGATCAGCCGGCGCCCGGCCCGTAGATGCGGCCGCTGGCACGCGAGGCGTACAGGGAACCGCCCGGTTCGCGCGGCGGACAATCGCGCTGCTGGCGCGGTACCTGCAATCCTGCCAGCTGATCGGCCAGGTCTGGCGCGACTTTTCCCATCAATACATCGAGTTCCGCCATCATCCCGACCCGCACCGTGCGCATCGGCACCACCGCGGCGTGCAGGATGGCGGCCGCGACCTGGTGCGGATCGACCTGCGGCGAGGGCAGCTTTGGCTCGCGGTCCATGTAGTTGCGCGCGTGCTGGGGCAGCGGCGTGTCGACCGCGGTCGGCTCGATCAGGGTGACCGACACCGGCGCCTCGTCGAGTTGCTCGACCTCGATCCGCAGCGCATCGGTGAAGCCCTTCACGGCGTGCTTGCTGGCCGAATACATGCCCTGCAACGGGATCGCCACCTCGGACGCTTCGCTGCCCAGGTTGACCAGCGCGCCGCCCTGGCGTTTCAAATAGGGCAGCGCCACCAGCGAACCATGCACCATGCCCCAGAAATTGATGTCGAACAGGCGCCGGCTGTCGTCTTCGCTCACTTGATCCAGGCGCCCGTAAATGGTGCCGCCGGCGTTGTTGACCCAGGTGTCGATGCGGCCGAAGCTTGCTAGCGCGGCCTCGGCGATGCGCTCGACCTGGCTGCGGTCGGCCACGTCGGCTACCACGGCAATCGCCTCCACGCCGTTATCGATGAGTCCCTGCACGACAGCTTCCAGCACATCGCCCCCGCGCGCCGCCAGCACCAGTCTGGCGCCCTGCTTGCCCGCCTCCTGGGCGGTCGCCAGGCCGATGCCGCTGGTGGCGCCGGTGATCACCATGACTTGGCGGTTCAGGGGTTTGAGGGGACTGGACATGCGGACCTCCGTGTGCGCTGTGTGTTGGACACAACGTAGCAGGAATTCGGGCGGCGACGCGCCCGCCTCGGGCGCCAGGCGCGGTATACTTGCCGCCCTCATGAATTTACTTCCTCCTCCCCTGCAATGCCGCAGCGGCTGCGGCGCCTGCTGCACCGCGCCCTCGATCACCAGCCCGATTCCCGGCATGCCCGACGGCAAGCCGGCCGGCGTACGCTGCGTGCAGCTGGCCGAGGACAACCGCTGCCGGATCTTTGGCAAGCCGGAGCGGCCGGCGTTTTGCGGTGGGCTGCAGCCGTCGCTGGAGATGTGCGGGGAGGATCGCGCGCAGGCGATTCGCTGGCTGGACGAACTGGAACGGGCGACGGCGCCGGGGTGAACGTTTCTGCACCGGTGTCATGTCTGCACCGGGGTCAGGTCTGACATTCGGACACGGCCTCAGCCATTAGGCTCGTCCCGATCGGGCTGTTACAGCCAGAAGTGCTTTTTCTTCTTTTTCACGATGGCGGTCTGCTCCTGCGCCGGCTTGGTGGCGGGCGGCGGGGCGACCGGTAGCGGGAAGCCGAGAAAGACCATGACGAGGAAGATCGGCAGCAGCAGATAGAACAAGGGCCGCTTCCAGTTGAGCTTTTGCTTGAGCATGAGCGGCACGTGGCGTCGTGCTATCAAGAAAACAAGCGTAATTACTTATCCGGGAAGGGTAATCTGAACAGGTGAACAGTTCAGCTCGTGTCTGAATGTCAGACCTGACCCCGGCTTGATGTATCAGGCTGCGGTGCGTTTGCCGCGCGACTGTTGTACGCGCTGGAACAGGCCGCCCAGGGTCAGTCCCTCGTGCCAGATCTCGTCCAGCATCAGGCCGTACTTGTCGCGCAGCGCCTTGGCCAAGGTCTCGAGTTCGCCGGCATCCGGCAGTCGGCGGCTCGGGTTGACGGCGCGGTAGATGCCGAGCACCTCGTCGTCCGGGCGGAAGTGCTGCTTTTCGCTGTCGCGGCAGGAAAAGGCCGACACGAATACCGACAGGAAGTCGCGGATGTCTTTACGGGAAGCGGCAGGGAATGTGCTGCGCCAGGCCCGGCCCTGGGAGGGACGGTAACGCAAGGAGTTAGGCAACTGCCAACCATGAAATGCCGCCCAGGCGAGCGCGGCAAGGATGAGAACCACGAAAATACTCATGGGTCGAGTGTAGCACGCGTTTGCGCGACCGGCGCACGACAGAAATGCATATGTC
>Ga0265798_10005750_pt1 | contig 16523 bp, 25 predicted proteins | sample P3T30metagenome_FD_192430 | JGI IMG/M metagenome (GOLD analysis project Ga0265798, IMG submission 192430) | Plant litter microbial communities from East Loma Ridge, Irvine, California - P3 T30 | ecosystem: Environmental > Terrestrial > Plant litter > Unclassified | place: USA: California... | reverse complement strand
GAGTGGTGTTCTCATGACGAGGGTTTTGCCCTTTCTCGTAGAGAACTCTGGCGGCTCTGTCGATGATCTACTCGTTAGTCTGATGGTATGGGATAGGAACGGTAGAGTCAACTCACATCGAAGTCGAAGATGATTTCGTGAGGCCTGTCCTGATTGAACCTCGCGAACTGACGACCTGGGACGCGGTTCTGAAAGATGATGGTCCAAGGATGGGACCTGCTGAGATCTGAGATGAAAGTCTTGGTGCCGTGGGATGCTTGATGGTACCCTGCGCTATAGAGACCGCGGTGGGAGAAGATGAGGCGGTTTGCGAGATTCATGGCATCGCCGAGAGCCTCTAGATGTAATCGACTCGCCAAGACCTCCTTGAATCTACTATGGGTCCAGCAGAAGTATTCCTGGGGTTGCCCAGGTTCCCTCCGTGCGATCTCCATCTTCCTGAATGGATACTTAAGCCCCTCTAAGTCTTGGGTATCCCTCACCAACTCTTCGCTCTCCTCTACTAGAACTTGCTCCTCCTTCAATGAGTCTTGGTTGACTTTGATGTTGTCGTCTATCAACGTCCATCCGTATCGATCCATCTCCGCAGAGACGATGTCGTTAGGGGTGGTGGGGACGGGTCCGGACGCGACGGTGTTCATGGAGTCGGCAGACATTGTGGATGTGGAGATATATGATATGTGAAAGGGTATGTACTGTAGGGTGAAAGAGAGGTCTTGAATGTGAAGGACGGTATGTAACGAAGATGTAGTGTGTAGTAGGAAGACAGAAATACTCCATACCCCCTCAAGGCTTTATAGATAGCGGTTGTTGTTAGTATACGTGTCAGAATTCAGTTGGGATCGTATGAATCCCTCACAACCTAACAAACAATCCCATCATTTCGTCGATGTTGTGACCGTCCGGAGGACTGGAAACTTCCTGTTCCAACCCCACCCCTTCAGACTTCACGAGTACCAATTAGTACCAATTTGTAAGGTCTGATCGAGCCATCATATGAGGAAGACCAGTGAACGGCATATCCGTTAGTCAGACTTTGCAGTTGTTGATGAAGATTGAGTTAGGATGGATCTGAGCTGTGCTTTGAAAGTTGTGTCACACATCGGAAATTCTGATCCCGTTCCAGGGCGCACTATTCTATATTGTAGATCCCTCCGACTCTGAGTCGATGTGCACCGTAGTGACTGTTATTCCAACGTTTGTGCAGCTCGAGCTGACGTGGACGAACGTCGATGCATTTAGCCGGTCATCTGTCAATACCGGACATCGTATGATTCTATGGCGGTAGCTATTATTAGCCGCTTCTCCTAAGGTCACATGGGTTCTGGAATCCCAACGCTCACTTTCACTTATTCGGTCTAGACCTCGACAGCCTTATCAATCCTCCATTACTCGGTCCAGGCCCATCCTTACCAGTCGTCATAGAGCCATGGCACGTCCGCTTATTACGATCAAGATCCCCGAGACCATCTGCTGCTCGATCCTATTCCTGATCGGCACCTCGGCCTTTCTCTCCGCATTCGGTGTTCTCGACGGACCCGTCAACTGGTTCCATGAACTCGCCGGACGCAAACCAGCTACTTTTTTATGACAGGTAGAAGGGAAGAGCACAAGGAAAACAGGGATGAGGACAACCCGAACGGATGGAGGAAGAAGAAGCTCAAGGGAAGCGGCCAAGCTTTGGGGGAAGGTAACCCAGCGCATCGGCGCCGTTATGAACGAACATGCTAGGTCCTAGGCGATGTCGTTCTCGTATCATTCGCGAATCTGATATTTGACGAGTCTCTACAGTACCGATGCACATTTTGGTTCCAACCCTGGACGACCTTGAGATTTATAGACAGAATGGCAGAGATTGATTGGCGAGACGATGGTACCGTTTCAGGAAAGGCGAGATGATCAAAATGCCGGTATCGATAGCAGAGAGACATAGGTCCAGCTTGATGCGGGCACCAATGATCGGTCTCTGAACCTATATGAGCCCGAAACCGAGCTGGCTAGCGGTGGCCTGTTGGCTATCCAGACCTCCAGACCATACATCCGCTTCAGGGTCACCTCTCGACACATCATCTATACGTAATCGTAATTACCCGGGTTCGTGGACCATAGCCGAGATTGAGCCTCCTGCACTTGCTGTTCAGATATCTCTGCACTCGCTGAATATAAACCGAAACGGTATGCCTCGATCTAGCAGAGGTCAAGAGAGATCTGTAGACGAGAAGATCACGGCTCTGGACGGATTCGAAGAGGTGTCGGCGCTTGCGGAACAAGGAGATGACAATTTACCCTTCACCAAGAAAGCATCAAATCCGGACACGGACGATGTGAAGGAAAACAGACGCACTATGATGTATACATTCGCTCCTAAATGGCCTCTGGTAGGACCAAAGACGGATGTCCTGGGTATTTTAGGGCACAGCAAGAGCGTGAGTTCCTTGGTTGAGGTGTTCGCAATGGAGAGTGATATGGTATGCTAACCGAGGCAGGATACAATCGCGATAGTACAACGCGCTATCCCAACGCTCGCTGCATACCCACCCGATCGCCTGGAATTTCGCATTGCGATTCATATCGATAGAGACGGCAACGCAGCTGCGAATCGCTTGGCTACTATCATGGATGAAGCGTGGCCCTCCTTGCTTGAGAACCCACCATCCCGGTTTTGGATCACGTTGGCCAAGACAGCGGAAAAAGACGCCGGTAAGTAACGGTATCGCGCTTCAGTCGCCTCGCTGACGGTCTTCAGCTTGCTATAAAAGCGAGCCTCTCAGCCACTTTTGGCAGCAGATAATTATAACGATGGGGATGACTGTATTCGGGGTCGTTCTTGCCTGTCTCATTGTCAAATTCATGAGGTGAGGGAGAGACGCGATCTGTCGTCAATCAGGCGTAGCCGTCAGCTTTGTATTGCGCTCAGCAAATTCTGCCATACGCGAATGACATGAGTTGATGCTGGGTCGGCCTGAGTTTAATAGGGCTCAAGCTGTATCAGGTCGACCGGGAGGCAGTTGTGTGATGCATTAGAATGTTTCTAGAGGCAGGGTATCCGTCTCGAGATCCGATACCAGACTATCCGCACAGGTTCGGTCCCTTGCAAGTAACATTAAGGAGTAATCACTCGCGTTGACCGTCGGGGCCAAGGTAAAACAAAGCTCTCTAGTCTTTTCTCGACTTGACCTTCCGAATCAAGGCAGAGTGATCGCCGACCTGAAACGATTCTTGAGATTGACTCTACATCCATTCCGTCAGTTCAGCCTGCTGGACCACATACAATCACTTGGAATACATACATCGGCCTCATGACTTCTATAGACTACTTTCTAATAAATCTTTCTCCTTGTACACGCTCGTGAGGCAAGGATCTCTATGGGACAGAAGCATAGACGGGAGGAGGGCATTTAGACCCTCTTCCGCCGTCCGTCTTCTTACTCTCCTCACCCTCAACCTCTCCCTCGCCTCTATGCATTCCATGCTCAGCAGCTCCGGAATGATGAACCTCATTAGGTTTCCTGGGAACCAACATCCTAGACCAAGCTGCTCCATATTGCAGAGATGGGTTGACTGCTACGCCCAACTCTTGTGCTGCTCGAAGTGGGAAATCGATATCACGTAGTACTTGTCGGGCAAAGAGGGTGATGTCGGCTTGACCGTTTTCGATGATATCATTTGCTTGTTCGGGTTCAGTGATGATTCCGACGGCACCAATCAAGAAGTCTGGAACGGCCTTTCTGATGTGTTCCGCGAAGGAAACCTCTGATGGATTAGCAGAGTTTTTTTAAAAGGTAAGGTAAGGAGACATACGGTAAGACGGTCCGACCTTGATCTTGGCTCTTAGATCGTTTCCACCCGAGGAGACGTCAAGCATGTCGATACCGAGCTCCTTGAGTTTTCCGGCAAGGATGGTAGTCTGCTCAATTCCCCTGCACGTCAGTTTCTTACTTTTCATCCTAGATAGACAACTCACCACCAAGCCCATTCTCCATTGGCATTCTTCTCGGGACCTAGAGCCTCCTCCAACCAGTCACTAGCACTCAAACGCACAAAGAGGGGTCTGTCCCATGCTTTCCTGGTGATCTCGGCGATCTCGGTAGCGAATCGTAATCGGTTCTCGAGGGAACCACCGTACTTGTCGGTTCGCTTGTTGGACAGGGGAGACAAGAATTCTGATGGTTAGAATTGCCAATATGAAATCAAGAGGGACATACCGTGCATGAAGTATCCATGGGCACCGTGAATCTCGATGAAATCGAATTCAATCTCCTTACACCTCTCAACTGCCTTCAACCATTCCTTCTGGTAGTTCTCGAGGTACTCGGCAGTAGCAGCGACTGGCTCGGGGTAGAAACCCTCGTGGAAAGATCCTTCGGAAGGTCCAACAACTTTATCGGCCCATCCTCCCTGTTCTTTGGGGGTGGTTGAACCTCCCTCCCATCCCTGATCTCGCGCCATCGCCTCGGTGAAAGGAGGTAGGGTACTGGCTTTTCGACCAGCGTGAGCGAGTTGAATACCGATCTTTCCACCTAGAGCTTGAACGTATTTGACGATTCGCTTCAATGGCTCGATCTGACTGTCTTGCCATAATCCCTACATGGTCAGATCAGATCGCATTGAGCAATGTGTGGGAAGGTGACTCACAGCATCGTGTTCGGAGATTCGACCTTCGGGAACCACAGCGGTAGCTTCGACCATGATACTACCCCATCCCCGCATAGCCATACTTCCAAGATGAACAAAGTGATGGTCGGTAGCATGTCCATAATCGGAAGAGTCTGACTACATTAACCCTCAACCTTCTTGACCTGATATGAATTGAACTTACACATGCACATAGGAGCGACCCAACATCTATTTGGGAATGTGACTCCTCGGATTGTTAAAGGCTCAAAGAGCTTGGCGGGTTTAGCATTCTGTGGGAACTTGTCACTTGGTAGTAAAGATCCAATAGCCTGAGGTTGGGCAGGTAGGAAGGTTGGGTAACCTTCAACTCCCTTTGTGGGGTAGGGAGCGAAGGGGGTATCGGGCTTTGCGGTTCCGTTAGGCTGCTTCATTGTTCTTGTATTTGTTCTACCGTATGAACTGAATGATATGTGGGAAATATCAAGTGGTGGACGTATATATACCAGACTTCTTTATGTCAGGAACGATTCATATCTTCATTTGTAAGCCTCCACCCGCAAAAGCCGGAATCATCAAACGTCATCCGGACCTAGGATATCTTGGCTGCCGACTGACGGCCGTGGATTATTTGATGCATCGCTTGGAGATCTTGCTGAACAAGCCGCCATTGACCTGTCCTGCTGACTAGCATCGGTGCATACCGTAGTATGAGTACGGCTGATCCAAGTGGAGGGTGAATCAGCGTATACTCAAGCAAGATGCCGCTTCAACACCGCCGCGTGCCTGATTGAAGACTGCATTCATGTTCTTGATGATTCAAGACGTGATCAAGGCAACAATGTGGCAACTTTCTCTGATGTGTCAACAATTCCAGACTCTACAAAACGCAAAGACAACGCCATATGAACAATGAAAGCTCGAACGCTGTCTACATAGCCAATGTGACGACACTTATCGTAAACTACCCCCTTCTTCTCTGCTGATCGCATTCCATCATGATTGATAGCCCCTCGAGACTCACGACACCATCCACGGCCACAGGTTCTAGAAAGCTCCGTATCCTGTCCGCTCTGCGCAGATAACCTGGAAATCGCCCAGTCAGTAGCAAGGTGGGGGACCACTTGCGAATCCTGTTCGGTGCTGTGGTTCATCCCTTTTTAGCCGAAGGAGCCGGCCCAGCTCTCGATCCACATGGTTGCGCTCCATGAAACCAGTGGAGATGTAAGTCGTCAGGCTTTTTCTGTTGACCAAAGCATGGGGACCTAGAACCCTCTATACTGTTCAAGTCGCTGCTGCCCCAGGCTTTTTCTGTTGACCAAAGCATGGGGACCTATAACCCTCTATACTGTTCAAGTCGCTGCTGCCCTTGTACTGCTGAGAGACGGAATCGGCCATACCCTGCATGAATGACGGTATTGGACTATACAATCTACACACTATCCCAACTTGATCCCCTAAAAGTACATACACTGGTATAGCATTACAACAACTCCTTGATCAGACCTACCTCATCACTCATGACTCCTTTCCCGCCTCGAGGAACTCCAGCCTAAGGCTTGTGATCGCAGTGAGATCCGCAAGATCTCTTCAAAGTCTCCACCCTTTCCTCCCACGCTTTATGACCCATCAACAGCCCTGAATAGCTCCTCAACCTCAGGTCCGCCCTCTTGAAACATTCCATCGAATGAATCGAAACTATCATTTCCCTCTGGCTCATCTTCCCCAATATCCACATTGGCATTATGCGGCTTCCCATGTGCTCTCGTTGGTGTTTGCATAGGTAATGCTCGGAGAGGGGACGGCTGCGCTGTACGGCGTGGTGATGATCGTACAGAGGTTGGGTTTAGGAATGGAGTTTTGAATGGTTTGAGTTTACCTGTTTGTCTTACTTGAACAGGAGCGGAGGATCGGGTGTTTGTATTCGAACTCGAGTTGACGGCGATATTGGTTCGGTTCGATAGTGGTGATGGAGCGATTGTTGGTCTAGATGGGACCTGTATGTCCGGATTGGCTTTGTTCAAGTGTCGTTGAGAGTCAATTTGCATGAGATTCGAATTGTGATTCACTCTCGCAGTCGTGATCGATCGAGTAATGGGTGATGAAACTTCTCTGTCCCTTTCCAGCCCTAAATCTCTTCCCTTCCCTTTCCCAGGCGTACAGGATACAGGAGTATTGAACAATTCAAATCTCTGCAATAATAAATCTAATCCAACTTCCCCATCCATACTGGCTGCACTACCTCCCACTCCCGAGGCTGATCCTAGTGGGGTAGGTGCAGATCTCGATTTCCTACATGGTCTCTTCCTTGGGCGGGTTGAGTCTGAGGGGCGGGAAGAACAGATTGAACGGGGTTTCTGAGTTGGTGTAGGGGGTGCTAGTTCAACTAGATCTCAGTATAGTCTCAATAGGAAGAAGGGTGAGGGGGATGTACCATGTTCAGTGGCCATTTGAACTGCTCTCTTCAACCTTTGATCATGGACCCATACTACTCGATCGTGGTCTTGACTATTACTTGCGCTCCCACTACGGGGCGTCCCACTCCCATTCCCGATTGTTTCATCTTCCCTCTTCCTCCTATATCTTGTATTTGGCGTTTCCATTTCTCACTCAGTCCAATCTGCTCCTTTACAAGTCCTATGCAATCCTTGTGGCTCGTTGGTATCGTTGTCAATGGGTCGTCATGAGTTATATGTATTACAATATGATATAGGAGGATGTTGATTTACCAAACCAACTCTACCTGAAAGTCACACACGTGTAAAATTACTTAAAGCGGTAACCTTCTCTGGATCGTCACCACTGCTCATTACTCCGTCGCTGTTCATCCATTCATGCACTATTCATACATCTCACAATGTCATTGATTCACGCACTTATAGCTCGAGGAACAACAGTATTGGCTGAGCATAGCCAAGGATCAGAGTTGAAACCTGGTAAGACTTTGCCCTTTTTCTACTTGTTAGAGCTAACGAATAGCCGCTCAGATCACTATCCTATCCAAGATCCCTCCTAATAATTCGAAACTTACCTGTAAGCTGCTTCCGGGTCTCTATGATTACATACTAACATGTAGATGTATGGCAAGATCGTTTGATCCACTATGTCTCGTCGAATGGAGTCGTTTACCTGGTCATGGCGGATGATTCGGTAGGGAGGAGAATGCCATTTGCCTTCTTGGCAGAAGTTGAGAGGCGGGTAGGTTTCCCGTTTGCTCTGTATTGACTCGAGAGACACGTATGCTTATGATAGTTCTCACAACAATACGATTCGGACGACGTGCTTTCTGCTGGACCTCATTCGTTAGGTGATTTCGCAACGGAATTAGCAAAAGTGAGTTGAGCAACATCCTAACATAGCGTGCATAGTCCTCTGGCCAAGAGCTGACAAGTAGATGATGCATCAATATACAACAGCTCCACCTGCTGATCCTCTTAAACAAGCTCAATCGGATCTCAATAATGTGTATGTCATGTTGGAATCAGGATCACGTCATGGAAGCAAGCTGATTATCAGTAAAGATATCATGGTGCAGAATATCGATTCAATCCTCCAACGTGGCGAGCGACTCGATTTACTAGTCGACAAAACAGATACTCTAGCTGGACAGGCTTATGCATTCCGCAGAGGAGCTAGGAATGTAAGGAGACAGCAGTGGTGGAAGAATGTTAGGATCATGATGTTGACCGGCGTTGTTGGTGTTGTAAGCCTCCTTTTCCTTGTTGTTCGTCCTTGCGAGGTGGAAGAGCTGATGACAGATCATTCTCTACGTCTTCATCGCCCAATTCTGTGGCCTGTCTCTGACACATTGCCGGTCTTAGAGAATCTTGGTATTTGTATGTAAAAAGTTGTACCATAGCTTCGTAGACATGTACAATGCATTCGTTGTCGTCATTCTACTTCCTTCTATCCGTCATGATGCTATCAACTGCTTGTCCTCTACAGTGGCGGAGCTCACACTTCACTAGAGCTCGGCCAAAACACCCATAGCCAAACTCTGAGTGACCTGAGCTCCCATTGCCTTCTCTGCCGATTCACCCAAATGCCTCCTAGGATCTAATTTCCCAACATGTCGAGTCTTTAGTTGTTCAGCCGTCATTGTCGTTTCTTCCTGGACTGATTTCGTGTATGCAGTAGCAAGTGATAGCATTTGCTAAAAGTCAGCATCTCCCATGTCGAGTATATTGGTGTTCACGAACCTTGACGGCCTGCTCGTTTCCTTCGTGCATTTCCGAATGATCACGCATCTTTAGTCCTTCCGTCCATCCTGTTTTATGTAGATTCAACAACATCCCTTGTTCCGCCTCTGTCTTTCGATAATCAATCGCGAGACCTGGAATTAGTGTCGTTCTTCTTCTCATGGGAAGGTTCACGTACTGTAGTAATGCCTGTTGAGTCCATGTATAAGAGCCTGAATACTGGGTTTATTGAGATGGCCAATATTACTTGTCGTCTGCCTTGATTCTTGTCCGGCAATGAGTGATTGTGTGTTTATAGATCGGAAAGCGTCAATGACGACTTTTCCTCGTACGGATTGAATGGGGTCTACAACCACTGCGACTGCTCTTGGGTGAAGTTGCTCGAATGACTGGGGGTCAGCTCCGTATTTCGCAAGAGTAAACCCTATCTACCTGTTGAGTATTGACATCGACACTTGATAACCAACATCCGAAACCTGGATGAGAGTGGTACCACCCAACTACCATTTCCGGTCTATCATCAGCTATTCATCCTTCTATACCAGGACCGAAATAGAGACATACCTTCCTGTCTGTTTCAACATATCCAGCATCTTCGTCTGGAAAACGTGATCTACCGACTCGACTGTGACGGTGGTTCCAGATTGAGGCATGGCAAAGACGTCCACACATGAGATCTGGCATCAGTTTACGCCAGCTTAGGTTCCTGGTACACTGACTGTGTAATCATCGACGAACTCTCCCAACATCAAACCCATGACTTCCATAGGTACTCCCGCTCGACCGTGTTTGAGCATCTATCATAAGTCTTCCACCACTGCAAACAGTCAGAGTAGATACCTTCAATAAAGCCAATGAAGAGATATGAACTGTTTCACCACTATACATTAGCTGCATTCTGCTATATCGAACGAAATTAGGCTTACTTGTCCGCGAGGATCGTTTCTCCTGATTGCATTTGTCTACGACTAGCACCCCCATTCTGAAGCTGCTGCATTAGGGCCTGCATCTTGAATGATTGATATGAATGTAGTATGTATGAAGTAGGTTGAATTAGACAATCATCAATCATCATCGACGACGCGAGTGCGAAATCTAGCGCGCCTATTGTGCCATCCTATGTGGTTACTCACAAGTCACCCCCACTCGACTTTAGTAGTAGATACCATATCCTATACCCCGCCCGCAATAGTATAGCGGGCGGTCATATATATCACGGTTCGTGTCACCTACATCCTTCTTGGCGAAAGGAGCTACCCAGCATGTCAGAAGTGAGTCAAAGCGCTTAGGTCACGCTGACATCAAGTACCAGCTGCTTAAAGCGCGTGCATTAGCAGCTCAGCAGGAAAGGGAGAAAGAAATCCAATATGAGATAGAAGCCAAAGCAGCGAGGCTGAAGGCTCAGCGTAAGGAAGAAGAAGAGGTATATCCATTCATCATCGCGAATGTGGAAACGAAATTGACGTGGTAGAGGCGGAAGAGGCAGGAGGCAGCTAGTAAAGAAGCTCGAACTTTGGAACTCAAACGGGCTAATGAAGCTATCAACAAAGGCAGGGAGGAGTCGAAGAAGGAGGAATACAATCCATTCGCTGAACCTGAACGACCAGTTGCTAGTACCAGTTATAAACCAATCAAAGTAAGCTGATCCTCTTTTCCCCAAAAGGCAGAGCTGATATTAGCCTACACTTTCACGGACAGTTCGAGCTATCCACTCGAATTCTAAGGACGATATTCCACGTCCGCCTGCTATTACTTCGAAATCGCAGAAGGCAACAACGACTGGTAAAGCAAAAGCCAAAGAAAAGGAAACGTCCCCGCCCGCTTTGGGTCGGAAAGAGAAAGCAGCGAGAGCTTTATTGGAAAGTGCAAAAAGAGGGGGAGCGACTTCGATATTTTCTGTGAAAACAAATAATCCTCCTCAACGTGTCATATCGAATGGCGGTGGGAGTGGAAGTGGAAATGGTGCCAGTGGATACAAGGGGAAAGGCAAAGGGAAGGAGATTAGGGATACGGATCTAAGAGCTCTATGTCCCGATAGAGGGAGTAGGGATAATCGAACGATTGATCAGATACAGAAAGATATCAAGGCTCGCAAATCAGGGACCGGGGTAGTGAAGGATGGGAAGCGGTCTAGATCACCCGACAAATCGAGAAATACAACCACAAGCACGATAAACCGACTGCCTACCCGCCCAACCCTATCTTCATCCTCATCACGCCGTCGCCCATCCCCAACACCATCCACATCGACCTCATCAGAAGATGATGGTCCCGCTGTCCGAAAGAGGGTGAAACCAAATGACGACCGTACGAAAGTATCAGCTATGATTCAAGAAATGTTTCGTCGTCCAGGTCGACCTGATGGGGGTGCTGGTGGTAGAAAGGAAGTCTATTCGGATTCGGAATCGGATATGGAAGCTGGATTGAGTGATGTGGAGGAGGAGGAACAGAGAGCTATCCGGATTGCTAGGCGGGAAGATGAATTGGCAGAGAGGGAGGAGAGGGAGCGGAAAGCTAGAAAGGAGAGATTGAAGCGGGAGAGGGAGGGGCGCTGATGCGTGAATTGGCCAAAATGATTGCATTTGGGACGAGGGTCTGTCTACCACGGCGCATCATGGAATTGTATTGTATATCAGTAGTTCATCATTGTATAATCACAGTATGCTAGCATTGATGAGGGCATGAATATCACATCCAGCGTGGTATAACTTGTTGATCACCTCGTCAGTACGCTAGAGGTGCTAAGGGCATGTATGTCGATGATAGGATCTCGGCCCTGGCTTAGGATATCCGAGGATCTCACAGTCAGGTACCATGAGCCAATACATAGGTATATAAATACTGTCAGACTAAGGATATCCCCTGGAAAAATGGATATTGTAGTCAAGTCATATTTGGAAGTAACCCATCTGTTTACTATCGCTCCCAGCAAGGCCTTGAGTCATTACGAGACGGTGGGCCTTTGACTATGGGTATCTCATCCAGTACCGAACAACCTATCACTCATCTCGCCAGTGAGCTAGCATCGATGAGGGCATGTATGTCTCATACGGTATAGTACAACCTATCTGGCATCTGGTCTGACCACTACTACTATGGAAAGACTAGCGTTTCTCCAACATCAGCAACGACAAACCTTCCCTTTCCCTCTCCACTCTCCCCGGTCCCATCACCAACCCATTTCTTTCCTACACCTTTCATCCGCCTAATTCTCCCAAACTCAACCCTCGTCCCACGAGCTTCATCACTATCACAGAATGTACCCCAGTGCATACCCAATGTCCTTTCACAGCCCATTAGTCTGTGGATCTCCATTGAGTCGGCAGGATCGCAGTGCTGCGATGAAGTCAATGTATATTGATCCAAGGACAGGGAGAGGAGAGAACGAAGGAATGGGAGGGATGAGCCGGTTGAGAGGGGGAGTAGACCGAATATGAATGGGGAATAGAGGTTTGCGATATCTACCCGTTAGCACGACTCCTGGACAGGAGAGAAAGGGAGAAGGTGGACATACCTCTGAATGCCGGACAAATGGCATCATTATCGCCCTCTGGTGCAGTTGCATATCGATACCCAGTATCACTATCATCAGCGTCAACTCAGGTACATTGGTAATGACTTACCCTCCAAAGAACATCTTGAACCCCGACCAATCTTTCATACCCCTCTTTTCAGCCTTTCCAATATCCCCACTCTCAACCACACCCACACACCAGCTCCCCCATAAAGTCTTCATGTGATCCATCAATCCTCTCCCAGATCGATGTTGAGCAGGAGTGAATGCTACCTTCAAATTCAGAGCTGCTTCCGAAGATAATCCGTCTCTGGAAGTAGATGGTCGCTGAGATGGGGACTGAGACAAGGGGCCGAAGGAGATCAAAGTCTCGTTCCACCAGTCTAATTCTGTTATTCGGTCTGAAGGGATTTTGGAAGCTTCAAACCATTGTTTGAGTCCTTGAGGGACGATGAAGTGGATAGTTCGGTGATGGTATTTCCATAGATCCATGATGGTGTAATAGTCAAGGTGATCATCTGCATTGTTAGCAAGAGATCGACCCGAAGTGGGGGTGGACTTACAGTGATCATGTGAAATGAAGCACAAGTGGATTTCTGGGAGGATCGAGACGGTACATGGTGGATCGACGTATCTCGATGGACCAACATATTGACTCGGTGAACACCTCTTTGAGAAGATTGGATCAAACAAAACCCCACACATCCCTTCTCTCCCCTCTACATTCTTTTTCCATGGAATCCTCACCAACACCCCAGCATGTCCTAGCCAAGTAACATTTTCTTTACCTTCTTTCCCCTCTCCCCAATCAGGCTTGACCACATCAACAGGTGGCTCTCTCCAATCTTCAGCTTCATCCTCTCTCTGGATTCTAGCTAGTTCTGGACGGATGTAGATCCCCGGAAGGATATATCCCGGTTCACCCCTAACGGCGCCATTTTCATCGATTTGATCCGCTTCTTCCTCATCACTTTCCTCTAGTCCTTCATCTTCGGTCCACTTTCGTGTCTTTTTGGGGTGAAGAGCGAGCGCTGCCCCCTTGGTGTAGGCAAGCCAAGCATCCGACATGGATGGCATTCGATAAGATGGCCATGGGTTCTTGAAGTATTGAGGTTTATCGGATGAAAAGGAAAGAGACAGTGTGGGCGGCTTGTATGGCCCATGGTGCTCTTTGGGGAGGTCCGAAGGCGGCTGGATAGGTACGACACGGGGAGGGGACATTATGAATGTATGGTGATTGATGTTCAAGAACGTTCAATGCGTCATGCGTCATGATGGGCAAAGAGGTGGATGGAGCTCCCAGGCACATGTTTGTCATTAAAAGGGAGTAGTCAATAAATGAGCGGACGCGCCTGTCTTTTGAGGGGGTCTGTCCTTTGGCAATGTTAACATCAACAACTACTGCATATAGCATATACCGTCTTCATATCCCATACCGCACTCACGCTCCTTACGAATTCGTCTCCAAGGGGACGACCCTCCTCGCAATATATTTCGAGCACGACTACCAACCGACAGCGGCTCAGACAATAGCTAGAGCCCAAATTGCAAGTGGTAAACAACGTAGAATTTCAATCAACGGTCCTCGACCCATACCTCCATTGGCGTTTATTACCTGGCCAATATGGAGAACGACATTAGAGTCTGTGGTAAGTCTCTCATACTGTCGCGAGAGTCTGCTGAATAGAAGTGAGGGTCCGCCCGTGGAGCGAGAAAGAGTCACCCTACGTCGCCGGTACCTCGTGCGACCCGGTATTTCTTGGCGATGGAAACTTTGCTTCCTCTTCCCGTGGAACTACTTCTGGGGCCATAAGAGAGGTCGTCGGTGCGTTCGTTCTGTCGGATATGGTGGACAAAGCTAATATCAGATGTGATTGACCATCGACAGTTAAATTTCGATACGCCCGACCCCAGGGCTGCTGTGAAGCGGGGTATGCCTGGAGCTAAAGCACACAAGGATAGGAGGTGAGTATGAGCTATTGAAGGAGAATGACAAGCTTATGACAGATATGTCTTTGATCAAGTGCTCAATCAGGAAGCGACGCAGAGTATGGTATTTGAACGTACTGCGAAGCCTCTGTTGCCGGGGGTACTGGATGGGTATAATGCTACCGTATTCGCTTATGGTGTAAGCGAGCTCAAGTGGTATTGTAGCATTGAGCTGATGTTCAGGCGACAGGATGTGGAAAGACACATACGATTAGTGGACAGGAAGGAGATGAAGGAATCATTATCCGATCAATGGAATGCCTGTACAACAAAATCGAAGAAGACAAGGAAAACGATTATCATGTCCAGCTCTCATTCGTCGAGATCTACAATGAAACCATTCAGGATCTCCTCTCGGATCCCAGCGCACCAAGGCCTCGCAAAGGTCTGGCAATATTGAAGACGGAAAAGGACAAAGTGACCATCGCGGGAGTGGTGATGAAACGACCTAAATCGGTGGAAGAAGTCATGGATCTCGTCATGACGGGGAACAGCCGTCGAACCACTGCATTCACCCACTCGAACGCCGTTTCTTCACGTTCACACGCCGTACTTCAAGTCAGTATCGCTCGGTACAACAAGGGGTCTGTGGTTGACTTCGAAAATCAAACCGTCAGTCAGGCTGTTGCGTCGGCCACTCTCTCGATCATCGATTTAGCCGGAAGTGAGAGGGCGGCCGCCAGTAAGAACAACGGCAAGAGACAGGTGGAAGGTGCAAAAATCAATCAATCACTTTTGGCGCTGTCGTCCTGTATCACTGCGCTTTGCGAGCCTCCAGTGAGGGGTAGGAAACCACATGTCCCATATCGAAATTCACAATTGACTCGATTACTAGAGTTTTCTCTCGGTGGAAATTGTCGAACGGCAATGATTGTCTGTATCTCGCCCAGTTCAAAGGATATCGATGATACGCATAATACCTTGATGTGGGCGAATCGAGCCAAGGACATCAAGACAAAGGTATCGAAGAACACCGAAGGTGTACCTATCCGAGTACAGCAGTATCTCGATCGTATCGCAGCTCAGCAGCGCCAAATCGACGAATTGGTGGCGGAACGACAGGCTGGGCCGAAACATACAGAGAATGCTGCAGTCGTACAACGTCGAGAACGAGATCGGGTCGAAGTTCGCCAAGCTCTCGATGGACTCGATGCCGAGGTCGACGCGCATCTGGCAGTCATCAATGAAGGAGCAGAAAAGAGGGCATTATGGGATGTATCGCAACTTACCGTCACGGCACTTCTTCAACGTATTCAAGACCTACAGAGCGAGATCAATATTCGAAGTGCCGCCATCATCGAGCGAGATTCCGTTTACCTCCGTTCTCGAGTCGAGGATGAGAAATCGAAATTCCACGGTAATACTCATGTACTACGCATGGTACAGCGAGAAGTCCAACGAACGAAGACTATCGAAAAGCATATCGAGAATGTCTCGTCTCGATCTTTTGAAGATCTCCCACCTGTCGAAACGGAAGCTCTGAAAGTGGCTCTCGATATGAAACGTCGTGAAGTCGATTTGGAGGTCTATGCCGCCCGAGAAAAGGGTTATAGGGCTATGCACCGTCATCACGCCAATATGCAGGCTATCACCCAACATCATGTCTATTCGCAAAAGGAGAATTTACTGGCTATAATCGATCAAATGGTGGCGGCTGGAGGGACGGCTGCTCAATTCGTCAATCAGCTCCGAGGCGAGGTGGAACGATCGGAAACGGTATTATCGACTGCTCATGGTCATTTGGCGCCTATAACCGATGCCCTGCCCCCACCTGTCTCGTTCAAAGATGTCGAAGCTTTCGTCTTACCACCAACACCCGCTCCGCCGAGATCGGTCTCGTCTTTTGCCGGTAACCGACCAGATCTCATGTCGCCCAGTAAACATGCTTCAATGCCGGCTGTTTTCGGGAACCCATCACCCGCTGCTTCCGCTTCACTTCCTAGTCTACCAAATCTAGCTGCTATCAACCCATTTCAAGTGCCGCCCCTGAACAAGGCCGTTGCTCGAATTAGAGGTGTATCTACGATTCAAGCTTCTCCTCGACGAAAAACTCCAGGAACTCCGGGAAAGAAATTGCTACTGGCCAAACGATCTGCATTGAAGTCTGCGCCGGCTGGAAATCTACCCAAACCCGCTGGCAAGACTATGCGATTTAAATCGGATAATAGTATCACAGAAGAAAAGACCATGTCGACTATCCGAACGGG
>Ga0265798_10005749_pt1 | contig 16524 bp, 23 predicted proteins | sample P3T30metagenome_FD_192430 | JGI IMG/M metagenome (GOLD analysis project Ga0265798, IMG submission 192430) | Plant litter microbial communities from East Loma Ridge, Irvine, California - P3 T30 | ecosystem: Environmental > Terrestrial > Plant litter > Unclassified | place: USA: California... | reverse complement strand
GTAAAGCTCGGACTGTTGATCCTCTTTTGTAGCTAGTGGTAGTGTAATTTAGATTGTGTGTTTGAGCACAGACCCAATTGTATGGATTGGTCGATCCAGGGCAAGGGCGGTGTTTCTGTTCCTAGGATTATATGATTATTCTCGGTGATCCCTTCCTACGTCGAGCCAGGGGTCGAGGGGTTCAGACGAGACCAGCCTCTGAACGCGTATTGTATAGAATGTGTGTTTGCTATGGATCAGCCGGTGTCTTTTCTTTTTCTATTTCATGATGGAACAGGATGAACAATTAGCGTCAAGAGTACCCTGAACTAAAGACGCCTTTGTGTTTCGACCCATTATTTTGGTGTAGAGCAATCTGAAGCGAGGAGTACCGCCATGCGCAGCCCTAGTCGGCCAGACATCCCCTTAGCGTACGCATAAGAGAGATTGATAAATGAAACACACGAATGGGATGGTGATCGAAAAGAAAAGGCTCGACTTACCTGGAGGATGAATGTGGAGGTCCGGGCGTTCTTCTGAATTAGGCTCTGTGCCGTGCCGATTTAGGTTGTATTGAGGTACTATGACCTTTTCTTATTGTACAGTGGAAGAGTGTGGTGGATATGAAGGAGTCGGATCACAACGTTTGCCTACAGAGTCAGCTGGTTTCAAGGAGACGACTCTTTTGTGACCAAGGTAACGGTAGAGATCCCGCTTGCGCAGATCTCCTGGCATCCCGCCAACCCCAGAATGACGCGCTTACGGAATAACTACGAGAGTGATCGAGGAAATGCCCCAGACGCGTCCTATTCTTCTTTTGGATGCTGGCCCGGCGACTGCTGGTCTACTCGGTTCGAGGGTGGTTTTATAATGCGGGAGAATTGAAGTAAGTGCAGACGAGGGAGAGGTGATTAAATCGAGACCGGCTTGTCGATCTAGTTTTGTGGTATTGCGTCTCGATTGTAGGATGAATATCGACGCATGACAACTCATCCAGTGAGATGCCAAGCTAGTGTAGGGTAGGAAGCCAGTAAAAACGAAAGACTAATGCACTATGTGTAGACGAGACAAAATTGTGACCACCAGATGAAATCTATATTTTGCACTCGGTCCAAATTCGAATCGGGTTTGATTCAGCCTATCGACCGCAATAAAGATCAAGGGCCCATTCAGATAACAGGGATCAACCACCAAGCCTTGGCTCTACATGGCTGGAGATAGTGTATCGGCTTGCGCGCCATCCCGATGCCACCCTCTCATTAGCGTTCATTAATGAGTCAGAACTAGGTTCTGGCGGGGCGTAGAGGAGTATTTCATGTAGGAATTGCCTGTTGCGGTGAAGGGGCTTTTGGCTCCGAGACACGAAGAGATGCTTTTGGAAGGTCTCCTACCGCCTTGCTGCTGGCTGCTGGTAAAGCACGAGCACGTGGACGATCGATCGAGCTCGTGCGCGGATGCAAAGGGCTCAGGCAGTGTGTGAATGTCACCCGTGCTCTGAAAATATTTCAGAAAGGATGTCTCCGCTGTTACCGCGAAGGTCATCCATGCGTCGCGTCGGCCGATGTCTTCAGTGCCGGATTCAGCGGCACAGCCCAGATTATTCCGGGCGCTTAGTGGAAGCTGAAAGAACAGCATATCAACTAGGGTGTCGCATGACACAGCTTTCGTGGGAACAGCTCAGGCACACCTGCTGCCTATAGTCTGAACCGGCCTGAACGGAGGCCGGTCCACGCATAGTTCTCATCTGTAATTGGGCTCTGCTGTGCCGTTCCCTGTGAAGTGACGTGCATGACTGCTCACGGCACGCTTTCCAAAGGTGCCTTTGATATCTGCTAAAGTCAAAACGGCGTGTTCTGCGTCGGTACGAAGTCCCGCAAATCAAGTCCGCACTGTTTTACCACGAGGGTGATCTACACGGCACGTCAGATCCAGTGCAAGCCGTGTACGACATGTCATCCGATATCGGACGGCAGCGATAATCTCATATGCATACAGACCTTTTATATACGTGTCACCTAACTCCGATTTCGGTTCCGAAGCGTCAAATCAGATAATCAACTCTACACGATTCGAGTCAAGTCAATTTAGTGCAAGGCCGTTTCACCGGCGAACTAAGGCGTGTCAGTACTCAAAGGCATATAGCACCTTACTCGTTATTCGGCTCCCACTATCTCGTCCTTTTTACGAGTAGAAGATGGATGGCAATGCTCATTTCAACGTCAATGCAGTGGGCGGGAATCAGGAGATCTATGACGAATTCGAGTCGTATAGGTTCTCGGACGACCCAGAGTTTAGGGTTCGTCACATCCTTTACTATGTAGAGAAGGCAAGCTGATTATGTAGGCAGGACTACCTACGGTGATAGCAGCTATCAGGGGTAAAGATAGGAATGCAGATCAGATAGATGAGATGATAGGAAGGGCTCAATGGTTCTACTTTACAAGGTACGCATGTGTTCCTCCATATAACAAAAGGTCGAGCTCATCATAGGCTGAAAGGGGTCTCAATACCATGGGAAGAATACGCCCGTCATCAAGCAACACAACCATACATTCATCCCAACTCTCCAACATTGTCGCCAAGAGTCCCAAGATCTCCCAGGGAGGCTTTACAAGCGTTGAACAACCTAGCGGAAGCAAAGATGATGATGAAAGATGGGAACGGGGAGGAGAATAGCGATGGGGAGGGATTGAGTTTTGGGATGTTGTCTAGATTGATCTCAGAGGGCAGGGCAGGCGAAGTTCCAGTGAAACAAATCCCAGAGGGAACTAATGTGAGTCTTCGTCTTCGTCTCATCTCGCCCTTTGGCTAAAAAGAAAAACGCAAGGGGGCAGGTGCTAATCATGTAGGAATCACAGCCTAGTCAAGCAACAATGCGGGCAAGACCAAAACCATGGGAGACGACTTCTCCACTCGACGAATCCATCAATCAACCTCAATACCAATTACGCCATCCTCAACAACCCCAAGCGCCAGGTCGAATATCGCCGACCCTCCTCCAATATCAACAACGATCCTACTCTTCCTCAACAAATTCTCCATCATTCCTCAATCGCGGGGGATCATCCAGGAATTCTCACGATGCCATCTATAACCCAAGTACGACTTGGTCGTCAACAGGTCCAACGATTTCACCTGACTTAACATTCGAGAGTTTCTCCCTTGATCCCGATTTCGCCAGTCTGCGGAGTGGACCTTCTTCTGGATTCACGACGAATACGGGGAGCGTTGGTACTCCATTTGACGAATCTACATTTAGTAACTACTTGAATGTGGATTATGATCCGAATACGGCTATCAATCACGAAGAGTATACAAACGCGAATCCAATCAATCTCGCACCGCCAATAGCTTCTTCTTCCTCGACTCCTGCCCCCGTCTCTTGCGCAACATCCCGCTGAGCAGGGATTCTCTACAAGTGACACCCCTGCTTCGAGCTACAGTCTTTGACCCATCTAGCGTAGGTCGGAGTGTATCATATGTGAACTGCAAAGCCTTTAGCGAATCGGCAGAGACTCTCTTAGACGATGCCATGATCTATTCCTATGGAGAGGAGAGGAGTAGCTGGATGAATGCGTAGAACAGGATTTGAAACACAAGGACAGTGTGCTGTATATCTGGACGTAGATGTTGTTCCGACAGCTGTATTTGTATCATACCAGCCAACTCCATCGAAGGAAAACTCCCAATAGTACATATTTAGTACGATATATACAATGTGAATACCATTAACCCAAAATTACAGTAACATTTCATCCTCGCTTTCCTCCTCGCTCTCCTCCTCACTATCCTCCTGATCCTCAAGTAAACCTTCAACGTCCTCAGTATCCCCTCCTTCTGTTTCCGTCTCATCGTCCTCTTCCTCTTCCTCCTCCTCGGGCTCTGCTTTTACAACCTGCCTGACGGAAGATCTTCGCTTATTTCTACTCACAGGCGCAGACTTCTTTGGGGTTGGATCCGGATCTTCTTCCTGGTCTTCCTCATCATCCTCTTCCGTAACGGTCATTTCGGAGGGAGTTTCAGAGTAATCTCGTGGTCTTGATTCATGTCGTCTTGATCCTGTCTCTGAAACCGAGTCTGGATCGCGCTCATCACTATCATCAGCAACTTTCACCAAACAATGGACGTACACATCATCGATGAACCCGAATAATCCGACCACCTCCTCGTTCTCGTCTCCGCGGAAAGTATCTTGATCATAACCCTCTAATTGATCTCGAAATCGTTTTTGGATAGCACCCTCAAACCTGACAATGGCGTTTCGGGAAGCTGCATCAGCAACTGGGCGTTTCTGATTGTCAGCTCTTGGCTCGAGCGATACGTTCAGCTTACTTCGGGTATAGCTAAGATGAGCGTTTGAATAGCTTTTATCTTCCATCCTTCCACCTCCTCGGGCTCGGCAAGAGTGAGTTTTCCAAGGAAGGAGATGTATGCTTTTCGAACTTCTTCTATCCCTGTTAGCTCTCGTCGATGAGAGGAATACGAGTGAGACGTACTAGCAGTCTCGGTGAGGATAGCTTTGAGGATCTCAATAGCTAGATCAATATGTATTGAATGATCAATCTCGACTCCTTCTCGTTCCCTTCACGTCAATTGGCATCCGTCATAAGAGCTGATAACTTACACAACCTTCTGTGGATCAAGCCAATCGACCATCATCAACCCCATCTGGGCAAGGGGCAACATTGGCTGATCCCTCTCCGCATCTTCGCACATTTGAGCAAGCATCTCGAGTGTATCCGTGAATATCTGAATATAAGCGAGCGTCCAGTCGAAGTACAGGAGACACGTACAGAGAGCATATTGCGCTGATGTTCTGAAGAAGAATAGCAGTAGACCGGAAGGAAGTAAGAGAGGCATTGTCTCAGAGACTGATTATCGACCGTGTCGGGGGAAAAGTAGAGTAGGACTAGTGAGTGGATGATCTAATATCAGCTTGGTCCCAGATTTGGCGGGAAGCGTACGTACAAGGGGGTCGGTAATGACATGTGTCAATAATAACTTGACAGCTCCTGTACAAGCTGCAGCTTGAACCTCTGGCGACTCGTAACCTAGAGTATGCCTAACAAGTCCAACCAATTGATCTGGCTACTCCATCAGCAGTATCCATTGACATCAAGTGGGACTTACTGGAAGAGTCCCAGAGACGAGAACGTGATTGTCGTGAAGTATCAGTAGGTCGTAGATGATATACATGATCTGGACCTGCAGCTGCTCGTCGGCGGTTTGTAAAGTATTGACGAATAAACCAAATGACTTGGATGCCATTTCCTATCTCATCAGCGACCAACGGCAAATAGAAATCAAGAACATACCTCGTCGATCATACAACATAGAGCTAGACACATTAAGCCTTGATCACGAAGTGCTGGCTCTTCTGTATTCTGTACGGCCGGAATGATCAATTCAGGTAACAAGCCATGGAAGACGGAATTGTCCTGGAGTTTCTAGAAATCAGCTTCATATCACAGGTGGTCGAGAATGGGGAGCTTACCGAATTGATCCGTTGAAGCATACTGATACAGATGAGGAGTGCTCGTAGATCCACTAGAGCTTTCTTGACGGCTTGATCGGGATCGTCGATTGAAGTGCCGCCTACCATAGTCTTGCGGCGAACAGGACTCCCAGCACTCGACTCGCCGCTAGGCGTTGGCTGACCATCAGCCCTGATTTTCTCCGCGAAATGTATGACTCACAGCATCGATCTCTTCTTCGCCTTGGCCTTCCCTGAGCTCCGACACGACATCCACGACGATCCGGATGAGATCTCGTTCACTATTGGCAATCTTGCAAAGAATGTCCATACACTTGTCGACTAAACGAGCCGGTAAATTCGGCTGCGAGATCATCTCCCCTACAAACGTCAGCACTGGTCAATGTCACGCTAGAGGAAACTCACGAGCATGCTGAAACATTGTACTTCTTCCAAACTGATCCGTATAATCCATATTGACCGCCAATCGCATCAACTCGCCGACAATAAACGATCTCTCTGCCAATTCATCTTCATCCTCAGTGACGAAGGTTTCTTCCAGTTTATTATATTCCTCTTGTATACGGAATGCTAAATCCGAGACGGTGGGTAGTACATCTTCCATGATCGTCTCGTCCTTGTTCTTGATGCAATGATCGACGTATACGCGAGCTAGGAATGCTCGTTCAACAGTCATATTTTCCCAGTACTCGGCTGGTACATTAGCAGACAGCGGTAATGATGACTTACCATCAAATGCGATGGCTTTGTACAGGTCGGGACGTATTACAAACACTGAAGTCAAAGCGTCCTCGGCCGTCTCGCTTGACACCACGTCGAACCGATTCAGGAACTATTATTAGTATTAAATCAAATCTGATCAACTCACCTCTACTAAATCCCCACCTGCTTGATCCACCCATCCCCCCAACATCGTAGCGGCAGCCTTCCTGACGCTTGGTTCACGGTCACCGAGGCCATACTGGACCACTTTCTCCCGTTGAGCAATAGTCAATATCCTAGGATCGGGCAGGGCCGCGGCCGATAAAGGTCCATGATAAACAGTCCGACGAAGAATGGGATCAACGTCGCGCGTCCTGCCCATGATATGTGGTAAAGTCGCTGAATTATGTGGAAGATTGTATAGAGCTGCTCGACGAACCTCACTACTCGTCAACGCCATTCAGTTGTACGACTCACGCAGCGGGGTCATATCGCAGTAGGCCTAATATGGCTTTTTGTAGTGGCACCTCGCCCGGTTCTAGGTCGTCCACATCTTCCCCTGCCGATAATTTAGCAAGACCGAGAGCTGCTTGTACTCGAACAGCAGCTTCCTTGTCGTTTGCACGCGCTAAAAAGCTCTCGCGGAGGAGAATGTACATGTCCTCACTAGCTGTCAGTCTTACCCACAAGAACATTGCGTACCTCGTCTCTCCTAATCCATTCACCATCGATACAGTCAAAAGTGTGACTCTAAATCTGACATTCTTGTCCTTTGCCTCCATTCCTGAAAGTAGATGGCGTAAGAGCTTGGATACGAATCGCGTATAAGTTGTATTTGGGACTTCCGCATCGTCCGGCCCAGATCCCTGGTCTGCCTATCAGCATCCATTCGTTCAGTTCGCATTTCGACTAACCCTGCTCCGTTGTATAAGCCACATAACTAGCTACAAACTTGACAGCCCGGTCCGCGACTGCTACACCCTTCTTGACCGGCAGTATTCTATTGACCATATCGATGAATGCCGCATTGAAGGCCTTCTCTCCTATCGCTCTCAACCCTTTGGGGCCGTCCGCCGTGATGCCCGAGCATTGTTCTTGAATATTTCGGAGTGAGACGAGATTCTTTCGGTGATTGGCCACTGTGTTTTGCACCTGATCGAATATGGGACCGATAAGGAACGGCAAAGATTCGAGATATGAGGCTGACGATGCCCTCGGACGGGCATTGACCATGATTATAGGTATATGTATTATAGAGTACGGTATTCAGCATAGGATGACTTGGTTGATTTGTTGACCGCGACCCTCGGTATTACGTAACAGTCGCGTCTCTGTGTGCCTGGCTGAAATCAATCTCGAGACGCTCATACAGTAAACAACCTTTCAATTACTTTACCTTTACATATACTCAGCATACTCCGACCACCGCACCATGGCGGGAAATAGGAAACAAGCGCAACACGATGTCGCGGGATTTCCATTACTCTCATTCGTCGAGTTGAGGGACTGTTTGATGGCACTCGGGATTTCAGTAACAGCAGAAGATATCTCGAAACCGTCGCCCCAAATTACGCAGATGATTTACGGACAATTGGTTGATATACTCATGGGGATCCCGCTTGAGAGTATGGAAGGACCTAGGAACTCGTTGTTGGGGATGATGGAGCATCGAGTATGTTTGATGAAAGGGATAAGAGCTGATGGGTAGGATATATACGCAGATGCGTTACAGTTCTCAATGTTCTTCCGACATTGGTGGGTCTTCATCACGGCGAGCAATGTATATACACTGACTGCAGTCGTACACTCGCACTTGTATGCGGAGTCAAGACACTGGTCATGACGGATCTACTACGACCGGAACCTGGAAGGACACGTTCTATCCTCAGTGGGATCATGAACTTTGCCAAATGGAGGTATGTCAAGCCGAGTGCGTATCTGTCGATACTGACTGTTGTAGGGAGAATCAGTCGCATTTCCAGTCAACTTTGCAACACAAAGTCCACGCTCAGACGGAGAGGTATGTTTGCTCTTGCTCTACAGTGCTGTTCTGTACTGATGTGCAGGATGGAGAGACTACGAAAAGAGGTTGCTGCTATCGAGGATGAAATTGACGAGATCAAGTGAGTCACTCCGCTTTGTCGACGACGAAAAGTCACGCTGACCACCTAGATCAAAGGCAGAAGCCGACAAGCCAAAAATCGAGGAGGCCAAACAAGTCAACGAAGTCATTCGAGCTGATATGGCTAAACTTCACATCGACCAAGCAGCAGTAGCCAACAGGAATGATGAGCTTAAACGAGAGCGCACAGTTTTGCAAGACCGTACCGTACGTTCCACCCAACACCAAATCAGGGTGTGAGAACTGACAAGTAGACGGCATGGAGCTCTGAAATCACTCAAATCACCCAGAAAATCGCATCAACTCGAGCTCGGCTCGTGCAATCGCCGGAGAGGATCAAGAGGACAATCTCTGAAATGTCGACCAACCTAAGCAACGAGAAGACGACATTAGGGAATAATCAGCGAAAGACTCGAGAACTGCAAAATCGCCTGGAAATCATCAATAACCTAGAGAGGGATTTACGCGATCTCATTGAATTGAGCAGAGGAATTGTAGAGAGGAGACGGAAGTTTGCTGAAGCTGAACGAGTCAAGTCGACAACAATTGCTAGGTTGGAATCGAAAAAGATTGAATCGCAGAACTTGGAGTCTACGTTGGCAGTAAGTCAATCATTGTCTCGGATCATCCGCGAAGAACGATACGGAAATTGAGCTAACGAAATAGCAACTCGAACGAGTTATCATCAATGCTCAAAGCAAGGTCCAACGTCAACTTGACGCGACGACCAAAATGCAGATTGACGCTCAAGAAAAGATTAAAGGTCTAAAAGAACAGTACGTCCACCCTTTTCCCCAGTGGCTGATGGAAAGATACGTATCCAAGACAAAGGACCGTAATCTCTGGATCAAGAAACGGGATCACTTGAAAGCTCAACAGGCGGCACTGGAAGCTGAGATGGCTGCATTTGTTGCCAAACATGAAGCGGAGTTGAATGCTCTTGTACAGGAGTATGCCGCCGTGAGGAACTCGACCGGTACGTCTTTGCGTTCATTTCGGGCTTTTGTACTGATTGGATAGAGGAATATATGGATACGATAGCTGCCAAGTTGGACTTGGACCTTGATGTTAGGGCGTAGGTGCTTGTGAGGGGGTGATGTTGTACTTTGTATCGTTCCCGTAGATCATGTATAACACCTGGCGTCCATCAATAATCTGCGAGTTTGTATGACCTCGCGGCATGATTGATACTGGACAGCTCAGCTCGCCGATTTTATTTACTCTCTCGTATACGTGAGTGAAGGACAATCAATGGCCATTCTAATGGTATTTACATGACTATAAATTAACAATTACAAGCAATGATGTAATGTCCGTACCATGATGGTATATTGACTAGCTACAAAGAGTCTCGAGATGATAATATAAAGAGCCTAATAACATAGAATTTTTGTTCGAATACAACTAATACAATACAGGTAAAACAGCTACTTCCTGTTGATCCTCGACTGAGTCCCGATCAGATCGTACCCAATCCGTAAACCTGGATTTCAACCCTTTAGCCTTAGGGATAGAAATCGACAATTGAGGTAGACTACCCCATTTCTCAGGTCGTGGAGGGAGAGGAGGGAGTGTGAATGCCTTCACTTTTACTTCTGTCATGGGCTCGTCCTCTTCGATGGACCACGGCGTGCAGGGCTCTTCGAAGGTATGTTGCCAATCCTCTTGTTGAAGACCGAGGCCTTGAAGTTTTGTAGATGATTCCCGAGATAGAGAAGGTCGAGTTGGAGTAGGCGGGCATGAGCCTGATTCGGAGCGGGAACCAGAGACAGAACCTCGCGTCGAGCTAGGGGGAGTGACCAAAGTGATTTCATCGACGCTTGATTCAGAGATAGAGTCGGAGTCGATATCCATATCACAATCTTCTTCCTCCATCATTGCTGGATGAATAGGTCTTGATGCCAAATCTCTCCTCTCTTGATCCTCTGCCGTCCAAGATTGCCATAACCTAGACGACCTGGTTGGAATGTAGTGTGATGTATGCGTGACTCGAGTCTGACCGTTGGACCAAGCCTTCCTGAGAGCCTTATCACCTGCTCTACCCCTCTCGAGATTCTCTAACCATCGTCGCTTGCTCTCTTCGCGCTCGAATTGGACATCCAACCTCTTGATTGACGATAACCTCGATGCAATCCTTGTAAGTTCGGCAAGCTGATGCGAGTACGTCTGTCGGTATGCTTGAGGCAGTTCGTGCGCCGGTGGGATGGCCAACAAGAATGCGTGTGGCGATGCAGTCATCAACCTATCGTGGGGTGAGGAACACCTTGATGAATGGACTGAGGAAAGTGGGGTGTCTTGATCGTCCTCGTAATCGGAACCAATGGAAGAGTTGGTGGAAGAAGTGAATGATCGAGCTCGAGATTTGATGATAGCACGAGCAACATCGGTATCGTAGCCAGTAGAAGCTAGGACTGAGTTGATCTCGTGCTTGATATCCTCATACTCGATTGTTCGTAGAGCTACCTCACTTTCGATGGCCCAAGAAAGGTAGGCACCGGGAAGAGATGATTTAAGCTCGGGGAGTACGAATCGTCGATAAGCATCTACCAAAAGCGATCGAGCTTGACGTCTATGCATCCGGCTGGCATAGTTTGGATCGGGCGACTCGCATCGCGTGGATGATTGCGTGTTGGTAGTGGGCAGCAAAGGCGAGAGTAGAGTGTGGAGCAATGATGAGGCCGAAGACCGACGGGGCGAGACTGGGCTTGAACGCGACGAGGAACCGGAGGATGATGACGCCCGGCTCGTGTTTCGGGATGGCGTCTTCGGGGCAAATGATAGATTGACTTGATCAACAACGGAACCGAGTGATTGTAAACAAGCAGAATCGAGAGGGAGAGTGGTCGTCGATCCGTCGATAAAGTGTATACGGACGTTTTGGAGAGGTAAAGAGAACGTCACGTCGTCAATAATCTAATCGTCAGCTTATATCTTTTTATAAAGTAGAAGTGACGTACACCAGATATCCAAGTAGACTTTTCCCCTAGCAATACATTCGAACAGTCAATGTCTTCATGCAAGCAGACCGTCTTGTGTGCAAGTAGGTTCGCAGGTAGTGGAAGGGATTTGCTGGTGAAAGGATGGGTAGGTAGTGGAAGGGTGAAGAGGATAGTAGGTGGGTTCGGCTGCGAAGGTGTAGCTCGAGGGAGTAGTCGTAGTAGCATCGTAAGTTTTATCGATGAGAAAGTGAAGAGATAGTGTCGAGGGGGATATATACGTGTCCTGGCGTCTGAATGCGATTCAATCGATGGATAGTCCAGACAACGTATCCCGCTGTTCTAGTGATGGAGATCCCAGGTCCGATGTCGCAGTAGGTGTACAACGCCGTCGACAAATTCGAACGAGGAGAGAGAGAACTTGTTCAAAGGTACAAAAGCACTCTAACCCTCATGTAGGGAGTACAAAAGGCATAGAAGATGTAAATCGAAATTGTCGAAGAAGAGTGTCGAAAAGCGAAAAATTGAATGGCGGGAAGGGAACGATCGTAAACTGTAGACACGGTCTACGGTCTATGAATATAAGATGAAGCGAAGAGAAATATGGATCGTCGATAGTAGCTCAAAGTCTCTTTATGATCTAGGAACAGAACAGATCACCGACGAATTCCATCCGAGATTGAGAGGACCATGAAGGTGGCTTTTGGAGGTGAGACAGATAGAGGCGTTGAGGTGCACAACTGTACACAGAGTATTCGGGAGTATTGATTGACACGAAGAGGGCAGGATGCAGATGATACCATGGCGAATGACCCTATCATACTAAAAGCCCTGTTCCCGGAACCCTGAACTCTATCCGGGTCAGCAATTTGACGTGAGGGGAGAAGGCTGTCAGGGTCAACCGGAAAAAGATCCGACCCTTAGGCTTTCTACGTGCCTGACCGCTAATGACTGTTGAAGCTAGATTTTGCTGTTGTTCCCACGAAGGTACCCGTTGCTCGGCCCTAGTATAAGGTCAATCGCCTGATTGTCTAGCAGTCGTCTAACAACTCGGCTCGGTCAGGCTCCCCGGGAGCTCACGAATGTCCCTCTATTTTAGCATCGACCCATTCTCAGATTCAAACACGACCTAAAGCGTCATGGGAAAAAAAGTTATTTGTGGTCAAGAGTGTACGTGTCGTATTTCTTACGCACACAAGTGGAGACACAAACGCCATCCCGCAGGGATAGATATTCCGCAAGCCACAAAAAAAAAGTCGAGTCAGCACTGGAATAGGTACCTATTTGATAAAATTACTAAATCCGTAGAAAAGAAGCGAGTCTCACTATGCAACTTACCGTGGTTCTGGGTGTGCCTGAGTGACATACACCATGCATTCCCTCGTTTACGAGTCATCTGCGGTCACCGTGAAGTAATGCGGGAACGGTGATTACGCTGAGAGATCTGGTAGAGACGTCATGGCTTGCGTCACTGTTCTTGGGCTGGTGGCATTCGGTGGTCGATGGCATGCATCGGTGGTGATACATCAAGCCATGCCGGTGTCGTCGTTTCAGAATCATCAGAAACGGTAAGGCACGACGATATCGATTTCGACTCCAGAGCTAAAAGTTGAGTTAGCGAGCGATGAAATAGGCAAGGAACCAGGTACGAACACATCATCAAGCGTTCCTGTCTAGTACGCGTGGTGGGCCGGGACCGGAAAGCTTAACTTTCTTCAGTGCATATCTTTCTTATCTTGGCGTAAATACATGATAAGCTCACTCCGGAAACGGCTCTTCGGAAGAGCATCAAGCCGCAGTCAACCGCCATATGATGTTTGGCTGTGTGGAGAAAAGAGGCTTTTCCGTTCTTTGTGCCTCTGATGTTCGAGAAGCCCTCATGACGTGTTCGAGCAGTGGTAGTATTAGCATAGCTCTCGAGACGTCGGCCATTCAATCCGGATTGTTCGGAAATTGGAGGTGAGCTGCGAGGAACACGCCAAGTGAATCATAATATCTATGTCGTGCTTTAGGCTTTGTTGGCGAGGCCACGATGAAGCCTCTACTTCATCATCTCTGCAGCCGCTTGAGGTATCTTCGGACACACCCTTCCCCCGTCATAGTCACTCGAGCTTCTGAGACTGCCTCAGAGCCATATCCACGTTGAGCCGTCTTCGAAAGGTGCAACATGAGGAGTCTGACAATGTATCCATGCTGTTAGATTGTGGACAACCAGTACCCATGCTATAATGCTATTTTGATAATGACGAAACGCAAGCTTCAAATGTAAGAAATGTAATCATGTTCACCTATCATCAGCGGCTACTCAAATTTCTCATCTGGTTATAAAGAGGTCTTACTGGCATAGCCCTATTTGTCAGTTACATGGTCCTGAACAGAGTGAGAGAGCACGCACCTTATTAAAGTTGGCGCAAGACCTGCAAAACAGGCTTTCCAGCCCTGGGTTGCTATAGTATACCGTATGACCTGCCGCAGTGTTGGTTTTGATTTGATTTGGGTTTGGTCACTACCCGTAGTCCAAGATTCGGCTTGCATACGAGTTTTGAACGCGTCAAATGGAAATGTCACCTACTCGTTAGTCATCTTTTCAAGGATAGACGTGGTAGGAAGGACGAACAAGCCAAGCAGTGACTCCAGCCATTCCACCAGCAGCCATTAATTCCGGCCATGTTAAACCTGACGCTAACTCCGCCTCAGCTTCGTCAATGAGGGAATCATGATGTCTATTCCGCGATGCAGTCGGCGGTGGTGGAGGTGGTTTAAACGATTTGAAGAAACGGCACATTGCCTCATATCTACCATTAGCATCAGCATCAAACTTGCAGGACGAGGATGAAGAAAGACCTACGTGCAGAAATATGGTCCGTAGGCTATATCACGCATGAACGTTGCCGAGAAGCCCCTATACATCCCCCTGATACCGTCCGTACGGATGATATGGCGGCATACATCTATCACTGATGGACTCAGATGAGGCGGAGCGGATTGTTGACGAATCTGCATTATCAGAACCAAATGACGATATAAACTAACCTTGACCAGCTCCATTGGGCATGTGAGTAATCTGAGAGTTAGTACAGCGGCGTGACCTCGGGCAGGGGGACATACGATCCGACCATTCCACTTCCTGCTCCTGCTAGACATATTTGACCTAGACTTGGTTCTTCATCGTTACCCTCGCTATCTCTCGGAGGAAGCTGCAATCTCATGAAGAAAGCGTAGGATGTGAAGACGACTCCATTTATCTGAAATTAGGACCGGCACGAGCAGCTGTTAGGTCAAGACATACGAAAGCTATTCCAGCCTGATATCAGCGATAATCATGGAGTCTATAGCTGAATCTACTTACCATAGGTGAAGTAACGCCTTTAAATAATCCTTTGACCTTGAATCAGCTAGACCAGTCACGCGACCTACTTTCTCCTCTTTCACGATGGAACCTGATATTAGTATTCCTCAATTTGGACCGACAAGTACATACCCAGAGCTGAGAAGGTACTAGAGTACCTCCCCGCATATTCCGGAGTCTGATACCTAACCTTGACCACATCAAAAGGTTGTCCCACTATCAGACCTGCAGCCCCTCTTTATTAGCTTATAGTCAACGGCACCGACTGCAGACGCTTACCAGCTATTACTCCAGAGACGAAGTCGACAGCTGGAGATGGCTTTGTATCTTATATCAGCTACATCTGGAAATATGAACAGGTGACATACTACCATTACCCAGACTATCGCTCATCTCCGGATAGGTCGAAATTCACGGTTTGTCGTTGAGCTCCTTTTCTGCGATAACATGCGTTTTTTAAATGGGCAAAGATTGTATATTAATCGTCGCGTCCAAAGGATTCGTTCTTGTCAGATGCCAGTTGTGCTATGTACAGATGGCAGAAATGGACTGAGATAAAGGAAAGTTCATGGCGCGTAGCGTTTACCAAGAGCGGCAAGCTCCGCCCGTGACCCGAGGTGGAGGATAGCATCCACATGAGCATTCTAAAGGTTGTCTAGACTACAACCAGACTACCGATGAATCTCGATGAAGAAGTAAGACCATATACGACATCCGCAGAACGTGAAAAGACGGAGAATCTAGCTACATTATATTCTATAATTGTCAGCTTGGAATACCTTGAGAGAGCATATGTCAGAGACTCAGTGACTGGAAAGGAGTGAGTCGTTCATCATCAATTCAGGACTAGGGGCTGATGGGAGGTATGCGCCAGCATGTATAAAGCTGTTGGCTCAATATAAGAGCTTGATGAAGCTGGTAGGGGATGATATAGGTGGTGTAGAGAGTTTCATGAAACGTTTCAAGGTTCGCCCCGTCCCCCTGCTTTCGAGGAAGAGATGCTGATAGTAGATGGACCACCCGGCCGCACTGCATCGGTTAACAATAGGGGTCCCAGCAACAGTGGAACATTCTTCGGAAGCTACAGAAGGAGGTTCAGAGATTGCCAAATGGGTAGCAGAGACCACATCTGTATGTTCCTCCTTACTCGTTCTATCCTTTCCTCATTCCCCCTCATTCAGTACCATGTCCTCGTAATGGGCGAAACTGATAAGATAGTCATTCATTACTTTCATGGATGCCTTGAAACTGAACTTGAGGGCGAAAGATCAATTACATCCCTTCCTCACCGAATTAATGAGTGGTTACTCTAGATTCAAGGGTAGTCAGGAATGGGAAGGAAGAGCAAAGATCCTACATTGGTAAGCTCATCGTAACGGATCTTTTCGATGTGGAGCTAATGGCAGGCTAATAACGCTGAACGCTTTGAAAGCTAGTGATGAGATCACAGAAGAGCAGTCCAGGCAGGTACGTAACTCTCTTGACGGCAAGGTGGGGCTGATTGGCAGATGTTATTCGATATTGAGAATGCTTATAACGAGTTCTTCCGATCTCTGGGAGGGAAGAGCTAGTGGACAGATTAGATGGGTTGTACACTTGGGCAGGATAGATATGCATGACATCACGACATATAGGAGCTCGAGCTGCATAGCAAACACGGGAACTGGTGAATCTTCGCAAGCTATAAGCCCCATGTATGTACTGTAAAATCTCCGAACGGGATCTCTGAGCTTTGCAGCTCTCCCCCGTGCAAGATCTCACCACCTTCCACGACACCCATCTACACCTACGTAGATCTGCAATACGATCATCTTCCCAAACACGGATCTTAAAACCCACATCAGATCTCGCTCCAGTCGATCGTACTCCCAAATCCACCACTTTCCAACTCACTCAACCTTATCCCGATAGACACTACCTCCCACTTTCCCTCTTCAATCAC
>Ga0265798_10005747_pt1 | contig 16530 bp, 15 predicted proteins | sample P3T30metagenome_FD_192430 | JGI IMG/M metagenome (GOLD analysis project Ga0265798, IMG submission 192430) | Plant litter microbial communities from East Loma Ridge, Irvine, California - P3 T30 | ecosystem: Environmental > Terrestrial > Plant litter > Unclassified | place: USA: California... | reverse complement strand
AGGACGTCTACACCGAGGGCAACGAAGGCTTCCCGAGTGTAACGGACGCCCAACGGCTTTACTTTGCCTCGGACTCGCGCCAGGGCTTTGGCGGCCTTGACGTGTTCTATGTCGAGCTCGGCAAGCCCGCAGAGGCTAAGAACGTGGGGGCCCCGGTCAACACGGCCAAGGACGATTTTGCCTTTAGCTTCAACGATACCAAAAAGACAGGCTTCTTCTCCTCGAACCGCGACGGGAACGACAATATCTACCAGGCAGCTCCGCTCTGCGCCACCGAGATTACCGTAACGGTACGCGATGCCAAGACCCAGCAGGTGCTCTCGGATGCCAAAGTAGCCATCCTGGATGAGAAGAAGAACATCGTGGAGACCAAATCCTCGGATGCCCGCGGGGTGGTTACCTACACGACGGACTGCGGCCGCACCTTTGCGGTACAGGCCACGCGTGAAGGCTACGAATCGGCGACCTTCCCTGTGGCCAAGACCGCCGGGGAACCGATTGCCTTAACGGCGGATTTGCAGCCGATCGAGACGATCGTACAGCCGGACCAGGTGACTTTGAACGAGATCCGCTTTGAGTACGACCGCAGCAACATCACCCGCGAGGGGGCCTTCGAGCTGGACAAGCTGGTACAGGTCCTTGCCAAGTACCCTACGATGGTCATTATGGTTAAGTCCCACACCGACAACCGCGGATCGGACGCCTACAACATGGCCTTGTCGGAAAGACGAGCCAGGTCTACGGTTCAGTACCTTCTGTCCAAGGGCGTCAAACGCGATCGCGTCTCCGGAAAAGGATACGGCGAGAGCGAGCCTAAGGTTGACTGCGGCGAGGGCTGCACCGAGGAACAGCACGCACAGAACAGGCGAAGCGAATTCCTGATCGTCAAACAATAACATCATCCCATACCAAACTAAAACCCGGAGTAAATCCCGGGTTTTTTTGTTGCTAATGGCCAACGCATATTTGGACATTAATTCATTTGCTGAATGACTGGCAACACCCTCGGGATAAAAGGGCCAATCCAATAGATGATCACGAGTAATGAATCCGGGACGTTCATAATGACTGCAAAAGGTGGTACAGGTTGCTGAAGGGAATCGGAAGATGTACATAAGAAATGATGAATTCTGCAATCGTGATTTACCGTTCGGGTGCTAGCTTCACACTCCACATTAAAGTATGAATCATGAAAAAACCAGTTACACCCCAGATACACGGAATTATCGATTATGCGTTTTCAGGAATTTTGTGCGCGGCTCCGTCGGCGATGGGACTCAATAAATTCAGCACGCGCACTTATGCCGCCATCGGAACCAATTTCCTGGCCGTTAATTCGCTTACCGATACCCCGGTCGCAGTGAAAAAAGTGTTTTCGATGAAGTCGCATCAAAAAGCAGATTTGCTGACATTGGGAACATTGGGACTTCTGACATTTGCCAAGCCAATCCGCAATGACAGCAAGGCGTTGGGATTCCACCTTGGGTTCCTGGCGTTGGCAGTTACGCACTATATGCTCACGGATTACAATGCTTCGGAGAAATAGCGATTGGTTATCTAAGTTCAAATGGGTGCTTATCGACGACTTTATCGACGGCTCCCGGAATTTGGCTTCAGAAGTAATTATAAGGCCGTATTTCGCCCGGATGGCAGCGGAAAGCCCACAGCGGACGCCATCGCGTATTTATAGAATTTGCGCGGCGACCAACGGAAGCCGACGCAGATTCGCATAAAGACCGATTGCGCGCGAGGACTTGGAGCGAACAGCCGGAAATAGCGACATAAAAAAAGCGGACCTGAAAAAGCCCGCTTTAATTTTTATTCAAAAAACCGATTAGTTCACGACGATATTGTCGATGTCTATATTAGTCGTTTGCGCAGGATTGGTCAAACCTGTTCCTGTGTATTCGAAAATGAAATAGCCGTTCCCGGTAAGGTTTGCAGGAATGTTGTAGACGCCGCTGTCTGTAAAGTTTCCTGTGGCGGTGGTTCCGGACGATATGCTGAAACTCGAGGTAATATCTACCAATGTAGCGGCCGAAATATCGGCTCCAGGCGTATAATTCGTGCTATAGTAAACCTTGAGCGCATTCGTTTGAACAAGGAAAGACGCTCGGGATTGAAACCTGAATGTACTGGCAGCGGTCATGTCCACCGGAACGATGAACAGGGAACGGTTGTTTTCAGGTACCAAACCGGAATTGTTCGGAGTAAATGAACTCATCTGGATAAATTTGGCTGTTGGAGCACCAGTTTTGACTCTCCAGAAACGCGAGCCTACTACAGGATCGTTGATGTATCTAGGGAAATTGAATTGTCCTGTCGTGTTGGAACCTGCTGTGTAGCTTTCGAAATTCTCGGTGAACGAACCTTCAAACACAATTGCATTTCCTACAACCGGCGGGAATGGATCGACGCGTGGTCCTGTTAGCTTCACGTCGGTAAGAGAGCGGATCGTAAACTGGAACGTGTTTCCGAATTTGGTCATGACGCCTCTGATCCTTCCGCTTCCCGATGGGATCACTTCATCTGCGAAAGAAGCAAAACTGCTGAATCGGATTACAGAATTGTTAGGGATCGTAAGGGCAGGAACAGCAGCGCTGACCAACGTGTGGTTCGTTGCGCCTCCACCTGAATCGATGTCGAAATAGGTGCGTCCGATAGAAGCGTCTGCAAACTGAATGTTCGGGATTTCAATAAGCGTACCCAAAGCTGCGTTAGTGAATGCCTGCGTAACCGTTAATTCACGGACCAGTGCATCTTCGCCTACCGGCTCTTCGCAGGAAAGGAAAAGGAAACGCTTCCAATCCGATTCTGCGATGCGGCCGATTTCAGGGTCGTCATCCGGAGTAGGTTGGAACAATTGTCCGATGGAAAGGATGCCGTCGACAACTGCAGTGTGCAATCCGTTAAGCTTCACATATACTTTACGTCCGGGCGTGAAGCCTTCGCCATACATCGTCGTGACGTCAAGGGCGATGCTGAAGCCGATAGGAGCCGTTCCGTCGGTAGGTTTCGTCTGAAGGTAGACCGTTTTGAAAAAGTTACCTTTCTCGTCGTTTGAGGTCACGTAACCTTCGATGACGTCGTCGGCTGTGTAAAGCACAGGTGTCGATGTGGCGGCATTTTTAATATCGGCCACCGATTTGTTCGCGGTAAGTCCCGATTCGACACAGTCGAGATTCGGAGCTGAATAATCATCCTCGTTCACGCATCCGGCCAAAGCGCCAAGGGCAAGAAAAAGAACAAATGATTTTCTTATAATCGATTTCATAGTGATTTTTTAGTTTTCGTACGATATTCTGACATTGTCGATCTGGTAGCTTCCGTCAAGGTTGGTGTCGTTGCCCGAACCTGTCACTTTGAAAGCGATGTGAACCATTCCGGTATAGGCAGACAGATCGAGTTTGCCGGAATCCTGGAATTCAAAATAAGTAGCGGTAGTTCCCGGAATGCTCGCCGGAAGCGGCTCCCAGGTCGCGTTGCCGATGTTGGCTGCGATACCGTCGTAATTTGTCGAAACCAAGACTTCCAGTTTGTTCGCGGCATTGCTCACGTAACTTTGGGAAACATCGAACTGAAGCGCTTCGCCTTCAAACTCGTCCATGTTTACGGCCGGTGTGACCAACCAGGCTACATTCGTATCGCTTCCGGATTGGAAACTTGAAAATTCAGCGTAATTGTTGCCGCTGAAAATCTGGTTTCTCCATACGGCTGTTCCCGCAGTGGCGATGTTCTGCCATCCTTCGATCTCAAGAAGCGTATTGTCAGCGGGTCCTGTAAAATCCTCACCCAAAAGGTAAGGCGTGTAATCTGGCAGAGAAGTGTCGTCGTCGCCCACGCAGCTCGAAAGAACGGCTGAAGCGGCGAGCACAAATCCAAAAATTTTAAACGTTTTCATTATCATAGCTTTTTTTAGAATTGGACATACAAGTTAACGAAATAAGTCCTTCCGTAACCTTGAAAATATCGAGGTCCGAATTGTGGTGTGCCGCTTGCCTGATCCAGGTCGAGACCGGCATAAGTCGCGTTGCGGGCTTGTTCGTATCCGCCGGTGCGGTATTTTTCATCCAACAGGTTGTTGACGCTGGCGAAGAATCCGAAGGTAGTCCTGTCGATCTTCCAGGATTTTCCACCTGTAATGTTGAACAAATAGAAATTGTCCAATTGTTCCTGCTTAAGCAACTGACGCGCACGTGCCGGATCGATATCAAGAAACGACTGGCCTGAGGACGGGTCGCGGAAGAAGTTGTCCGTACGCAGGATCGGAGATACATCGAGGTAATTGTCCGCAAGGTAGTTTCCGTTAACGCCAACCCACCAGAATTTCGGGTCGCGGTACTCCAAACCTACCGAGTACGCCTGCTGAGGCGAGCCTGGCATTCTGTAGTCTTTAAGGTAAGACCTGCCGTAGTTGATAAGCGGGTTCGGATTGTCCGGCGTCGCAGATGCATCCTGGTTCAGGAATACGTTCGGGTTGTTGTCGTAGGTATATTGTCCGTAAGCCGCGCTACCCATAACTTTGATGGTTGGCGTGAGTTGGTATTCGACTCCAAGTTCACCACCCATGTATTTTTTGTCAAGGTTGGTGACCGTTTCCGCTACGAAAGCGTCGGCATCAGAACCTTCGCCTTCAAAAATACCTTCGGCAAAGAAGAAAGACGTTTCAGTAGCGTTTTTCACCTTGGCGTAATATCCGGTAAGGCGCGCTTTGAACTTTGGCATACGGATCACGTAACTTGCGTCGGTGCTAACGATGTTCTCGCTAACGGCTTCATCCATGATATTGTTGCTCAAACGGGCGTTAGGGAACACGTTGCGGATCGTCGGCGCTTTGGTCATGTACAATCCGTTGAACACGAAATAATTCTGTCCGTTAAGTTTATAGGTCAAGCCACCTTTGAATCCGAAGTTTTCGAATACCACCGATTTGCTTTTGCCCAATGAATTGTTGGCGTAATAACCGTTTCTGTACAAGCCTTCTCTCTGGTACTCGCTGCGGGAAAAGTTCTGCGCAAGATAGAAATCGAAGTCGCGGTAAGCGAATTTGAATTGCGTGAAGGCATCTACGACCGTAGCTTCAAGATTGTAGTTATATCCGAAAGTATCGCCTTCAAAAACATTGCGGTTCGGGTTGTTCAGGTCAGATTGCTGCTGAGCGCCAGTTCCGAAAGGATCGATGTCTTTGTAAAACGTTCCTCCCAGTAGATCCAAAAGGTTCTGGAAGTTGTGCGATTTCAATTTGCGGAAGTTCACGCCTGCATTCAACGCAATGTTGTCTGAAAGCTGAGAGTTGAGGATTGAGTTCGCCGTCCATTGGGTATCGTCGGTGCGATCTTCGTATAGTACATAAACGCTGTTTCCTTCTTCAGTACTCTGGTTGGTTTGGTAAAGGAAGTCCCAATCGATCTGGCGATTTTGGTAGAACGGCGTGTTTTGCGCCTGTTCCGATCCTACTGCATAACCGTAAAAGCTCGGAAGGTTTCTGTAATAGGTAGGATCAGGGTTGCGCGCATCCTGATAATCGAGTCGGCTGTTGCCGATGCTTCCCGTCTGATACGCAACGTTCGTCTGCAAGCTCGTCTTGTCGTTGAACTTCCAGTAGTGCGTCAACATGTTGATAGGCTCCTCAACGTCTTTGTCACGTGAGTTGCGCTTTTTTCCGTTTTGCCAACCCCAGTACGAGTTGTATTCCGTACCTGCGATATTGTTGATTTCGGCAGTATTAGGAGAGTTCTTTCCACGGCTGTTCTGAGCGTAGATCGAAGTAAAGTTAAGGGAGTGGTGGTCGTTGAAACGTTTCTCGACACTTGCAAATACTGAGAACGCATCGTAATCGGTACCTTCAAAATAGCCTTCCTGTGCCCAACGGCGTGATGCCGAAACTACGTAAGCCCATCCGTTCTTATCGACGCCGGATGCATGCGTAGCCATCGTTCTCCAACTGTAGTTCGTGTTCGTTCCTGAGAATGAAATACGAGTCCCGGCGCGGTAGATCGAGGCGCGGGTGTTGATTTCCTGAGTTCCAAGGATGCTTCCGAAAGTGTAATCGGACGGAGCGGAACCCATCGTAAACTCCTGGTTGCGGGTCGCATCGTTCAAGCCACCCCAGTTGCTCCACTGCGGACGGCCGTCGTATAGCTTGTTCATCGTGACGCCGTTGATCATCGTCACACCGTATTCGTTGTCGAATCCGCGGATGCGAAAACGCGCCTGTCCCCAGTTGAACGCCGCCGATTGCTGGAATTGGTCGCGTGTGGCCTGGAGTAAGCCAGCCGTTGTTTCAGAACCTGAATTGTCGTCTCCAAGATCGTTTTCGGTGATCGTGATAAGGCTTAGTTGTTGTTCGGATGTAATGTCTTCTTCAAGAACGACCATACCGATGTCGATAACCTTGCCCTGAGCGATGCTTACGGGAATGATCTGGTCTTTAAAACCAGTGCTTCTGACGCGGACCATCTGTTCTCCGACCGCGACTTCTTTAAATGTGAACAAACCGTTAAGATCGGTCAGCACAGTAAGGTTTGTGTTGGCCACACTTACCTCGACATTTTGCATCGGGCGTTGCGATTTTGCATCTACCACTTTACCCGTCAAACCGGTGGCAGACTGTGAAAATGCGATAAGCGCCTGCATGGAAAGTAGGACGCTAAGGACAAGTTTTCTCATAAAAAAAATTAAAATTATTTCAGTGTCAGCGCCTTAATAAAAACTTAAAGCGGGCAAATGTACTGCTTTTAATAATATTATTTACTTTTGGCGCAAGTTTTGTATAAAACTTCACCTTAAATTAATATTCGATTTATGACAATTAAAAGATTGATTGCCGTTTTCATTGTGTTTTTCGCAATAACTTCCGCTAAAGCGCAGTCTAAACAGTATAAAATGCATACGGTTGCGTTTTATAACCTTGAAAACCTGTTCGACACGATCAAAGGCCCGAACAACGACGTAGAGTACTTGCCTTCAAGCGGTTGGACGTCCAGAAAGTACAGAAAGAAGCTCGATAACCTGGGGCGTGTTTTGCCCAACATCGGAACAAGCGACCAACAGAAGGAATCGCCTGTAATTATCGGTGTTTCAGAGATCGAAAACCGACGCGTTCTCGAGGATCTGGTAAAGAATTATCAGATGGCGGGCAAGGATTACGGAGTCGTCCATTTCGACTCTCCTGACAAACGCGGCATCGATGTCGGATTTCTCTACCAGAAGAAGTATTTCAAACCTACAAGCTACAAAAACATCCCGCTTCTCATTATGAGGGACGGATCTGCAATGGCAGACAAAAACGACAAAGCAGACAAAGATGAAGACGACAACGCAACCGCCGGCCCTGACAACCGTCTTTACACCCGCGACCAATTGCTCGTCACCGGATTGCTCGAAGGTGAGGAAGTCCATGTTATCGTAAATCACTGGCCATCGCGTTCCGGAGGCGAGAAAAAGTCGAGTCCGGGCCGTGAAGCCGCAGGACGCCTTAACCGACGCATCATCGACTCGCTTGTCAAGATCAATCCGAACGCCAAAATCATTACGATGGGCGATTTAAACGACGGTCCTTATAATAAGAGTGTCAAGCAGGGAATCGGTGCCAAGCTTAAAAAAACCGATTTAAAGCAAGGCGACATGTACAATCCGTTCGAGCAAATGCAGAAAAACGGTGAAGCGACGTTGTTCTACCGCGATGCCGGCGACATTTTCGACCAGATTATCGTGTCCGAAGGCTTTGCCGGTGAAAAGGCAACCGGTTGGAAATACTGGAAAGCCGGGATTTACAATAAGGCGTTCCTGATCCAGACCACGGGTCAATACAAAGGGTATCCGCTTCGGAATTCCACCGCCGAACCCGGATTCAGCGATCACTTTCCGGTTTATGTTTATTTGATTAAAGAGGTGAAGTAAATTAGCGAATTAGCGAATTTGTAAATTAGCGAATTAGGCAATTAGCGAATTAGCGAATCAGGAAATTAGCGAATGTTATTGCCGAAGATATAGAGTTCAGACTATGGATGGACTACTAAAATTGAAAACGGGTTGAGCAATCTTCCCGTTTTTTCATGACCACTCCAGTCATATTCCTTAAATTTATAGTCGCAGTGTCACCAGTTAGAATATGCTTGGTGCGCATAATTAGATTATTTATCGCTCTGAACCATTCGCTAATTCGCTAATTTCTTCATTCGCTAATTCGCTAATTTCAACATTCGCTAATTATGATAACCCCTCCATTCAACCTCAATAAATGGATCGACGAACACCGCCACCTGCTCAAGCCGCCGGTAGGCAACAAGAACGTTTATCCGTTAGGCCAGGATTATATTGTCATGGTCGTGGCCGGTCCGAATGCGCGCAAAGACTATCATTATAACGAAACCGAAGAACTTTTCTATCAGCTCGAAGGTTCGATAAAAGTCATTGTCCAGGACGAAGGCGAGCGAAAGGAAATGGAATTGAACGCCGGCGACATGTATCTTCATCCTGCCAAAACGCCGCATTCCCCGGTGCGGTCGGCGAATTCAATAGGACTCGTCATCGAAAGGGTGCGCGCCGGCAAAGGCTTCACGGACGGGCTCTTATGGTTTTGCGAAAATTGCAATCATAAACTGTACGAGGTTTATTTCGAGCTGCACGACATCGAAAACGACTTTTTACCGCACTTCCGGCACTTTTATAACTCGAAAGAATTGCGCACCTGCGACAAATGCGGAACCGTCCTCGAAGCTGATCCAAGGTTCGTCGCCAACGATTAGGAGCTTATTCCCGCTATCCGCTATAGCTTTCTGAAAAAAATAAAGGTTTGCGCAAAAGCCGCCTGCTTCCGTTGGTCGCCGCGGCTTCCGGCAAGCCCTTCTATTTTTTTTGCGAAAGGCTGCCGCTGCTATCGGGGCTAGGAATTGACAATTAATAAGTAATAATTAATAATTGAGAATGGACAAACCATAAGTCAACAAGAACGAAAACGATATATTTGCAAAAATTTATTCAACATGGAAACAGTCATCGATAACTTCGGCATCAAGCAAGCCCTGGATCAACTCGGTATAAAAGACATAAACGACGGAACTTCAACCGGAAGCCAAAATTTCGCATCGGGTGAAATCCTCGAAAGTTATTCACCCGTAGATGGCCAGCTCATCGCAAAAGTGCGCCAGTCCACACCGGCCGATTACGAGAAAGCAATAAAATCTGCACAAGAAGCCTTCAAGACTTTCCGATTGATGCCGGCTCCGCAGCGCGGGGAAATCGTGCGCCAGTTCGGTGAAAAACTGCGTAAAAACAAGGAGGCGCTGGGCAAGCTTGTGTCGTACGAAATGGGGAAATCGTTGCAGGAAGGTTATGGGGAAGTCCAGGAAATGATCGATATCTGTGATTTCGCAGTCGGTTTGTCACGCCAATTGCACGGCCTTACGATGCATTCCGAGCGTCCGGGACACAGGATGTACGAACAATATCACTCACTTGGAATTGTGGGGATAATTTCGGCATTCAACTTTCCTGTTGCCGTTTGGTCGTGGAATACCGCCCTTGCCTGGATCTGCGGAGACGTTTGCATCTGGAAATCATCTGAAAAGACCCCGATCTGCGGGATCGCCTGCCAGAACATTATCGCGGAAGTCCTCAAAGAAAACAATCTGCCGGAAGGCATTTCGTGCCTGATCAACGGCGATTACACAATAGGCGAATTGATGTCAAAAGATACGCGCGTGCCTTTGATCTCAGCGACCGGCTCGACCAGAATGGGAAAAATCGTAGCCAGAACGGTTGCGGAACGACTCGGCAAATCGCTTTTGGAACTCGGCGGGAACAACGCCATCATCGTAACGCCTGACGCCGATATCAAAATGACCGTCATAGGAGCGGTTTTCGGAGCCGTCGGGACTGCCGGCCAACGTTGTACGTCAACGCGACGCCTGATCATCCACGAAAAAATATACGAACAAGTGAAAGACGCGATCGTGAAGGCTTACGGCCAATTGCGCATCGGGAATCCGCTTGACCAGAACAACCACGTCGGGCCGCTTATCGATAAAGATGCGGTTCGCATGTATTCCGAAGCGCTTCAAAAGGTCAGGGAGCAAGGAGGGAAACTGCTTGTAGAAGGCGGAGTTTTGGACGGAGAAGGATACGAAAGCGGCTGTTATGTGAAGCCGGCCATCGCGGAAGCGGATAATTCTTACGAAATCGTCCAGCACGAAACATTTGCCCCAATCTTGTACCTGATAAAATATTCGGGAGAAGTCGAAAATGCCATCGATCTGCAAAACGGTGTTGCACAAGGCTTGTCATCGGCGATCATGACTACCAATTTGCGTGAAGCTGAAAGATTTTTGTCTGTAACGGGTTCCGACTGCGGGATCGCAAATGTGAACATCGGGACTTCCGGAGCGGAAATCGGCGGTGCTTTCGGAGGTGAAAAAGAAACCGGAGGCGGACGCGAATCGGGATCGGATGCCTGGAAAGTGTACATGCGACGCCAGACGAATACGATCAATTACACTGACAAATTGCCGTTGGCGCAAGGAATCAAATTCGATCTATAATCGTATATTTGGCAAAACGACGTTTATGAAAAAACTGCTGCTGATTCTTTGTTGCTTTCCGTTGCTTATGGCCGCAACCTGCGAGGATGAAGACGATATCCAGATCGCCGATTGCACAAGCGACATCGTATCTGGCCTGAATGTCAAGATCCGGGACGCGGCAACGGGCGCATTTTTGTCTGACGGCGTAACGATTACGGCTCAGGATGCGGGTTACAGCGAGGTACTCGAATTGATTCCTGGCAGTGAACCTGCGGTTTTCGAAGGTGCGTATGAACGTACCGGGACGTATGTTTTTACGGTCGAAAAAGATGGTTATCAGACGTTGGTCACAGACGGTTTCGTTGTTAACCGGAATGCCTGCCACGTCATTACGCAAAACCTGACGTTGGATCTGGCGCCCAATTAAAAGACTTCTAATGTATATAGATCCCGGTTCGTAGCCGGGATTTTTTTTGTCTGATAATTATCTGTTGCGACCGACTTCATTCGGATACAAATCCGGCAAACGATCGCTCTGCCAAAATTCTTTGGTATCGACATCCAATACCGTGAGCCTTCCTTTAAAAGCAGCACCTGTGTCGATATTCCAGACGTTCGCACGATTTTGCGGCGTGACTTCGTCGATTCGCGTCACAGGAGTATGTCCGATGTAAATCTCTTTATATATTTTGAACCGTTTCGGATAGGACGGATTGTCTGTTTTCATATTCGGGTTCAACGCCAACGCGGTTTCCCAAAGCGTTCGTTCCCAAAACAAAAGCCTCGGGAAATATTCGTGATCGACGCCATGCAGGTTCGTAAAGCCCGCATGGACGAACAAACGGTTCTGATCGTCAAGATAGTAGTTTTGCAAGGCCTTTAAAAACCCGACGTGGATTTCCTTGACGGAATCGGGCAGGATCGAGTAGGCGAGGATAGTGGCTTCCCCTCCATGCTGATGCCATAATTTGTTCTCTTTGCCCCGAAGCCATTCCATCAGCAGATCGTCATGGTTGCCCCTCAGGAAAACGCATTTGTTGGTTTCGGCCAGCGCCATGAGATAGTCGAGGACCTGAGGAGATTCGCTCCATCCGTCGACATAATCCCCTAAAAATATAAGCGTATCGTTATGCGATACTCCGGCTCGTTCGAAAGCCTGCCGGAGCGCTTTGAGTCCGCCGTGTATGTCGCCTATTACGAGAGTTCTGTGCATAGTCGCAAAAATACGTAAACGTTGTGATTGGTCATCGCTTAAAGTTATTTGGTGGATGAATAGGAAAATAATCTTTTAACAATTTTTACAGAAAATCTGTACCTGGACGACTGGAGATTTCTTCAACTTTACATCTCCGCGGAAATTCACTAATTGTTCAACTTTAAATTTTTAAGCCATGAAAACTTTATTTTTCAGCATTGTCGCCACTTTTATGTTATGTATGCCGATCCAGGCGCAAAACCCGGGTTCAGGGAGTAATGCACAAAAAATTCTTCTGGAATTTGGCCGGGCCTCGAGAGATTGCCACGGATTTGGAATCTGCAGGTTCACGATCGACATTACCGTCGGCGAACTCATCGACCTTTTTCAGGCCTTTAATAACAAAGGCAAGCTAAACCTGAATATTTCCGCCCAGGCAATGGAACGGAATAAAGGCAAATTTGCGAACAACACGCTCGTTATCGACGAGGATTTCGCAATTCCTACGGCCACGGCGAGAGCGCTCGGGTTCAACTCGTATACAATTAAAAAAGGCAAGTATGTAGTGGTTTTCGACCCGAAGACCAATACGTATAACTGTACTTTTTGACAATTCAAAACATTCAGATGAAGTACCTTGTCATAGCACTATTGTTTTTGGGATTTTCGTGTACGACGATAGCAAAAAAAATCAACGGGATAAAATCTCCCCGGATGGAAACGATGGTTTCGGTCAACGAATATCTAAATCAAAACGGTGTTGATACGGCCAGGGTATACGTTTTCAGGGATCTCGGAACTTTTGCCTTAGCGTCCCAGAGGAAGTTTCTGAGCTTCCCGGACGCGTATTTCTTCAACAGAAACGGAGAGGCTGTAAACTATCCAAAGACAGCAGAGCACTGCAATGGCCAGGTTGGTAGCTTTATCGAAGACCTCAGGGAATTCGATTCGTGGCCTTCAGATCCGGCAAAAAATATGTCCGGTCTTTCTGATTTGCTGAGTCCGTCGCTGAACGGAAAACCTGTTGCTGATATCACGGTCTTTATCACATTTACCACTTATTCAGGCAAATTAAACCCCGAGAAAGCATTTGAATGGATAAAATTGCTTGAAAAAGCTAAAAGGGAAGGAATCTCTGTCGAATATTATCTGGTGAGCGCCGATTTTATGAAAGGTTGGAACATTCCACCGTACCTGCAAAAGAAATGGGGTATCAAATCCTGATCAGATGCGGTCGTATTTCATCTTCCTCAAAACACGCATCGCTTCTTTGAACGATAAGTAGACGCTTGCATTAGTTTGAGACTTCAGCAGCGGCTTCGCCTCTATGAGCCTTTGCTTTGCATCTTCGAAACCGTTCAGGTAACAAATCATCAACGTCGAAGACAGATTTTCCAGATCGCGCTGTTCCCGCCCGGACAGCGCGATTCCTTTTTGGAGCTTATCTATCAAAGACAAATTTGCATTGTAAATGTGGTGCAGCATTTTGCGGTTGAACTGAGGCGGCTCAAACAAAAACTGGCGGTCAATTTTGTAATATCCGTTATCGTAAAAACGGATCGTCTGGGTTTCCAAAGGATAATAGCTCGTACGATCATTAAGGCCCAACGGCACGAATTCGGTTATCGAAAACGAATCTTCGTCATATTCGATAGTCACATCGTCCAAAGCCGAGTAAAAAAGCTTGACCTGTTCGTTGATTAGTTCGATATCGACACGCGAAAAAAACGTCCGGTCGCGGATCTGGCGCTTGTTACCCGCCCAACAAATCACAAAGAGTTCCTTGAAAACCTTGTATTTGGGCGAAATGTCGCGGTGGCGGTTTTGCATGAAATCCATAACGCCATCCAAAGTGTACCCGATCGAGTTCCGCGAACTGTTTTCAATGTCCTGCACCGTTTGCGTGTTTGCGAAACTTTTCTCGACTTCTCCTTCCACAGGCATGGAATTACTCCCGACGCGAACAAAAACCGTATTCGCGGGAATCACATGAATATTTTTTTTGAAATATGAAGTCTTAATCTTCGAGCGGATCGTCACAAGGCCTACAACGCGGTCCTTCGGCAGATTAGGAAACGGGACGTTCTCGTACTGGATCTTCGGAGGATTCTCCAAAAACGCATTCACAAGGTTCTGGATCCGGCTATCGTCGAAAAAATCATCGCCGACAATCCGGTTATCCTGATCCTCGACGCCCACGACGATGTACGAATTATTGTTCGGATTCGAATTCGACAGCGCACAAATATGTTTCAAAAACTTCGCTTTGCCTTCCTTCGTATGCAAATTCAGCTGCCGTTTCTTGTCATAAAAACTACTTTCGTCATTGTGCGCGAGCAAATTCTTGATCAAAAGCCGTTTATTAATCATTCCGCAACTTAACGAATCTTAGGTTTTGGTAGCGTTAAATTTTAAAGCTAATTCCCGCTTTTCGCTCCAACTCCTCGTAAAAAACAAGATTTTGCATCGGTTTGCCAGGAGCTTCCGCCGGTCGCTATGGCAAATCGGCAAAATCGGTTGTTTTTTACTGCGGGGTTTTTGCTGCAATCGGGGCTAGTTCAGGTGGGAATCAATTCTCAACTATCAATTAACTGGTTCGGTTCACAACCGTTGCGCTGGCTTGAGCGGTTGGTAAAATCACCAGGTCGGAAATATTGATGTGATATGGCCGTGTCACCACAAAAAGAATGGTGTCGGCAATGTCGTCCGGCGAAAGCGGTGTCAAGCCTTTGTAAACATTGGCCGCCCGTTCGGAATCACCTTTAAACCGGACTTCGGAAAATTCCGTTTCCACCATGCCGGGATGAATCGCCCCTACCTTTATTCCGAATGGATTCAGGTCGATCAGCATCGACTTAGTCAGCGCGTCGACCGCGTGCTTGGTCGCACAATACACGTTTCCGTTTGCATAAATTTCCTTGCCTGCAATAGAGCCGATATTGATGATATGGCCTTTTTTTCTCTCGACCATTCCGGGAATTACAGCCCTTGAGACATAAAGCAAGCCTTTGAAGTTAATGTCGATCATAGCGTCCCAATCGTCGAGGTCGCCGCTTTGGACAGGATCCAGGCCGTGCGCATTTCCCGCATTGTTGATCAATATGTCGATATTGGAAAAATCCTGCGGCAGCGACCGGATCGCATCCGAAACCGATTTTTTGTCCCGGACATCGAAATGCAACGTATGGACTTCGGTTTGTCCGGAAAGTTCCTGCTGAAGCGCCGCAAGACGATCTTCGCGCCGTCCGCACAGGATGACCTTAAAATTGTTTTTTGCAAATAATCTGGCGCAGGCACGGCCGATTCCGCTCGTGGCTCCGGTTACCAAAACTGTTTTCATGATAAAATTATTTCGGATTTTCAATCGGAATTATTGCAGTTCGATTTCCATTTTACGCAACAAACCGTCTTGTATCGTGTAAATGTGCTTCACGATTCCGTCGAACAGTTCGTTACCCTGTAAATCTTTTACTTTTTGATGAATAGTGACTTGCACTTTTCCGTCCGAAGCAGGTGCAATTTCCGTAGGCTCCACATTCGGATCGATTTCCGTCCATTGCCTTATCCAATAATTACGGATCTCGTCATGACCAACCACATAGCCGCCTTCAAAAGCCTTTGGCCATTCGACTTCCGCGTGAAATGTAGTAAGCGCCGTGTCGATATCCCGAGAGTTAAATGCGGAATATGCCGTCTGAATCAGTTTTTCAATTTGATCGTTCATCTTAAAAATTATGTCAATTCCTAAATTCACATCTGGCTATCTCCCTGCACTGCTCCTGCCACTGCCACTGCTCCTGCCACTGCCACTGCTCCTGCCACTGCTTCTTAACTGCCCCGGCTCCTGTCACTACCACCGCATCACGGCACCTTATCACCCATACTCTCAGTCCATATCGCAAACCAATCTTCGAGTTCCATCTCGATCTGGGTCGCTTTCATCAACTGCTGTATCCGCCCGACGTTGACGGTTCCCGCAATCGGCAAAATTTTCGCCGGATGTTTTAAAATCCACGTCAGCAGCAAGACATCTGCGCCGACTTCGTACTTCTGGACCAGCGACGCCAAAAGTTGTTTCATCCAACGGGTTTTCTCGGAATCTTCCCGAAATACGGTTCCAAGCGGGTTCCACGCCATCGGACGGATCCCGTTCACCTGCATGTGGTCGAGACTGCCATCGAGCATAGGCGTAAAATGAGTAGCCGAAAATTGTATCTGATTATATGAAACCTCGATTTTTTGCTTGATCAGATCGGTTTGGGAAGCAGTAAAATTCGACAGTCCGAAATCGACGATCTTGCCTTCCGATTGCAGTCTGGTGACGGCTTCGGCAATTTCATCGGCCACCATCAAAGGGCTTGGACGGTGTAACAGCAGTACATCCAAAAAGTCCGTCTGCAAATTTTTAAGCGAATTTTCAACCGACCAGATAATGTAATCCTTCCTGTAATCGTAATGCTTGATATTGTTACTGCGGTTTCCGGTAACATGCTGGATGCCGCACTTGGAAATCAACTGGATCTTGTCCCGCGACAAGCGGCTTTTTTTGAACCCTTCGCCAAATTCCGCCTCGGTAGTGTATCCGCCGTAAATATCGGCGTGATCGAACGTGGTAATGTTGTTTTCGAGACACATGTTGATGGTGTGCGCCATTTCGTCCGCAGACAGTTTCTTATCCCAGGCGCCCCAGTTCATAGTGCCCGAAATAATAGGGGATAAAGTTGTTTTCAAAGGATGTTTGTTTACGGTCTTAAAATTATAAAAACAAAATCACAAATAAGCCTTAATCACAGGGCTTTCAGCGTTTTTTTA
>Ga0265798_10005746_pt1 | contig 16530 bp, 10 predicted proteins | sample P3T30metagenome_FD_192430 | JGI IMG/M metagenome (GOLD analysis project Ga0265798, IMG submission 192430) | Plant litter microbial communities from East Loma Ridge, Irvine, California - P3 T30 | ecosystem: Environmental > Terrestrial > Plant litter > Unclassified | place: USA: California... | reverse complement strand
AAAGCCTAGCCCGATGCACAAGTACGTAATGTCGCAGACCCACGCCTAATGTGTTGCTTTTTACTGCTGCAAGCCGAACCGCTGGAACTGGAGCTAGTGGAGGCTGTGCTACACGAGGATTTGCAGGCCTACGTGCCCGCACCGGTGCTCACCTTCGACAATCGCCGCTTCCAGGTAACGCTGGCCATGCTAGTAGTGGAACTAGAATTTAAGGCACTGCCTTCCCTTGCCCGGCTCGACAAGCCGGCCTGCCGGCACGCTGAGCGGGTCGGGCAGGCTACAAGCCGCTTACCAGCTACTGACGCGCTACACGGCCCTACTACAGCCCACCGAGAAAGCCTCGCAACTCACGCATTTCTACTACGTGCAGGGCATCGCCGGCTACAAGCTCAGCGGTAACCTGGAGGTGCTGCGCGAGTTTGGGCAGCGCTATCCAGACTTGCCCCTGGCTACCAAGCGTAACTACGTTTGGGAGTGGACCTGCGCCTTATTTCGGGCCGGCAATTATGCACGGGTGATAGCGCTGCTAGATGAGCTAGGCCCTGATGAGCCAGCGGAACTAGACTATTTGCGCTACCACGCCCTACTTGGCCTCCAGGAACCAGACCAAGCCAAAGCCGCGTTGGCCCGGCACCTGCACCGGGGCGGCCTGCTACACGAAGGTGCGTTTGACCGCCTGCTTCGTTACCTGGTTGGTCACTGCGTCGATGCGACCGAGCGTCAGATTTTTGCGGAGGATTGCCTGGCACTCGGCATCGTGCCATCGGGGACGGCTACCTTCGTAGTGAAAGCGTTAGGTAGCATAGAGGATTCTTCTCAACGCGAGCAGACCCTGGACTGGCTACGACAGGCTACCGAGCTAGTAAATACCGAAACTCCCTCGGTCGTGTGGCTGGAACTGGCCCAGCTCTGGCAGCAAGCAGAAGACTACCACCAGTCGGCGCAGGTACTGGCCGGCTGCGCCACCGCCCCCGGTGTTCAGCACTCCGGCATCGAGTTTGTTCGGCTGCGCAACCAGTACCACCTGTTTCAAAACAGCCGGGAATTGCGGGCGTGGCGGCAGCGGCATGGCGTTTATCCGGAATTTTGCAATTGGGAAATTGAGCTAGCCCAGCTACTATTAGATTGGAAGCGCATCTTGGAAATAGCGGAAGCCGTTAAGAAGGAAGATTTTATTGCCACCGGAGCCCACTGGACTTACCTGCGGGCACTGCACCAACTGGAGCGCTATGCCGAACTACGGCAGGAACTAGCGGCCATTCTGAAGCAGCCCGATGTGCTGACTCCTGAGCAGCAATTAGGAGCCGCCGGCCTAGCCCTGCACGCCGGAGAATCGGAGCTGGCGCTACGCTTGGCCTACCCACTGGCCAGCCAGCCGAGCAACATCGTGGCCCGAAGCCGCTACCTCACCCTGCTCTTACAGTCCTCGGAAGACCGCCCGCGTCCCACGGTAATAGCCTTAGGCACCACCGTCGGTTATCAGGTCGACGGCAAGCCCCTAGTCAGGCTCACCATCGACGAGTCGCTGCTGGCGAGCGGCACCAATCCGCTGATACACGCGCTGCTCGGAAAGCAGGTCGGTGACCAATTTGAAGTAGAGCATCCCTTCCGGCGGCCTCAGCAAATACAAGTGGTAGAACTAGTGGATTGCTATGCGGGTCTGGGGCGGGAAATTATGGCGGAGATGGACCAGCACGAGGCTGGGATGCCGTTTCAGAAGTTCAGCTTCGGCTCGGAAGCTCCTACGATAGAAGAAATCAACCAGACTTTGCTGGAAATACTGGGTGAGCAGCAGCAGGAAAATCAGGCGCAAGCTGCCGTAGTACGAACGGCCTACCGGGAGGGCAAGCAGAATTTTACGCAGTTGACGGCCGCGCTACACCATGGCAAAGGCCTGGAGGCCTATCACTGGTTGACTTCCGGCCGGGAAGATTCACCCGGTTTGCGGGTAGTGCCCGGCTGGTGGTTTGGCTCCATCGCCGAGCTGCCGCAACAGGCCTTCGTACTCGATTGGACTGCGTTGCCGCTGCTCTTCGCGCTGACGCAGCAGTATGCGCTGCCTTTGCCCGCATCCCTATGGGTATCGCACCACCTACGCGAGGAGTTGCGGGAATTGGTGAAGGAAAAGCGTCGCAGCCAGCCCGTGGAAATGAGCGTTGAACTTGTAGACGGCGAGGTGCGCCCCACTTTTATCCACCCGAGATGCACGCTCGGCAGGTGTCTTACCTCGGCGAATTACTGGAGTGGGTAGAAGCAAATTGCTATACTAAGCTGGTGGGCGAGAAGTTAGATGTGATACGCCAATTCTCCGTACCTCACCAACGTCTACTAGAGCAGCCGCTAGCCGGTGCGGTTGATGCGGCTTTTCTAGCCAGTAGCACGCCGGCCATCCACGCCGGCCATCATAGTATCGGATGATGAGATGGTGCTGCAGTTTACGCTACAACTAGGTGGCCGGGTGCTAAGCGTGGAAGCTTTTTTGCGGGCCTACTACCCAACTCAGTATCATGCCCAGCTGCTGCCCGAGTTGCTGGACCGCACTTACTGGGGCATACAGGTCGAAGCCCCCACGCTATTGCGCGAGTTCATCGCCGCCGGCCACCAGTTTACTGGCCGGGCGCGACAGGCACTGCGCAATATGGCCCTACAAGTGAGATTTCAGCCCCAGCGCCTCCGGGCACTGGCGCACTTTGCGCGGGAGTTATACCTGCTACCGGGTTTATCCGACCCACAAAAGCTGCGCATTGGGAGCAATGTTCTTAGCCTGGGGTTATGCTATCTAGAGTTAACTGAAGCTACTTGGCAGCTGGCAGCCTCTCAATTAGCAGAAGCCTTCTTCTTGCTGCCGATATACGAGCCTTCTATAGCAGAACTACTACGTAATGCTTGGCTCCAGGCTGAATACTACCATCGTAGCTGATTGCCCTAAACTATAGTATTGATTGTAATCAAGAGCCATACAAATCCGTGAGGCGTTACACAATACCTTGAAAATGCACCCCTCTCACCCTCTTCTACCACTCCAAACCATTCACTTCGTAAGTGAACTGACTCTAGGGTCCCCTCACGGGTCCCCGAGAAATGCTCAGAAAACAAAAATGCCCTTCCCGGTATCGGGAAGGGCATAGCTTGTAGTCCGTAGGGGAATCGAACCCCTGTTGGTAGAATGAAAATCTACTGTCCTAACCCCTAGACGAACGGACCATTTCTGTTTTGGTGGTGCAAAGGTACTGCAGTTTATTTTCAAACCAAATAGTTGGCCTCAATAATTGCCCCTTTAGGTAAAACTACGCTGATTTTCAGCTCGAAAAAAACTGCGCGGCTTATCATTTTGTTAAAGGTGCTGGGATAGGCCGCAGGCAGGTGCAGGCAAAACCGCCTCAACGCGTACCTTCGCCCCACATTATTAGCGGAGCCACTGCGGTGGCCCGTCACACTTCCATTTTTTCCAACATCATGGCAAAAATTAAAGTCGCCATTAACGGCTTTGGACGAATTGGTCGCCTCACCTTCAAGTCGCTGCTTGGGCGCGACAACGTGGAGATTGTGGCTATCAACGACCTGACTGACAACAAAACCCTGGCCCACCTGCTGAAGTACGACTCCGTGCACGGCCGCTTCGATGGCACGGTAACCTACGACGATAACAGCCTGACCGTAAACGGCCAGCACATTGCCGCTCTCGCCGAGCGCGACCCCAAGCTGCTGCCCTGGAAAGACATGGGCGTGGACATCGTGCTCGAAAGCACGGGCCGCTTCGTGGATGAGGCCGGCGCTGGCCAGCACATCACCGCCGGTGCCAAGAAGGTAGTTATCTCGGCTCCGGCCACCGGTAACATCCCCACGGTAGTACTGGGCGTGAACGAGGACACGCTGACCGGCGACGAGACTATCATCTCGAACGCCAGCTGCACCACCAACTGCCTGGCCCCGATGGCGAAGGTGCTGGACGACGTGTTCGGCATCGAAAAAGGCTACATCACCACGGTGCACGCCTACACCTCGGACCAGAACCTGCAAGACGCGCCTCATAAGGACCTGCGCCGCGCCCGCGCCGCTGCCTACAGCATCATCCCCACTTCGACGGGTGCTGCCAAGGCCGTGGGCCTGGTGCTGCCCCAGCTGAAGGGCAAGCTCGACGGTATCGCCATGCGCGTGCCCGTGCCAGATGGCTCGCTGACCGACCTGACCGTAGTACTGAAGAAGGAAGCCACCAAGCAGGAAATCAACGACGCCCTCAAGGCCGCCGCTGACGGCGCGATGAAAGGCATCCTGGAGTACACCACCGACCCGATTGTGAGCATCGACATCGTGGGCAACCCCCACTCGTGCATCTTCGACTCGGAGCTGACTTCTACCAACGGCACCCTGGCCAAGGTAGTGGGCTGGTACGACAACGAAACCGGCTACTCGACCCGCACCGCCGACCTCATTCAGAAGCTTGGTGCTAAGATGAACGCCTAAAAAATGGATTGTTAGCGGCCACTCGTGGCGGCTGATAACCAACTAATAAGTCAGCAAAAGGCCTGCCTGCTAGGCAGGCCTTTTTGTTTTTTGTGGAAAGCGCCGCCGCTGGGTGGCTCGTCAATTATGCCGCGTACTTCTTTTATTTTCAACCCGACAGCGGGTACCGGTCGGCGAGCCGACTTCCCGGAGTTGCTGCAACGGCACTTTGGCGGTGCGGCGGGGTCCGACTACCAGCTGCACCCCACCGAAGGGCCGGGCCATGCCACGGAGCTGGCCCGCGAGGCGGCGCAGGCCGGGAGCCGGGTGGTGGTAGCGGTGGGCGGCGATGGCACCGTAAACGAGGTAGGGCAGGGCCTGCTGGGCCAAACCGGCGCGGCGCTGGGCATCGTGCCGCGCGGCTCGGGCAACGGGCTGGCCCGCCACCTGCGGGTGCCGTTGGGCTTGCCGGCCGCGTTGCGGCGGCTGCGCCAGCCCACGTTTAGCCATATGGACGTGGGCACCATTAATGGCCGGCCGTTTTTTTGCACGGCTGGGCTGGGCTTTGATGCGCATGTGAGCCAGCATTTTGCGAAGGCGGGCACGCGGGGTGTGAGCACCTACCTGCGGGTGACGCTACGCGAATACGGTAATTTTCAGCCCGTGCCGGTGCAGGTCGATACCAATGGGCAAACGCTGGCTACCGACTGCTACGTGCTGGCCTTCGCCAACGCCTCGCAGTACGGCAACAACGCCTACATCGCGCCGCAGGCCAATTTGCAGGATGGCCTGCTCGACATGTGCCTGATTGACAAGTTGCCGCCTTGGCGAGCCGTGCAGGTGATACTGGGCATGGCCCTGGGCACGCTGCCCCGCACGGGCGGCGCTGCCTACCGCCATACCCAGCGCGCCACGGTGCGCGCCGCCGCGCCGCTGGGCTACCACGCCGACGGCGACTACCTGGGCCACGCCACCGAGTTTGAGGTGGGGCTGCTGCCGCTGGCGCTGGAGGTAGCCGTGTAGGCGAGCCGGGCGTGCCGCCTTAAATCTTCTAAAGTTTTTACCACTTGTTGCGAAGCTAAACAGCCGCTGGCTTGTTGAGGCAGCAGATAGCTAGTACCTTATTACTTACCAAGATGTCCCAGGATTTTGTTCAGGAATTGCAGGCCCAGCTTCAGCCGGCTCGCCAGCGCATGGTCGACCACCCGGTGTACCGCCGCATCGAAACGCTGGCCGACCTACGCGTATTTATGGAGCACCACGTGTACGCGGTCTGGGACTTTATGTCCCTGCTCAAAGCCTTGCAGCGCGAGCTGACCTGCGTGGAACTGCCGTGGGTGCCCAAGGGCAATCCTGCCACCCGCCGCCTCATCAACGACATTGTGCTGGAAGAGGAAACCGACCTCGACCCCGAGGGCCAGCCCACCAGCCACTTCGAGCTGTACCTGCGCGCCATGCAGGAAGCCGGGGCCGACACCGCGCCCGCTCACCGGCTGCTGGCCGCCCTGGCCAACGGCGCCAGCGTGCCCGCCGCGCTGGCCGCCGCCCAGGCGCCAGCCAGCGTGCAGGAGTTTGTGAAACATACCTTTAGCGTCGTCACGGCGGGGCAGCCGCACGCCATTGCGGCGGCGTTTACCTTCGGCCGGGAGGATGTGATTCCGGATATGTTTCGCAGCCTGATTGCCGATTTGGGCCAGCGCTTTCCGGGGCAGCTCGACACGTTTACGTATTACCTCAACCGCCACATTGAGCTGGATGAGGACCACCACGCCCCGCTGGCCCACCAGATGGTGCGCGACCTGTGCGGCGCCGATGCCACCCGCTGGCACGAGGCCGCCGAGGTAGCCCAGCAGGGCATGGCCGCCCGCGTGGCTCTATGGGACGGCATTGCTGCCGCCCTGGCTCCGGCTGAAACTGTGGCTTAATTTACTAGGAATCATGGCAAAAGACCAGGCACGCCGCCAGGGCGTGGTGTACTCCACCAATCCTGATTTCTCCTACCAGTCCGACGAGCCCACCGCGGCTACCACGCTGCCGCCCCAGCAGCAGCAGCTGCGCGTGCAGCTCGATAAGAAGCAGCGCGGCGGCAAGCAGGTGACGCTCGTGACGGGCTTCGTGGGCCGCGATGAAGACCTGCAAACCCTCGGCAAGCTGCTCAAGGCCAAGTGCGGCGTGGGCGGCAGTGCCAAAGACGGCGAAATAGTGGTACAGGGTGACGTGCGCGCCAAAGTACTGGAAATGCTGATTAAGGCGGGTTATAAAGCCAAGCAGATTGGGGGCTAGGGGGTCCTCTAATACTTGCCAGTCCTGATTCAGCCACCCCAAAAAAAGGCCGGCCCCGGAGTATTGCTCCGGGGCCGGCCTTTTTACTGGAAAGCGAGTAGGGATTTTAGTCGTCCGTCTTTTCCAAGGTGCTGCCGCTGCTGAGGTCTTTGTCGATTTTGCCGGGGCTGCCGATGTACTGGGCGATGCTGCCGCTGCTGAGGTCGGCTTTCAACTCTTCCGTGGCGTGCACCTTGGCTTGTGAGCCGCTGCTGAGGTCGAGCGAAACGCGGGTGGCGCGCAGGCCGCCGGCCTCTACCTGGCTGGCGCTGGAGCCGTCGATGGTCAGCTCTTCGGCCGAGCCGTTGAGGGTAACCTGGCTGGCGCTGCTCAGGTCGAGGTCGAGGCGGGGCACGTTTACGTCGAGGCGCACCACGGAGGCGCTGGAGGCTTCGAGGCGCAATTCCGCTTCGCTAAAGCCGCGCACGTCGGCCTGGCAGGCGCCGCTCACTTGCAGGTGGCGCAGGCGGGGCAGGGTTACCTGCACCAGCACGGGGCCGTTTTTGAGGCGCAGGGCCGACAGGAGGCCGTTGTTGTTGCGGTTGCGTATCACCAGGCGGTCGCCTTGCACGTCGAGGCGCACATCCTCCAGGTCGTTGGTGCGGCCGGCGGCTTCCACTTTATAGGTGTCGCCCGGGCGCACCAGTATCTGGAATGCGCCGTGCACCTCAATCTCATTGAACTCCTCGGTGCCAGCCAGGGTCTTGCGGCCTGCACCGTAGTGCGCCGGATTGGTGTTGAATTCTGAGGCCTGCGTGGTTACGCGCCCGTCATCCCCATCGATATCAACCGTGATACTTTCATCGTTGTCGTCGTTATCGCGCACCGAGTCATCATTATTGACAGCAGGGCAGTCGAGGCAGGCAAACTTGCCTTCGCGGGTGAGGCGGGCGCGGTACGATTTGTCGCCGTCGGTGTCGGGGCGGTGGCCGCTGGTGAAGTCATCGTCATCGAGGTGCTGAATAAAGCTGGGCGTGAGGCGATACACCTTATCCAGCGGCAAGTACAGCGTCAGGGACAGCTTCTGGTTGCGGCCCGGGGCATCGTCTTTCAGGCGGAAGCCCTCGTCGAAGGTGATGGTTGAATCACGGTTCACTACGTTGTACACGATGGTCTGCTGGGCCGTGAGGCGGGCAGCATCCTGGGTGCGGCCGCTGGCCCGGAATTCCTCTTCTACGTAAGGCGCCGCGCCGCTGTCGGCCGGGGCCACGTTCAGGGTTATCCACTTGGTGTCTTCGTCGAGGCCGTGCGAGTCGAGCACGATGCCCTGGCCCGTGAGGCCCGGAAAGCGCACGGTCGTCGTATAGGTGCCTTTCGCCTGAAAGTCGCGGGCCACCTGCAGGCCCGATGCCGTAGCGCCCACTATCCCCAGCAGCCACAGGCCCAGGAGCACGCTGCTGGCCGAGCGGCTCAGCACCGAGCGGCGCAGCAGCAGGCGTAGCCCCAGCAGCAACAGCCCCAGGCCCGGAATACCGATGAGCAGGGCCCACGCTATGGCACCCCACGGCGACAGGTTGCGCACCATTTCACCAAACCCGTTGTCGAACATAAACCCGTTGCTGGTGTGCTCTACCGCCGTGAAAGGGATGATGCTCAGGGCTGCCCCCAGCACCATGAGCACGCCGAATAGCCACGAGCCGCCCCAAAAAACCAGGAAGCCGCCCACTACCCACCGGATAACCGTGCCCAGAAAATCGGCCGCTGGCTTGGCGTTGCGCGCCGCGCCCTCCAGGAAGGTGCCCAGCGGGCGGTTGGGAGTTGTGGCATTGTCACCATCAAAGGCACTAGTACGCAGGTTGTTGTCGATGCCCGAGAGCGTGACGGCGTCGCCGCGCATCTGCATTTTCTCCGACACGGTGCGCGCTTCGGGCACCACGGCCCACAGGATGAGGTAGGCGACGATAGTAGAGCCGAAGGTGGCAAATGCCCCCAGCAGGAACAGCACCCGCACCAGCACCACGTCGGTTTGGAAGTAGGCGGCCAGCCCCGCCGACACGCCGCCCACTTTGCCGGTGTCGGTATCGCGGAAGAGCTTGCGGCCGGTGAGCTTACCGCCAAAATCCAGGGTATCGATGGGCGCGGGGGCATCGGCGCGCTTGGGCAAGGCTATCCACAGCACCACGTAGGTGATGAGGGCCAGCGACCCGAAGTTGAAGTGATGCCGGCTGATGATGTCTCCGGGGAAGTTATTGAATCCGCCAAAGATGTTGGGTAGCAGCACCAAAGCCAGGAAAATCAGGCGCACCACCAGCGGGTTCACGCGGAAGTACTGGGCCAGCCCAGCGCACACGCCCGCAATCTTGCGGTGAGCCAGGTCGCGGTAGAGGCGGCGGGGCTCCGTATCGGCCGGGGTGGGGGCGGGGCCGCCGGCAAAGGCGCGGCCCTGACCCGTGGCCGTGGGCTCGGTGTAGGTATCCTCGTCCTCGTCGGGCTCGGTGGCGAAGTCGCTCACGCGGCCCATCTTGGCGGTCATCTCCTGCACGTCGAGCAGGGTGATAACCTGCTTGTTGACGGAGAGGCGGGCCGAAAACAGCTCGGCGATGCGGCCCTCAATGTCGGCCACTATCTCCTCGTGGCCCTGGTAGCTGGCAAAGTGCGCCTTCACCTCGTGGAGGTAGCGGCTAAGCACTTCGTAGCCATCATCTTCGAGGTGGAAGATGATGCCCTGCAAGTTGATGCTGATGTTCTTTTTCATGGGAGGGGCCGCAGGCGCGAAGCGCGGCAGGTTGAAATCGGAGAAAGAAAGTTTAGCGGTAAAAGCAGGGCCCGGCTAGGGGCGGCGGGGCTGGCGAATGATGCCCACGGAGAGGGCCATTTCTTCCCAGGTCTGGCGCAGCTCCTCGAGAAACTGGCGGCCGGCCTCAGTAAGCGTGTAGTATTTGCGGGGTGGGCCGGAGGTCGATTCCTTCCAGACGTAGTCGAGCAAGGCGGCATTCTTGAGGCGCGTGAGCAGCGGGTAGAGGGTGCCCTCCACCACTATCATGCGCGCGGCGGTGAGCTCCTCCAGCATGTCGCTGGCGTAGGCCTCCCCGCGGCCGATTATCTCCAGAATGCAGAATTCGAGGATGCCTTTGCGCATCTGCACCTGGGTGTTCTCTAGTTTCATGGGCGGTATGGGCTAGTAGTAGGTGAGGAACGGTACAAATGTACAACGGGTACTTTGTAATGCATAATACTTGGTGTAAAATTTTTTGTTGCTGTTTAGAAAAAAAATCTGCTTGCTGGCGCGGCCTCGTACGTCGCTCACCTGGCTTTCATCCAGCCCCATCCGCCGGCCGTCCAAAAAATGGCTCTTTAACTAGTGGCAAGTCAAGCTGCTGCGCGCAAGCGGCGATGCTAGGCGCGGGGACTACGCACTATCCGGCAGTAACTTGCGTTGCTGCCCCGACGATTTTTCCGACTAGTATCCTTCTATGCTACAACTCTCCGCCGCTTGCCGCCCCTGGGCGGCTTTTTTGGGATTGACGGCCGCGCTGGGGCTGGCTGCCGCGCCGGCCGCCCGCGCCCAGACCAACACGCCTAAGTACAGCAACGAGTTTTTGAACCTCGGCGCGGGTGCCCGCTCGCTGGGCATGGGCAAAACCCAGGTAAGCCTGGCCGACGACGCCACCGCCGGCTACTGGAACCCCGCCGCCCTCACCAACATCCGCACCAAGTACGACGGCGTGCTCATGCACTCCGAGCTGTTCTCCGGAGTGGTGAAAAACGACTACGCTGCCTTCGCCATGCCGCTCGACGACAAGAGTGCCGTAGGGGTGACGCTGCTGCGCTTGGGCGTAGACAACATTGCCGATACCCGCGCTTTGGTAAATGAGTACGGCTACATTCAGTACGATAGAATCACCTACTTCTCGGTGGCCGACTACGCCCTGCTGCTGAGTTACGCCCGCAAGCTGGGCCCCGAGGGCCTGAGCGTGGGCGGCACCGGTAAGCTCATCTACCGCAACGTGGGTAGTTATGCCAACGCATACGGCTTCGGGGTGGATGTGGGCCTGCAATACAACCACAAGGGTTGGCGCCTGGGCCTGATGGCCCGCGACATCACCACCACCTTCAACGCCTGGAGTATCGACTCTGATAAGTTCAAGGCCAATACCATTCCCGGCGAGGCTATCCCCACCAGCACTACCGAGCTCACGCTGCCCCGCCTCGTGCTGGGCGCCGGGCGGCAGTTTAAGCTGCCCGCGCAGTTTACGGCCCTCGTGGCGGCCGACCTAGAGGCCACTACCGACGGCCAGCGCAATACCCTCATCTCGGCCAAGCCCGTGAGCGTGGACCCGCGCGTGGGCATCGAAATCGGCTACCGCAACCTGGCTTTCCTGCGCGGCGGCGTGGGCAATTACCAGAAAATAACCACCTTCGACCAGGCCCAGCAGTGGAAGGGCCAGTACAGCCTGGGTGCCGGCGTGGCCTTCAGCGGCCTGCGCGTGGACCTGGCGCTCTCGCGCCTCGCGGTAGAGAAATTAGGCTCGACCTCGCAAACCAACTCGCTCATCGTGAGCCTGGGCTACGGCCTGGGTAGCCGCCTGGGCGGACTACCCTCCATCAACTGATTTTGAAGCATTTACTATCGGCTGGCAATTTGATAACTACTACTATGGATAACTCTTACCCTGGCGCGTGGGCCCGCGCTTGCCGCCGGCTGGCCGGCGGGCGGGCGCTGGGCCTGCTGCTGGCGTTGCTGCTGGGCACGGCCGTGGCCGCCCAAGCCCAGTCGGGCCCCTACGGCAACGAATGGATAGTGCAGGGCCAGCCCTATTACAAGCTGAAAGTGTGGCGCGACGGCATCTACCGGCTCGACTACGCCTACCTGAGCCAGCTGGGCGCGGGCGCAGTAGCGCCTGCGCAGTTGCAAGTGTGGCGGCGTGGCCGCGAAGTAGCCGTGTACCAGGGCGGCAACTCGGCCACGCTCGACAACAGTACCTTCCTGGAGTTCTACGGCCAGCGCAACGATGGTGCGCTCGACAAGGAGTTCTACAAAAACCCGCTCGACCAGGCCAACCCGTTTTACAGCTTTTACACCGATACGGCCGCCTACTTTGTTACCTGGGGCGCCCGCCCCGGCAAGCGCATGGCGGCTGGCCAAACGGTGGACGGCGCTCTGCACGGCTGGCGGATGCAGTCGTCGCTGGTGCTCAAAACGAACAACTACGTGGAGGCCCCCAGTGAGGATGGCTATACCTACCTGCCTTGGATAGAGCCGGGCGAAGGATTTTTTGAAGGATTTTACTACACCCCAGTGCCCGCGCAGGTCGATTCGCTACGCGCAATAGCGACGGCCCCCGGAACCCCCGCCCCCCGGTTGGAAGCAATGGTAGTCGGGGGCAGCCGCGTCGATAAGCACTCCACCACCGTGAGTGTGGTGGCGCCCGGCAGCACCACTCCCCGGCTGCTGGGCACCCTCAACTACAATCGCTTCGACCATGCCCTGGGCCGCTACAACCTGCTGCCCAGCGATGTCAGCAGCACGGGTAGTGTGGCGCTGAGCCTTGCCCCGGGGCCATTGCCGCCGCAGTTTCAGGCCGACGTCTTTCGCTATTCGTGGTTCCGCGTGACGGCCCCGCAGCAAAACGTGTGGTTTAGTAACCGGCGGCAGGTCGCTTTTCAAAACGACTCGCTGTTGGGCGGGCCAGCTATTTACGAAATCGACAATATCCCGGCCACGGTGGCGGGTTTTGATGTGCACGACCCCTGGAACGTGCAGCGCGTGGCTGCGGTGCCGGCTACTACGCTGGGCAGCACGGGTCGGCGCTACGTCTTCGCCAACGCTACCAGCCAGCAGACGCGCCGCCTGCTGCTCGCCAACGAGGCCCAGCCGCTGGTGCCACCACCCGCCCGCCGGGTCAATTTTCGCGTTATCGACCCGGTAAAGCCCAACTTTGTCATCATCACGCACCCCAGGCTGATGCAGGCGGCCGGTACCGTGCCCAACGTGGCCCGCGCCTACGCCGACTACCGCGCCTCGGCCGCTGGCGGGCGCTACGATACGCTGATGGTAGTGGCCCCGCAGCTCTACGACCAGTTTCACTACGGCGAGCGCTCAGTGATGGCACTGCGGCACTTTGCCCTGTGGATGGCCTCCCGCACGCCGGCCACCCAGACAAAATACCTGCTGCTACTAGGCAAGGGTATCTCGCCCGGCTCATCGGTGGCCAGCACGGCCGACCCCAACTTCAGCATCGGCTTTTCCGGCTTCTGGGTTCCCTCTTCCACGCGTGTATTGGGGGAAAAGGAGCTGGACCTGGTGCCCATCTCCACCCGCTCTTCTTCCGACACGTTCCTGTCGAGCGACTGGCCGCACGACAACAACACGCCCGCCTTTCCCACGGGCCGCGTGGTGGCGAGCACCCCGGCTGAGGCCCTGATTTATCTCACCAAGCTGCGCGAGTACGAGGCCCAACTCGACCCGAACCAGCCCAACCCCGAGCCCTGGCACAAAGCCGCCATCCACCTGGCGGGCGGCCACGAGTCGGCCGTAGAGATTGCTACTTTCCGTGGGTTTCTGGATAGGTACAAGCGCCGCTTCGAACACCCGCTGCTGGGCGGGCAGGTTACTACTTTTCAGCGCGAGTTCAAGCCGGGCAACACGCTGCCCGAGGAAGTTAACATTGCCAGCCAGGTAAATGCCGGCCTGGCCCTGATTACCTACTTCGGCCACGGCTCCACTACCAGCTTCGACCTCACGCCCGGCGATATCACGGACCCCACCAAGGGCTACGCCAACGCCAAGAAATACCCGGTTATCATGTTTAACGGCTGCTCGGTGGGCGCGGCGTTTTTTAATGCGCGCACCTTCGCTACCGACTGGCTGTTTGCGGCCGACAAGGGAGCTATTGGCGTAATGGCCGAGAGCGGCTTCTCGTACGCCGACCTGCTCGACCCCGCGCAGGACCTGACGCACCAGCTGCTCTTCAACGACCCCGCCTGGTTTGGCCGGCCCGTCGCTGAAGTGCGCCGCGAGGTAATCCGGCGGTTGCAGGCGACCCCCGATTTTAAGCCTACCAACGGCAACCTTCGCGCCTCGGAGCAGCTGCTGTGCACCGTGTGGCAGGGCGACCCGGCCCTGCGCATGTATGCCCCCGCCAAGCCCGACTTCGTGGCCAGCAACGCCAAGCTCGCGCTGGCCCCCATCCTGCCAGATGGGGCCGTGACGACCAATTCCAGCCGCTTTTCCCTCACCATTGGGGTGAGCAACCCGCTGCGCATCACCCGCGACTCGCTCGAAATCCGGGTCACGCGCACGTATCCCACGGCCACCGGCCTGGCCAAGGAAGTGCGGGTGTTCAACAACCACAACGGGCTGAAACCCTTCCCGCAGTCCTTCCAGCGCGATACTACCTACACCATTACGTTTACTAATCCCGCGGCTGATTTTTCGGGCGACAACGTATTTACAGTGGAGCTGGACTACCGCAACAAGGTGAATGAGCTAGACGAAACCAACAACACGGCCACGCTCACCTACTCCTTCCTCAAGCGCGGCCTAACGCTGCTCACGCCCACCGAGTTTGCCATCGTGCCCACCACCACGCCCAGCCTGGTGGCCCAAAATAACAACCTCAACGCCGCCGTGCGCGGCTACGATTTCCAGGTCGATTCCGTGGCTAGCTTCGACAGCCCGGGGCGCAAGGAAAGCCTCAACCTCCAGCGGAGCGCCATCGCCGCCTGGACGCCCCCGGTCCTGCTAAGTACCAAGGACTCTACGGTGTGGTACTGGCGCGTGCGCTTGGCCAGCCCCACGGGCACCGAGGACGCTACCTGGCTGGTGGGGTCCTTCCGCATCATTCCCACGGCGCTGGGTAGCGGCTGGTCGCAGAGCCACAACGGCCAGTTTAACCGCGACCAGCTAGCCGGCGTGGCCGTGGCTACCCCCAGCAACCGCTGGAGCTTCCAGGCCCAGAAAGTAGCCTTGGCTCTGCGCACGGCGGGCGGCGGCGCGCCGGGTAGCCCGGCTACGTTCCCCGCCAGCGGCTTCGGCGTCAACAGCGGCGGCGCGCTGGCCGATATCAGCAACTGCGGCACCCGGTCGCCCAACCTGCTGCTGGCCGTGTTCGACCAGCGCACCCTGCGGCAAGTGACGGTGAATGGCGGCTTCCCCGCCTGCGGGCCCAGCGGCCAGCCGTATTATTATTTCGGTGCCGACCCCGCTTCCGCCGCCGATACCCTCGACAACCTCAACAACAGCGCCGCCCGCCGCACCCAGCTCATCAACTTCCTGACGCGGGTGCCCGATGGAGCCTACGTGGCTCTGGTAAGCACCAACCGCCTGCGCTTTGCCGACCCCAACGTGGCTGCTACCATGCGCCAGCTGGCTACCCTGCTGGGCAGCAAGCTCGCAACGGGCCTCAAAAACGGCGAGCCCTGGGCCCTGGTAGCCCAGAAAAAAGCCGCTGGTGGGCTGGCCCTCGCCGAAAGCGGCCCCGACCGCGCCGCTGGCACGCCGGCCTATGCGCAAACGCTGGCCCTGGACTACGCGCTCAGCACGCCCAGCTCGGCGGGTACTATCACGAGTACGCTCATCGGCCCGGCCCAGAAGTGGGAAACGCTGTTCAACGTTATTAAAACCGAAACCTCCACCGCCAGCTATAAGCTGACGCTGGTGGGCATCGACGCCAATAACAACGCCACGGTGCTGAACCCCGACATCAAAACTAAGCGCCTGAACCTGGGCGCTTATTCGGCCGCTACCTACCCCTACATGCAGCTCCAGCTGGCGCTGAACGACTCCATCAACCGCACGCCGCCGCAGCTCAAGCAGTGGCTTGTTACCTACAAGGGCTTGCCCGAAGGCGTGGTGCGCCGCGACCTCGTGGCGGCCATCAAGTACGACTCGACCACGCTGCGCAACCAGGCGCTCACGCTGGGCTACCTCAACTTTCCGGTGAAATTCAATAATATTTCGCCCGAAGCATTCGCCAGCCGCCTCCAGGTGCGCGTCGAACTGGTAAACGCCACCACTAACCTGCCCGTGAAGAGCGTGCTGCTCACCACCGCCCACGACCTGGGCGTCACTCCCGCCACCGACACGCTAACTGTGAATGTGAAGCTGGACGTGCAGGGCCAGTTTGGGCGATTCTACGTGCGAGCCGTCGTCAACCCGCAGCTCCAGCCTGAGCTGTATTACTTCAACAACGAGCTGCGCTCCGACCCCTTCGTGGTGCGCGATACCAACGTGCCACCCGTGCTGGACGTGGCCATTGATGGCCGCCACATCCTCGACGGCGAGCTGGTGGCCCCGCGCCCGCTCATCACCATCCAGCTCCGGGACGAGGATAAGGTGCGCCTGATTACCGACGCGTCGTTCTTCACCGTCTTTCTGCAAAAGGACAACGGTACGCCCGTGCCGGTCGATGTCAATGGGCCGCTCATGCGCTTCAGCGTCGATAACACGGCGGGTAGCGTGGCGCGGCTGGAGTACACGCCCGGCCAAGCCGACCCGCTGGCCGATGGCACCTACACCCTGCGCGTGCAGGGCCGCGACGCCACCAACACCAGCGCCGGCACCCAGGACTACCAAATAAAATTTGTAGTCGTGAATGCCTCACAAATCTCCAACGTGTACCCGTACCCGAACCCCGTCACGAGCAAAGCTAAGTTTGTGTTTACGGTGACGGGCCAGGAGCTGCCGCGCAACATGAAAATCCAGATTATGACCCTCACCGGCCGCGTAGTCCGCGAGATTTTCATGAACGAGCTGGGCCCGCTGCACATCGGCAACAACATCACCGACTATGCCTGGGATGGCACCGACCAGTACGGCGACCA